>Ga0209201_1003987_pt1 | contig 12365 bp, 8 predicted proteins | sample AD_UKC055_MetaG_FD_184411 | JGI IMG/M metagenome (GOLD analysis project Ga0209201, IMG submission 184411) | Active sludge microbial communities of municipal wastewater-treating anaerobic digesters from USA - AD_UKC055_MetaG (SPAdes) (version 2) | ecosystem: Engineered > Bioreactor > Anaerobic >... | reverse complement strand
AAAAGATTTAAAACATATCTGCAATTCGGTGAATCTGGCCTGGCAACATTACGATAGCTTTTAATCGCCGATGAGTTTCCCATAGATTGATCTGAAGGTTGTCACCTTCAGGCCTGATTCATTTAAATTTTTAAGGAAATAATCTACGGCGTCGATATCTTTCAAATCCTTGGTGTGGCCAATAGCTACAATGGGTTTAAGGATAGATGGAGATTCTTGGTCCAGAGCGACAATTTTCTTAAGCATTTCATCGATTTCAGTTTTTGTCAGCCGGCAGAAGTCGAGCTTTTTCGGATATTTGAGACTGAGATGGTTTTTCAATTTCGAGAAGAGGCTTGTGTTTTTACCTTCTTCCTGACCTTTTTTTTCAATCTCAATTCTTTTTCTGGAAAGCATTTCCCAGAATGGAACCAGGGTGGTATAGATCGGGATTTCAATCATCTGCCCCTGGGGATCATCGTCTGCCACATCACGCCAGAATCTCCAGAAGAAGCCATTCCGGCCGGCCTTTCTATAATCGACTCCATATGATTTAAATCGCCCACCTTTGAAGACAGAAGAATCTATTCTTACCCCGTATTCATAAAGTATTCTGGCGGCAGGTTGAGTAGGCTGAAAGAGCCAGTTGCCGGCTCTGAAGGAGATAGGCACATAATCATTTTCCCTCAGGATAAATCTGAGAAACTTGACTCCGCCCAAAACGATTTCTCGGATTCTTTCCTCGGGCAGAGAACAAAGATTATATTCCGAAAGATCAACTTCCCACTGGCCATTTTGATATCTAGCTTTGTACCACTGAGGGTGAATATGAAGAGCAATTTCATGCCCCTGACTTTCTAACTCTCTGATCTGTTGAAAAACTGCCTCTATATCCTGGTCGGACCTCTCCTGGTAGATTCTTTCCAACTCAGCGACTTCGACAAATACCACCAAGGGACAATTCCATTCCTGAAAAAGACCCATTAATGATTGTGCCGGCTCAAGGATGAGCTCGCACAGGGAGCCTGTGGCATTCCCGTAAACTTCATAATCCAGAGTGAAAATAACTTCGATCATTTATCTTTCCTGCTAGACCTCTGGCGGCAGGCTGAAAAAAATAGACGTAGCCCCTCGGCAGTGCTTACTCGTGGTGACCAACCAATTTTATCCTTGAGTTTTTTGTTAGTATAGAAAGTTTTTTTCCAGTAGGCTGCCCATTCTCTGGGTGTATAGACTGGAGGTATCTGTCCTTTTGACCACTGTGAAAACTTTTCCCAGAGAAAGCAGAAAAGAAAGCCAACCGGTTTTGGAATATATATTGATCTGAAACTCTTAACATTTTTTTTATAGAGCTTCAAAAACTCTCTGGAAGTAGGTAAATCGTCATCCACAATATTAAAAGCCTCACCATCAATTCCCGGAATTAGCCCGGCCAGTACTATGGCTTCTGCACAGTTTTCGACATAAGAGAGAGGCAAGGGATTGGATCCACCAAAGTGTAGGAAGACCCCAAAAGTATCTATACCTACTCTTCCAGGAATAAATTTTTTCCCGGGGCCATAAACTGTTCCAGGACGGACAATAACGTAAGGAAGCCCTGATCGTTTTCCATAATCCATGACCAGCTCATCCTGCTTTACTTTCCCATAGCAATAAGCCTCAGCCCTGGTTTCGGGCGAAGTCTCGACCGGGCAAGTTTCATCCAGAACACGGCCTGTCTTCTTACCACGATTAGTATAAACGGCAATGCTGCTGACATTGACGAAACGTTTAAGGCACCTGTGATGGAGAGCAGCTTCAATCAAGTTTCTGGTGGTTATGACTGAATTAAGGTACGCTTCTGAAAAAGATTTCGTCCCGGTGCCGGCCGCCAGGTGATAAATCAATTTGACATTCTTGGTTACCTTCAGACAATCATCCGGAGAAAGAAGGTTCCCCTGGACAATAGTAGCTTTACCGTCTCCCCCTTTTTCTTTTATTATGTCGGTCAGCCCCTTTATGTCACTTGTTTCTCTAACCAGGCACCTGATGTCACTAAATCCCTTTTCTATTAACTCACCGACGACATACCGCCCGATAAAGCCAGGTGAACCCGTGACCAATATAGCTTCCCTGGGCTCGACTATCCAGGTTGATTCTGTTTTTGTTATTCCTGATGATGGCAATTTACCCATGTCTAAAAACTCGAAGAAAAAAATCCAATTTTATGATTATAACATACACATGATCTTGTCGATCTTAGCCGTGATTTTCTGGATCCCAGGCCAGATCATTTGCTGCTTTAATTCCCCTGTCATGTATCCAAACTCCATGGTTGACCTGGGTTAATTCGAGCATTTGATATTGAGCTCGCCTCAAGCGCTGTATGTACCTCCTCTCCAGCCAGCACCTCATCAATTATGGTCATCCTTCTTACCATAAATCTGGCTGATAATATCATCAATTATCCGTGATGACATTATAATCTGATTATAAGAAATGGGAGGAGGTGTATTATTAACGATTGATTGATAAAAGAGCCTTAATAAGTTATAGAGCCCTTGCTTCATCTGGAATTCCCGCTTTAAAAAAAGCTTAACGTTACGGAACATATTCTGGCGATACTGGCGAGCGAAATTATGAAGAGGGATTGTTTTTTCTACATAACTTTTATAAGTCTTGCCTGGAATCTTGATAAGGGCCTGGTGATCCTGATCAAGGAGCAAGCTATTCTTGGGTCCAAAAATCAAGAATTGGCGCAACGGTGGCCCAATCTGGGAAGAAAAAGTTAGATAGGCCGTGGTCTGGTTGGAGTCAGTTACTATGGCTCTTAATTCATCCTTTAATTGAAGCTCTCCGAGATTCTGTAATAGCTTGCTGGTAAAGCCCTGGGCAGAAACCTTAACCTCGTCATCTGCCATGAATTCACAAAACTTCATGACGGCGTGAGGTATTATGTTTTGAATCAGCTGACCGGGAAGCCGCCAGAGCCAGTGAGAACGGTTTTTAAGAAAAGCCCGGGCGTAGCGTTCATCTCCCAGGTCATAGCAATAATATACATCCATATGGGTAGGAGGGCCACCCAACCAGCCGCTTTTTACGAGATGTCTCATCTCCAGGGCAACCGGAGAAAACTGTTCGTCGGTGCCGATAGTCAGTTTGAGATTTTTAGAGATGGCTAAACTGATAAGCTCCCTGGCCTCAGTAGCATTGATAGTGAAAGGCTTCTCCACAAATACATGACAGCCGACTTCAAGACAGGTTTTAGCCAGTTCATAATGACTTTGAGGCGGAGTAGTTATATGGACAACATCGGGATGCTCTTCCCTGAGCATTTTCGGTAGGTCATCATAGAAAGACTTCGCGTCGAACCTTTCAGCCAATTGCCTGGCCATCAGGAGTTCTGTATCGCAGCTAGCAACCAGCGTAACAAGTGAGGGGTAACTTTTAATCACTTCGGCGTGAGCCTCCGCGATTTTTCCGCACCCAACAATTGCCGCTTTTATAATCTTTTTGTTTTCCATGAACAAAAAATAGCTATATTTAATGAGATAATATGTTAATTTGGTCTAATTTCTAATAATACACCTTTTGCCAAGTGCTAAATATATTGAATTTTTTATAAGCTTCCTAGCATATAATCTTTTTAATGGAATGTTGCTCGTTTCAAAATCTATTCTTTCTAGATTTGATCTTATCTTGTCAATCTTAACGCCGCTCGTGCCGAATGATATATCAACATAATCTTTTGTCTTGATAAAAAACTCAAGAGAGACATTTCGATCCGAAAAAGGAAAAGCAAAAATCGAGTAATTAGTATTAAAGCGTTTCTTTATAAAATCAATACTACTTTTTACTTGAAACAGCTGCTCCTCAATAGTTAAATCTTCAAAATTCGCATGATCGAGACTATGGGCGCCAAAGCTGAAACCCATTTTTATCATTTCAGTTATTTGTTGTGAGGTCAAATACGGTTGCTTTGCCTTTAAATAATAATTCCAGTCAATGCCGATAATGTTCGCGATTTCGTCCAATATATGTCTATCCTTGTATCTTATTCTTAAGACCATATCCATGGATTCTATTAAAGATCGATTCTCAAAAAAAGGTAGATTTTCGACGTCTCTTCCCTTTCTTTTTATAAGGTCATTTATTATTAAGCTGGCTTTGTTCTTGTAATACATTTCTTTATTATCAATAAAATTTGGGCAGACAAAAAAAGCTGCGGGGATACCTTTTTTATACAATATAGGTGCCACAATTGAATAACACTCTGAATAACCATCATCAAAAGTAATAAAAAGACTTCTCTTGTTTAGATTTTTCCCCTTTTTTATAAAATCAAGCAAATCAGACAACTCAATCGGTTTGAAAGTTCTTCCCAAATAATCCAGATCCTTTAAGAATTGACTAATATTCTTATATGGATATAGATGCCGGATATGTGGCAACTTTTCGTTACTCACCACATGATAATATGGAATAAGAGGATTAATTTCAGATATGCCCGAAGCAATTGTTATTAGTATTTCTGATAGCATTGTGGCTACTTTTAGTTATTGCCTTTCTCTATTTAAGGTATAGAATACTAATCTGATAATAATTGCCTCAAGGGATGCGGATAAGCATATGGGATATAATAAAGTTCCCAGTTTGCATTACGCCAACGATATAGCTTATCATCATCTGTAGACCACCAGGCAACTCCTTCCTTTATGCAAGATAAGGGTCTTTTAGATAGGGGCCCAACTCCTACGCCAGACACACCTTCAAAAGATGAATTATGCTTCCAGAAATGAACGTCCTCAGTTGGGACATAACCTTCATTGCTGTAAAATAATTGGCTCTGCACATATGGGAAATTTTTTATGAGTATTACTCGATTCTGATAATTATTAAAAATATAAGAATCAGATACGTGTTGTGGTTGACCATCAGGAGCATTGGCCGGCGGATTATCAGAATCATAATACTCTTCTCTCGCTGCTATCATTGTCGAACCATTGGTCTGATTGAAAGAGTTATTGTAACAGAGAACTCTTCCAGCACGAAGGTCAATAAACCTATTAGAATAAGATGCATATATCGTGTTATTGTACCCTTCAAAACCCATAGCAGAAGACCAAGCATTAGGTTGGTTCCCATGAACATCAACAACTGGATAATAATCATCAGTAACATCAAGATGAATCTCATTATTTCTTAGAACCAGCCTTCCAGCACCTTCTATATACCAATAATCGCCATGATGACATCTGAAATAATTATCTTCCATGTAAAAATTGTTTCCTGAACCAAAATTAAAAGTTTCATTTGCCCAAGTCGTTGTGTCCAAACCATAAAACCTAAGATTTCCCGGAGTATCAAAATAATTGTTATCGGCAACCCCCCAGAAATAACCATAAAGCCATATTATTGCCCTGCCATCGGCAACATTTTGCCATCTTGTATGGTCTAGCCTTATTTTTGTCTGATGATAATTAGTAACGTTTCTTAAGAGTAATCCACCCGTTTTGGCTATGGAATTTAGATTAAAAGTGAACCCAGATAGCCGGAATGGATAATCCTGAGCAGGCGAACCAGGTTCATAAGTAATAAAATATCCACTCGGAGAAGTAATTTCACTGGTACCTTCGTAGCTACAGCTCACTACAGTTTTGTCTATTCCGGCCCCTTTTAATATGATAGCTTTATTAATAACTAAGTTTGAGCTCCAGATAGCATTGCCAGGAGGAACTACTACCATATCCCCAGGATTAGCCTTCGATATCGCCGCCTGCACGTCCTTTTGCGAGCAACTTTTAGCAATAATTGTGTTCGCTGCTGGAGAAGCAACTTTAATATTCTTTGTTATCTTATCAGATCCGGATTCATTAGCCACTGCCAATGTAACTTTATATTCACCTTCATGAAAAAATGTTTTTACTGGCTCCCTTAAAAGGCTAAAATCAAAATAGCCAAACTGCCATGTCCATTTTGTAGGGTTCCCTGTTGACATATCATAAAATCTTAACGGAACACCGACCTGTGGATTTTCTGGTTCAAACATAAAGTTTGCCTTGGGGCTTACTGCGGAGTAACCTGAAGAACTTTTCACAAGTATGACTACTCCTTTCTGGCTTATTTTTTTGTCGCGTTCAACTCTTAATGTCACAAGATAAATATTTGCTTGCCCGTATATATGTCTTGGATTTTTGTCATTACTTAACTGACCATCACCAAAACTCCAACACCATACCTCAGGATCTCCGACAGATTGATTATAAAATTTTATTTCTTGTCCTTCTTTAGGAATAACTGGATAATAACAGAAAGATGCGTTTAAAAGATTTTGCCTGCTGAATCTATCTTTTTCAGGCAAACGTTTACTGAACTTACTGTTTTGACTATATAAAAGATACTGCGACATATAAATTAAGGCGAAAACTAATAAAAACCTTACAAAACATTTTTTATTCTGCATACAGCCTCATCAAAGTTTAAATGTATAAAGGTCTTCTTCAGATTTGAAAACCCCTCCCCGAAATATTCATTTACCTTACCTGATTTGAATATTTATCAAAGACTTGAATTTATGTCAAGGTTTTTATGATGCGAGAGAAATATAAAGTAGGGCACGCTTCAAAATGAACAATATTTTTTAAAAAAGCCTAATATCTAATTAGTCTCCAAACGTAGTCCTCAATGGGTGCGGATAAGTATAAGGAATGTAATAAAGCTCCCAGTTTCCATTGTGCCAGCGATAAAGAACATTTTCATCTGTTGTCCAATATGCAACCCCTTCTGTTTTGCAATAAATTGGACGGGCTGATTTTAAGCCCACACCCACGCCGGTCGAACCGTCAAAATTCTGGACGTGTTTCCAGAAATCTTTATCTTCCATCGGGACATTCCGCCCTAATTCACTATAATAAAGCTGACCGCCAATATAAGGGAAATTAGAGTTATTTAAGATTAAATTATTGTCAAGATAATTTCTAAAAATATAAGAATCGGAAACATGTTGTGGCTGGCCATCAGGAGCAAAACCAGGAGGATTATTAGAATCAGGTTCTTCTTCTCTCAAGCATAACATCGAGGAACCAGCAGTCCTAACAAGAGAATTATTATAAAATAAATTCTTTCCGGAGCGCATATCGACAATTCTATTACCATAGGAAAAGTAAATAACGTTGTTATAGACTTCTGATCCCATAGCAGAAGACCAAGCCGAAGATTGGTTCCCGTGAACATCTATTACAGGATAATAATCATCTCTAACATCGAGATGTATTTCATTATTTCTTAAAGCTAGTCTTCCAGCACCTTCTATATACCAATAATCACCCCTATGGCACCTAAAAAAATTATCCTCCATATAAAAATTATTTGCTGAACCAAAATTAAAAGTTTCATTCGCCCAAGTGGTTGTGTCTAAGGCATAGAACCTGAATCTTCCCGGAGTATCAAAATAATTATTGTCTGCAACTCCCCAGAAGTAACCATAAACCCACATTATATTTCCATTATCGGCAACATTTTGCCATTTTGTATGATCTATCCTTATTTTCGTCTGATGATAACTAGTTGTATTTCTCAGTAATAAGCCACCAGTATTAGTGATAGAATTAAGATTAAAAGTAAAGCCGGTTAATCTGAATGGCTGATCCTCTGAGGGCGAACTCGGTTCGTATGTAATAAAATATCTACCCGGAGAAGTAAGCTGGCCGGTTCCGGCATAGCTACAAGTAATCACAGTCTTGTCAATACCCATCCCCCTTAAGATAATTCCTTTATTAATTACCAAATTTGAACCCCATGTAGCTTTTCCCGCCGGCACTACCACTGTATCCCCCGCCTTCGCTGTCGCTATCGCCGCCTGTACGTCTTTTTGTGAGCAACTTTTAGCAGTAATTATACTCGCTGGTGGAGAAGCAACTTTAACATTTTTAGTTATCTTATCAGATCCGGATTCGTTAGCTACTGCCAATGTAACTTTATATTCACCTTCATGAAAAAATGTTTTTACTGGTTCTTTTAAAAAGCTGAAATCAAAATAGCCAAACTGCCATGTCCATTTTGTAGGCTCCCCTGTTGACATATCATAAAATCTTACCGGTACACCGATCTGTGGATTATCTGGTTCAAACATAAAGTTCGCCTTTGGACTTTCTGCTGAGTAACCTGAAGAAGATTTCACAAGAATGGCAGCTCTTTTCTGACTTATCTTTTCGTCTCTGCCAACCCGTAGAGTCACAAAATAAATGCTTGCTTGCCCGTATGCATGTTTTGGATTTTTGTCATTACTTAACTGACCATCACCAAAACTCCAACACCATACATCAGGATCCCCGGCAGATTGATCATAAAATTTTATTTCTTGTCCTTCTTTAGGAACAGCCGGATAATAGTGGAATGATGCGTTTAAAAGATGTTGCCTGCCAGATTTATCTTTTTCAGACAAACGTTTGCTGAACTTAAAGCTGTTTTGACCATACAAGAGATACTGCGACATATAAATTAAGGCGAAAACCAATAAAAAGCTTTCAAGATGTTTTTTGTTTTGCATAAAGCCTCATCAAGGTTTAACTGGATGAAAACCTTACTTAGGTTTAGAGCCCCTCCCCAAAAAATTCACTTACCTTACCTCAGTTGGATATTTAGCAAAGATTTGAATTTATGTCAAGATTTTTATGATACGAGAGAAATATAAAGTAGAGCACGCTTCAAAATGAACAATATTTTCTAAAAAAAGCCTAACATCTAATTAGTCTCCAAACGTAGTCCTCAATGGGTGCGGATAAATATAAGGAATGTAATAAAGCTCCCAGTTTCCATTGTGCCAGCGATAAAGAACATTTTCGTCTGTTGCCCAATATGCAACCCCTTCTGTTTTGCAATAAATTGGACGGGCTGATTTTAAGCCCACACCCACGCCGGTCGAACCGTCAAAATTCTGGACGTGTTTCCAGAAATCTTTATCTTCCATCGGGACATTCCGCCCTAATTCACTATAATAAAGCTGACCGCCAATATAAGGGAAATTAGAGTTATTTAAGATTAAATTATTGTCAAGATAATTTCTAAAAATATAAGAATCGGAAACATGTTGTGGCTGGCCATCAGGAGCAAAACCAGGAGGATTATTAGAATCAGGTTCTTCTTCTCTCAAGCATAACATCGAGGAACCAGCAGTCCTAACAAGAGAATTATTATAAAATAAATTCTTTCCGGAGCGCATATCGACAATTCTATTACCATAGGAAAAGTAAATAACGTTGTTATAGACTTCTGATCCCATAGCAGAAGACCAAGCCGAAGATTGGTTCCCGTGAACCTCTATTACAGGATAATAATCATCTCTAACATCGAGATGTATTTCATTATTTCTTAAAGCTAGTCTTCCAGCACCTTCTATATACCAATAATCCCCCCTATGACATCTAAAAAAATTATCTTCCATATAAAAATTATTTGCTGAACCAAAATTAAAAGTTTCATTCGCCCAAGTAGTTGTGTCTAAGGCATAGAATCTGAATCTTCCCGGAGTATCAAAATAGTTATTGTCTGCAACTCCCCAAAAATAGCCGTAAACCCACATTATAGTTCCATTATCAGCAACATTTTGCCATTTTGTATGATCTATCCTTATTTTTGTCTGATGATAACTACTGGTATTTTTCAGTAATAAGCCACCAGTATTGGTTATAGAATTTAGATTAAAAGTAAAGCCGGTTAATCTGAATGGCTGATCCTCTGAGGGCGAACTCGGTTCGTATGTAATAAAATATCCATTTGGAGAAGTAATTTGGCCGGTTCCGGCATAGCTACAAGTAATCACAGTCTTGTCAATACCCATCCCCCTTAAAATAATTCCTTTATTTATTACCAAATTTGAACCCCATGTAGCTTTTCCTGCCGGCACCACCACCGTATCCCCTGCCTTCGCTGTCGCTATCGCCGCCTGCACGTCTGCTAATGCACAACTCGCCGCAGTTATTACTTTACTACTTGATGAGCTTGAAACCGTTAAAGACTTATTTTTGGTAGAAGAATTTGTACCATCGCTTATAACCAATTTGACAGTATAAGCTCCGGCTTGAGAATAAGTATGCGCTGGATTCTTAGCTGTGCTCTTCCCTCCGTCTCCAAAGTCCCAGGACCAGCTGGTCGTGGAGCCCTTGGAATTATCCATAAATTGAACTTCCTGACCTGCCGCAGGTGAACTTGGACTGAAAGTAAAATCAGCCGCCAAGCTTTCTACGACAGTAACTGTCTGGGTCATTGAATTAGAGGTTGTTCCGTCAGAGACTGTCAATTTAACGTTATAGGAACCAGCAGTCGAATAAGTCTTAGTTGGGTTTTTCTGACTACTTGTCCCCCCGTCACCAAACTGCCAGGACCAGGAAGTTATATTTCCTGTGGACTTATCTGTAAATTGAATCTGTGTTCCTGCTGTCGGATTAGCGGGACTGTAGGTAAAATCTGCCTGAATTATCGCTTTCACATTTATCGTTTTACTGGCTGTTTTAGTTTCTAAATTATTAGAAGCTGTCAGGGTCACCGTATAAGTTCCTGCACTGGAGTAGGCATGAGTTGGATTCTGAAGACTTGAAGTGCTTCCGTCGCCAAAGTCCCACGACCAGGAAGTCGGGTTACCTGATGAGCTATCTGTGAATTGAACCGCCTGACCGGCATAAGGTGATGCAGGACTATAAGAAAACGAGGGACTTAAGGATTGATTCACCGTGATTGTCTGGCTTTTACTCTTTGAGCCTCTCGCATTAGTCACATTTAAAGTAACAGTGAAATTGCCGGCCGAGCTATATTTATGAACCGGATCTTTTAACGTGCTGGATGAGCCGTCACCAAAATTCCATGAATAGCTGGTAATAGACCCGGTGGAAGCATTAGAAAATTGGACATCCTGATCTACCACAGGATTGGCAGGCGAATAACTGAAACCAACCGTAATAGGTGCTAATACGGTTATTGTTTTTGAAACAGTTCTTGTGTAATCTCCGTTGGAGACCTGTAAAGTCATCGTGTATGTGCCAGCATTATTGTATTTATGGGTGGGGTTTTGTAGGTTACTCGTTGAACCATCGCCAAAATTCCAGTTCCAGGCAGATGGATTGCCTGAAGTCGAGTCCTGAAACTGAATAAGCTCCCCTGCTTCTGGATTGACAGGAGAATAGCTGAAGCCCGGAGTTAACACAGGAATCACAGTAATAGTTTTTGTAAGGCTCTTACTTGAAGTCCCATTTGAGGCAGTAAGCGTGACATTAAATGTCCCAGAATTCTGATATTGATGTTGCGGATTCTGACTAGTACCTTTCCCTCCGTCTCCAAAATCCCATAACCAGGAAGTCGGATTGCCTGTTGATCCATCCTTAAACTGGACAGACATGCCGACTTCAGGATTTACGGGAGAAAAAGTAAAATCAGGTAAAACCTCGACAATTTTCAAAGAAGAGCTTGCTTTTGAACCATAAACTTTGACTTTTTTGGTGGCCTTGCTTGATGCACTTCCTGCCGTGACGGTAAGAGAGATAGTGTAGGAACCGGGATTTTGATATGTATGTAATGGATTTTGCTCATAACTGGTGTTGCCGTCCCCAAAATCCCATACCCGGGCATCCGGGACCCCTGTTGAGTTATTAACTGTTGATTTATCCAGGAATTTAACCGGCAGGCCAGTGACAATAATCAAAGGAGTATGGCTAAACCTGGCAGTTATAAGAGCTTTTGAGGCCGCACTTTTAGAGCTAGGTGACACCTTTTGAAGGTTTTGCCTAATTACCTGGCCATAAAGGCTGGAAAGATTAGAGGAAAAAAGGCAAAAAGTTATGAATACCAATAATTTAAAGGTTAACCCATATGTCCTGGCTTTCTTCATAAACACACCTCATAAGTTATCTATCTGTTTCCATTAGTTTTTGTCGGTTGGAGAAAAACTCAGGCCTCACCTTCCGAGGTGATTTTAGGGGCGTTTTTTGTTACAAATGTGACGATATTTGGTTATTCGGTATTAAGGAACTATTTTACTTAGTTTATGAGGACGATAGATCTTAGCTTATTTAATAAATATGTTCGCCGTCTCAATTAAAGCGGCTTATGATTAATTTGATTGAGTTTATATAACTATATAATATGGTTTTATGAGTCATTTTATAATCTCGTCTCAAGAATCAATCCCGGACAATGCTGAACTGCCTATTCTGGAAAGGATACATTTGTTCAATAATCAAACTCTTACCATATTTGGCACTCATCCTACATATCATATAGTAAGGGACGGCGACAACTTCATCTGCGCACTCGGCTATGCCTGCGCCTGCCATCTCCCTTCAATGAATGATACTCTTAACAGGCTCCTGTATGAGGTGAATGATTACAATATAAGCGAAATTAAAAAAAATGTTTCA
>Ga0209201_1003986_pt1 | contig 12366 bp, 7 predicted proteins | sample AD_UKC055_MetaG_FD_184411 | JGI IMG/M metagenome (GOLD analysis project Ga0209201, IMG submission 184411) | Active sludge microbial communities of municipal wastewater-treating anaerobic digesters from USA - AD_UKC055_MetaG (SPAdes) (version 2) | ecosystem: Engineered > Bioreactor > Anaerobic >... | reverse complement strand
CATAAATTTCACCTGACCCGGATTTTTAACATTTGGAGATTGAGCCTGTTTATTGTCAAATTAATTTCACCGGTATTCGATTATGATATTGTTTTAAACATGTACGGTTAATAAACCGCCTTAATTCGTTTTGACTTTCTGTTTAGAAGCAAAAATGTTCACAACTGTCTTATTTAAATAATCGGGATTAGGAAGTTCATGGTCATCATTCATGTAAATCCCGAATCCGGCTTCATGGTATGTGTGATAGTTATAGTTTATTTTTCCGGCGGTAAGGATGTCAAGCATGTCGGAAAGCCAGCGATCTCCTCCGCGGTTTTCTTTGAAGGTATCAGCATATACTCCGAACTCACCAAGGTACAGCGGAACATTTCTTTTTTTTGAAAACCTGATATATTCATTAATTATTGCCTTGAGTCCATCTTTATTCCAGCTATAAACGAGATCGCAACCGTAATAGTCAATTCTGAAGCGTGCAATTGCTCCTTTTTGAATATTGCGTCCCTTAACTTTTCCTGAAATTCTGTAAGTGCTTCCGTTATTAATGATAAATTTTAATGAATCAAGAGTTGCAACCGCGTCATCAGTTGTTCCGCTTGCAGTCATGCAATTGACTGTGACGGCGCCGTCGACATTTGACTCAGAACTGATTTTTCCTGAATTATTTCTGCTCCAGAAATGCCAGCCTTTATCGCCGTCAATGGAGGATGTTATTGTTTTTATTTTCTTTCCGGCAGAATTAAATTCTTCTATCGTAATCTCATCTATCCATATCTTGCCGCTTCTGCCTATGTTCTGAAGTTGAATAACGGGTTTGCCGATTTTATAATCTTTTTTTATCGGTTTTACATTATTGCTGATTAGATTTTTCCATTCAAAACTGCCGCTTCCTGCTTCAGGATTCCCTTCAGAAAATCCCAGCCATGTTTCTCCTTCTGCGTTTATTCGCGAAGAATCCGGATATACTGCAAATTTATTTTTGAACAATGGAATCCAGCCGGCATTCTGATGAGTGAATTCTATCGGACTGTAGGCGTGATATTCATATATTATATTTTTTTTAGGGGCAGGATCTTTGATTTCAGGAAAGTACATATTCTCCCTGTCCGAAGGTGAGGACGCAAACTTGAGCCAGTTAACCCTTTCGATAAAAAGAATATGATTCGGGTCAACCGATCTGACCGCATCGGTTATTTGCTGTGCGAGATCTTTCCATTGTTCGCAGCTTTTATCGGGAACGGGTTCGTTTAAAAGCCCATAACCGATAATAATATCTTCATTGCTGTATCTTTTCGCGATTTCTTTCCATAGTGCTGTAAGACGCGCGCGGCATTCGGGATTTGTCCAAAGTTCATCACCATTACCGTTTGATTGAAAACCGCCCTGCGGAACATGCATATTGAGAACAATATAGATGCCGTGTTTTCGAGCCGCGGCAATGTTTTTATCAATCCAGTCAAACCCTGACTGTTTATATATGTATGGTTTTGAATCGTTTTCAAAAAGCCCGTAATTTAAATAAAATCTTACCGAGTTGAATCCCATAGATTTAATCCGCGCGAAATCATCGGGGCCGTGATGTGTAAAGCGTTCGCTGGATTGCGGATTTGACCAGACATGGTTTCCAAACGCGATTCCTTTAATTATGAAAGGCTTCCCGTTTGGGGTTTTCAACAGCATGCCGTCAACTTGAATGAACTTATTTTTTCCGCCCGGTGTGCCCGGATAATCAGGCCATTCTATCTTGTCCGAGGTCAAGGATATGCTGTTTAGAAATATTGACGCGTATATGAGTGTTAATTTGAAAATAGGTTTCATGATTCAATTCCTTTAGTTTGTGTTATTATCACTTTCTGTGAAAATATAAAAATATATTCATTATTTTTTTCGTTGTCTCTAAAATGCTTTCAGTATATATGACTCTAGTATAATGCTGATGTTGCTATAATCAAGCAGAAAAGAATTATATGATTTTTGATGCCGAAAATAAAAAAAGGATTAATATGAAAGCAAGTGTTATTCTGGCTCATCCGTATGATAAAAGTTTTAATCACGCGATTTTTGACTCAATCTGCTCAAGGCTCGGGAAGCTCGGTGTTGAAGTTTTTGCTCATGATTTGTATGCCGAAAAATTTAATCCGGTTATCACTTGTGAAGAGCTTGGCTCAGACCGCTCCAGTGATCCTCTTGTTAATAAATACGCTGATGAACTTATGAAATCTGATATTATTTTTTTCATTCATCCGAACTGGTGGGGCCAGCCGCCTGCTGTTCTTAAAGGCTATATCGACCGCGTAATCAGACCTCCGCATGCATATGATTTTCCGGAAGGGGATACCGGCGGAGGACTTCCTGTCGGAAAACTCAAGGGTAAAACCGGAATAGTTCTGAATACTTCCAATACGGAAGAAGACCGTGAGAACAACTATTTTCATGATCCTCTTGAGAATATCTGGAAACAGTGTGTTTTTGCGTTTTGCGGAATAGAGAAATATTATCGGAGAATGTTCCGCATAATTGCCGATAGTTCTATGGAAGAAAGAAAGATGTGGCTTGCTGAAGCGGAAATTATTACCGAAAAAGCCGTAAAAGAACAAATCTGAAGCTGAAATGAGATTCTGGACGTCCGGTTTAAAATCATTGAAAAATGAATATTTTGAGATACAATTGGTCTCTGGGTTTAGAGGTGCGATATGAAAGAAATGAAAATTGCTTTTTTTGATTCAAGAAAGTATGATATTGAATCTTTTGAAAATATGAACAAAGAATACGGCTTCACGCTGAAATTTTTTGAGGATCATCTTTCAGCTGATACACTTCCCCTTGCAAAGGGCTATGATGCAGTCTGTCTTTTTGTTAATGACCCGGTCAGAAAAGACATGGTTGACGGACTTCTCGATGCGGGAGTTAAGCTGATTGCTTTAAGATGCGCCGGATATAATAATATAGACCTTCAGGCTGTTTATGGTAAAATTCATGTTGTGAGAGTTCCAGCATATTCTCCGTATGCCGTTGCTGAACATGCCGCTGCTCTGATTTTGACATTGAACAGAAAAACGCATAAATCTTATATCCGCACAAAGGATAATAATTTTACAATCGGCGGGTTTAAGGGTTTTGACCTTTATGGAAAAACTGCCGGTGTAATCGGTACGGGGAAGATCGGGCGTATTATGTGCGGCATTCTCAAAGGTTTCGGAATGCGTGTTCTTGCTTTTGATTCATACAAAGATGAAAAAGCAGCTGCTGAAATCGGTTTTGAATACGCCGATATCAATACAATTTACCGCGAATCCGATATAATAACTCTTCACTGTCCGTTGACGCCTGAAACTGAGTATCTGATAAACGCGGATTCTATTTCAAAAATGAAGCCGGAAGTAATGCTTATTAACACGAGCCGCGGAAAGCTCATCAATACGAAGGATCTTATAGAAGCTTTGAAGCAGAAAAGGGTAGGTTATGCCGGCCTTGATGTTTATGAGGAAGAAAGCGATTACTTTTTTGAGGATTATTCAGACAGCGTAATTGATGATGATATTCTGGCGCGGCTTCTTACGTTTCCGAATGTGCTTATAACAGCTCATCAGGCTTTTTTTACAAAAGAAGCTCTGGAGAATATTGCCAGGACAACAATGGACAATATCAAAAAGTATTTTGAAGAAGGTGTTCTTCCGAATGAAATATGCTATAGATGCGGCCAGGGAACATCTTCGTGTTCAAAAATAAAAAGCGGACGGTGTTTTTAGGGCAATTCGTGCTTGACACTCTTTTTTGGGATATATACTTATATTGAACTGATTATTTCGTTGAGCCTATTTAAAATTGAACAATATCTGGGTGCATTATGGCTGAAAATAAAAAAAAGCGTTTCATGATTCCTATAAGCTTGAAGATGATATTCATCATTTCGCTTATCATTATTCTGTCTTTTTCTCTTCTGACGTATATTTCGACATATCTATTTACTTCAGATAGTGAACGAAATATTGAGAGTAACACGATACAGAATGCGAATCTTATTTCCCAGAAGGTAAAAACTGATTTTCTTTCTGTAATTGAAAAAAGTAAAATTGCAATTCTGGCCGTAAATGACGAAGGAACCGGTGCGGCTTCGGCTAAAGCCGATTCTGATCCGGGTAACGATTCGGCCCTTTTTTCTTCTCTTCTTTTCAAAAGAGATCCGAATATGATTTATATCGGTATATTGAGAAATGAAAAAGGTTCTGTTAAAGAAACTAAAAAGCTGTATAATGAAATTCTACTGGCCGATTCGGGACTTGATTCTGATATTTTTCAGAAAATACTTGAGTCTGAAAAAGAAAGTGTTTTCAGTTCAATCAACGGTGCGGATTTTGCATTAAATCTTTCTTCTTATTTTGGAAGCGGTGTAATCGGAATTATTATTCCGTATGAATCCGACAGCCGCGCAGCCCTCTGTATAATGTTTTCAAATGAAAAAGTATATGACGCTGTAAAATCTCCTGACCTCATCAAGTCATTCCTTGTAAACGGCCGGGGAGAACTGCTTGCTCATTATGACAAAAAAATGGTTATAGAAAACGGCTCTGTCGCGGATCTGCCTATTGTCAAAAAAATGCTTAAGAGCACCATCAATACCGAGAAAATCGAATATGTTGACTCCAATTCAAAAACATGGCTTGGAGCATATAATAAAACAGGTTTTTCTGATACAGGTGTTATTTCAATAGTATCAAAAGAACAGGCATTCGGGATGGTTAGGAAACTTCAGAAACAGACTGTTCTGATTGCCCTGATAGTGCTTAATCTGGCGATCCTTTTTGTTTATTTTTTCTCAAAGACGATAACAAAACCTATACGGAAACTTGTTTCTATTTCAAGTGAAATCAGAAACGGTAAATTTGATATTTCTGTTAAGTCGAAATCCCGTGATGAGATAGGTATTCTGTCGGAATCATTTGAAGATATGGCGAGAGGACTTGCCGAACGTGAAAAAATGAAAGACGCCTTCGGAAAATTCGTCAACAAAGAAATTGCGGATATGATTCTCAAAAATGAACTTAAACTCGGCGGAGAAAGAAAAACCGCAGCTGTATTTTTTTCAGATATACGTTCTTTTACGGCTATTTCGGAAAATCTTCAGCCGGAAGAAGTCGTGGATTTTCTAAACGAATATATGAGTGTCATGGTTGATTGTGTTAATAAAACAAACGGTGTCGTTGATAAATTTATAGGCGACGCGATTATGGCAGTTTGGGGAACTCCTATTTCCAGGGGGAATGATACTGCAAATGCTGTTGAAGGCGCTCTCATGATGAGAGAAGCTCTTAAGAAATTCAATAAAGGCAGGGGAAGCGCAAAAAAACCTGTTATAAATATCGGTTGCGGAATAAATACAGGACCTGTTCTTGCCGGTCAGATAGGTTCTCATGACAGAATGGAATATACTGTTATCGGCGATACGGTTAATCTTGCTTCAAGAATAGAATCTCTCAACAAGCCTTTCTGTACGGATATTCTTATTTCAAGTGATTCGTATAATCTTGTTAAGGACATTTACCTTTGTGAACCCATGGAAAAAATTTCTGTAAAAGGCAAAAAAGACCCTCAGCAGATATATGCTGTCATTTCAAGAAAGAATGATTCGAATGGGCCAAAGACTCTAAAAGAATTGAGAGAATATGTCGGAATTAAATATGTTCCGCTTAAATCTTTTGATCCTAATGGTAAAGAAGAGAAATATGCGATTGTTAAATAAAGATTTTTTTGTAGTATGTATAAGCGGAGCAATAATTGCTGTTTGCGCGTATCTTCTCTACCTTGATTTAAATTCACAAATAATCAGGGATGACAAGTCTGCTGTTGCATCCATAACTTTCAGAAAAAAAATCGCGCAGAGACGCTATTCAGATAATTCGGTTTGGGAAGAACTTTCGGATCATTCTCCTCTTTTTAATTACGATTCGATACGCACTGATGATGATTCCAGTGCGGTAGTAACTTTTAAAGACGGAAGTGAAGTTGATGTTGATTCAAATTCGATGATCGTTATCGTTAAAGAAGGTGATGCTGTCAGTGTTAATTTTGAAGGCGGAAATATTTCAGTTAAAAAAGGTTCATCTGCTCTTAATGTCAAGGCTGATGAAACTTCTTTCGGATTAAAAGACGGTAAACTCAGTATTTCAAAAGATTCCGGCGGAATTTCAGCTGCAATAGACGGTGGTTCTGCTGATATCGGTTCGGCCGGTATTCTGACTGATTCCAAATCATTTGTAGTTTTGGATGGTCAGGCGAAGATCGAAGATAAAAAAATATTCTTAAAGTCTCCTGCAGACGGAGAAAAAATAATTACTTCGGCAGATAAGGGAGATATCGCTTTTAACTTTGAAGGGGCTTCTGCTCCGGTAATTGAGATATCTAAAACACGTAATTTCTCAAAAATATATAAGGCGGTTCCTTCTAAGGGGAGTTCGCTTATTGCATTGCTGGAAGGAGTATATTACTGGCGTGTTGCTGATAAAAATGAAAAGTCAGAAGTCAGAAGATTTTCTGTAGTATCAGATTCACCTGTAAAAGCTGTATATCCCGAAAACAATTCGCAGGTATTTTTTAAAAACCAGGACTCTGTATTTATGTTGAAATGGTCGGGTGCAGAATCCGCTGTTTCATTTGATATTTCTGTAGCATCTGATCCTAAAATGACGGATATTATTAAATCTGTGAAAACATCGGCAAGATTTGTTTCATTGCCTGTGCCCGCAGAAGGGAAGTATTATTGGAATGTGAAGGCTAATTATTCAGGCGGCAATACCAATTCTGCTGTTTCTTCTTTTTCTGCCGTTAAACAGGAGCGCATATTTCCGCCGGCTTTGATTGCTCCGCTTGATTCGGATAAAGTATCATTTACTGCCGTTAAATCCGGAAAGATAAGATTTAACTGGAAATCCTCTGCGTCAAAATACAGAATCGATTTTGCGAAAGATTCATCCTTTAATGATAAAATATTTTCAAAAGAAATAAAGGCAAATACAGAGCTTATGCCGTCAGATACCGCAGTAGGAAAGTATTACTGGAGGGTTGCCTCTATTGATACAGACGGAATAGAGTCTGATTTTTCAGCAGCACGCGTTATAAATGTCGTTGATTCCTTTGATCTTGTGAACATCTCGCCGCGCTCAGGATTTGTGGCGGCAAAAGGATTGCTTCGTTTCAGATGGAGCGATAAAAATATCGGTTCATTGTATAAAATTGAAATTGCAAAAGATAAAACTTTTAATAGTATTATAAATTCTTCTACTTCAACTGAAAGAAAAGCTGATGTTAATATTTCTGATCCGGGAAAATATTACTGGCGGGTTTTTCTTCTGGGAAGCGGGGAAACTGTTCTTGCGGAAAGTCCTGCATGGGATTTCGGAATACCAGATGATTTAACATCTCCGGTAATTCTATCTCCGGCTAACGGCACAGTGGTTGATTCTGCTTCAGTAAGCCCGATTAATATCAGCTGGAAAAAAATTGCAGGAGCAAACACTTATTCAGTTTCATTAAAACACCTCATCGGCGGTGAAGAGTATTTACTTTTTTCTGAGAAGACAAATAGAAACTTGCTTACTATCCGTGATTTTTCAAAACTAAAACCAGGCAAAATCAGAGTTGAAGTGAAATCGATCAATCTGCAGAAAGGTGAGATTGTTGCCGAAAGTAAACCTGAGAGCATTATTTTTGAATTCAAATATTCTGAAATGCTTTCAGCTCCGGAAATTAGAACCCAGGGTTTAATTTATGTTAAATAAAATCTTCCGCATTGCTGTATTTGCCACGGCTCTCATGATTATATCGAATTATATGTTTGCACAGACTCCTCCAGTTCTGAGTTGGGGAAATGTTAAGGGAGCATCTGCATACTTTGTTGAAATCCGTGATAAATCTCAAAAAACTATTTTTTCTAAAAAAGTATTTTCGACTACGCAGAATGTGTCATTTCTAGCTCCAGGCGTTTATGAATTCAGAGTGGCAGCTATAAACAGATATAATCAAATAGGTAAAAATTCACGCTGGGCAAAAATTAAAATCGAAAAGGCTCTTATTCCTTCATTTGATTCATCTTCTGTAGTTTCAATAAGTCCCAAAGAAACAGATAAACCTGTAAGCATTAAAGGAGCCGGTTTTTCTGAAAAGACAGAGTTCTTTTTGGTAAACGGATCTTCGAAGGTCAGGGTAAAATCAAAATATGTTTCATATAATGAAGCTGTTGTTTATCCGGATCTGCCCGAAAATGCCGAGGGAAGTTTCAAGCTCGTAGCTCTTAATCCGAATGGTTTTCAAAGCACAGGTTCGCTTGAAATAGTTATAGATAAGAGCAAGGTTCTGCCCGAAATTGAGGAATTGTCTCCTGAGGAAATCAATTCAGGCAGCAAAACTGCATATAAGATCAATATCAAAGGAAATAATATTACGTCGAAGACGAGATTTGTATTTTCTTCCTCTTCTTATAATCAATCATTTTATCCTGTGAAAAGTACCGGAACTAGTGCAGAAGTTCTTTTGCCTGCAGGTGTTCCGTCAGGCAAGTATTCTGTGACTGCAGTCAATCCTGACGGAAGCCGCTCTTTAAAACAGCTGAGTATTGCAGTTGTGGATAAGAGTATAATAAAAGAAGATCCATTTGTGTATATAACAGTTTTTCCGATGTATAATTATATTCTCGGCGGCTGGAAGGATTACTTCGAAAATTCGTATACATCGTTTGGGGCATCTTTGTCATTTTCTCTATCACGTTTTGCTGCAAAAGATTCTGCAATGGGCAGACTTTCTGTTGAGTTAGAGGGCGACTATGTTAAATATAAACCTAAAGATATTTTTAATATCGTAGACCGGAAAATGTTCAATGCTTCAGCAGGCGGCGGTCTGGGTTATGTTTTGTATAGAAACGATATCTCAAATTCAGTACGTTTTGAAATGGTTCCGCGAATTACTTCCGGACTGACTTATACCGTGCTTGAAACATCTCTACTCAATCTGGATAAAGAAACAAAGTCTATTGATCCTTATTTGTCATTGTCTTATTCTTTTAGATTTTTATTTGCACAAAGATTTATTGTTGAACTTGTTCCGGAATATAAAAATTATTTTTATAAAACTGAAATGCTGAAAGACGCAAGAGCTTCATTCCGCCTTGGATTTGCTTTTTAAAAGTAAGAAAATAATATTATTGATTGTTAAATGAGATGTAATAACGGCAGGTTTCCCTGCCGTTATTTGTTTGCTATTTTATCATTTCTGAAATCTTGTTTTTTGCTGAAGCAATGGCTTCGTCGGCTTTTGAAAAATCCTTTCCGCCTGCCTGAGCCATATCCTTTCTTCCGCCGCCTCCGCCGCCGAGTATCGGAGCGACTGCTTTTATGAGAGCACCGCTGTCGGCGCCTTTTGCAACCGCTGTTTGTGTTGCAGCCGCTACAATGATGACTTTGCCTTCAAATGATGAGATCAATATTACAGCACAGTCGGATGAACGTTCGCGTATGAGATCGGCAAGAGTTTTGAGATCATCGCCTGAAAGGTTTTCAATCTTTGAAGTGATAACATCAGTGCCTTTTATTTTTTCTGCCGAAGAAAGCAGGTTCTGTGCGGTATCTGCAAGTTTGCCTTTGCTGAAAGACGCCAGTTCCGTTTCAAGGTCTTTGTTTTTCTGCTGAAGATCTTTGATGCGCTGTGCAAGGTCTTTTTCTGCGCAATTGACGATTGAAAGAACATTAGATAATGATTCGTTAATCTGTGAGAATCTTTCGAGAACGCCTTTAAGTGTCAGACCCTCGATTCGGCGTATTCCTGCACCCGGGCTTGATTCTTTTAGAATCTTGAATACACCGATTTTGCCTGTGTTATCGACATGAGTCCCTCCGCAGAGTTCGGTGCTGAAAGAGCCGGCTTTAACAACGAGGACACTGTCTTCGTATTTTTCGCCGAATTCAGCCATCGCGCCCGTTTTGAGAGCGTCGGCAAGATTCATCATCTGAGTGGTTACTGGAAGATTTTCCCATATTTTGGTGTTAACGATATTTTCAACGCGCGCGATTTCTTCGGCAGTCATCGCTTCAAAATGAGAGAAGTCAAAACGCATTCTTTCGCTTTCGACCATTGAACCGGCCTGTTTGACGTGCGTTCCGAGAACTTCGCGCAAAGCCGCCTGAAGAAGATGCGTTACCGTGTGATTGGCCCTTGTGAGGTTTCTTCTTACAGTATCAATTTCCGCTGTGACTTTGTCGCCTTTTTTGAAGATTCCTGATTCAACTGTTCCGTAATGAACAAATGTCTTATTTACTTTTTTTACATCGAATACTTTAAACACGGCATTTGAAGTTTTGATAAATCCCGTATCGCAGGACTGCCCGCCGCTTTCAGCGTAAAACGGAGTTTCGGCGAGAACCATATAAGCTTCAGCGCCGGAAGCAGCGGATTCAATGACGCTTTTGCCGTCCGAAATCGAAATGATTTTGCTTTCGCTTGAATCTTCGTCGTAGCCTTTGAACACAGTCGCTCCGCAGATTTTTGAAAGTTCGTTCATCGCGTTTTCAAACGACGCATCGGAACCTTTCCAGCTCTGTTTGCCGCGTTCGCGCTGTTTGTTCATTTCGTCTTCGAATTCCTTCATGTTGACCGAAATGCCTTTTTCAAGAGCGATCTCGCCCGTCATTTCAACAGGAAAACCGAATGTATCGTATAAAAGGAACGCGTCTTTTCCGCTGATTACTTTGCCGTTTTTAAGCGCTGACTCGATTATTTCATCAAGCTTTGTCATTCCGTTTTCAAGCGTGTCAAGGAAACGCTTTTCTTCGCCTTCGAGAACGTTCTGAACGTTTTTCTTCGCTTCAGTAATTTCGGGATAGAATTCGCCGAGAAGATCAGAAATAGGTTCAACCATCTTGTAGATGAAAGGCTTTGTGATTCCGAGGGTACGGCCGAATCTGAGCGCGCGTCTAAGAATTCTTCTTAGAACATAACCGCGTCCTTCGTTTGAAGGATACGCGCCGTCGCTCATCGCGAAAGTCAGCGCGCGAGAATGCTCGACAATGACATTGATCGGAACTATATTGTCGCCTTCGTATTTGACATTGAGCTCTTTGCATACGAACTCAATCAATGTCTGAAACTCATCAGTTTCGTATATCGAAGTTTTATTCTGAACTATTGTTGCAAGGCGCTCAAGACCCATTCCCGTATCGATGCCGGTCTGCGGAAGCGGGTGAAGCTTGCCTGATGTATCCTGGTTGAACTGATTGAAAACAAGATTCCAGTATTCCATGTAGCGTTCGCAGTCGCATCCCGGTTTGCAATCGGGTGAACCGCATCCGAGTTCAGGACCTTTGTCTATGTAAAGCTCGGAACATGGACCGCATGCGCCGGAGTCACCGGCAGGTCCCCAGAAATTGTCTTTTTTGCCGAGGCGGACAATGCGCTCAGCCGGAATGCCGACTTTTTTATTCCAGATTTCAAAGGCTTCGTCATCATCCTGATAAATCGACGCCCAGATTTTATTTGCGTCAAGTTTGAGTACCTGGGTGGAATATTCCCAAGCGAAGGAAATAGCTTCTTCCTTGAAATAGTCGCCGAAAGAAAAGTTGCCGAGCATTTCGAAAAATGTGCAGTGGCGTTTGGTTCTGCCGACATTCTCGAGATCGCTTGTGCGGAGGCATTTCTGTACCGTGGTAGCGCGTGTATAATCGAGTTTGACTGTGCCGGCAAACATCGCTTTGAACTGCACCATTCCGGCAGTTGTAAACAGCAGGGTAGGGTCGTCTTTAGGCAATAGCGAACTGGAATGAACGTGTTTGTGCTGTTTTGACACGAAGTAATCGATGAATGATTTTCTAAGATCTCTGACTTTCATTATATTCCTCTTTCAAATAATTCTCAAACTGTTTGAGCGTTCTGTAAACCGAATCGGGCTGAAAACCTCTTGAAAAAAGAAATCTTCCGCACTTCGCGCGGTCAAATGACTTGTATTTTTTCTTGAGAAGATTAAGCATAGCCTCTTCGCAAGAATCCGCACCGAATATTTCGCTCACGGCACTTTTCGCTGTAGCGGGGTCTACCCCTCTCTGGCGCAGTCTGCTTTCTGCAAAAACTGATCCATAGGATCGTTTTTTTAAATTTTCCGCAAGCCTGAACGCAAAATCATAGTCATTAATGTATTTGCGTTCATCAAGCTTTTTCATTACTAATTGGGCTGTTTTTTTTGAAAAACCCTTTTTTATGAGACTGCGTCTCACTTCTTCGGCTGAATGAATGTTTCTTAGATACCTCAATGCCGCAAGATACGCCGAATAGTTATCCGATTCCGTTTTCAGTTCAGAATAATAATCTTCATCGATCTCGCTGTCGGCT
>Ga0209201_1003984_pt1 | contig 12376 bp, 5 predicted proteins | sample AD_UKC055_MetaG_FD_184411 | JGI IMG/M metagenome (GOLD analysis project Ga0209201, IMG submission 184411) | Active sludge microbial communities of municipal wastewater-treating anaerobic digesters from USA - AD_UKC055_MetaG (SPAdes) (version 2) | ecosystem: Engineered > Bioreactor > Anaerobic >... | reverse complement strand
GGGGTTCGGCGTGACGGACTTGTACATTAACAGGCCGACTACAGATTATATTGGCCTGTTTGGCGCGGTATCTGGCACAATTACAAACGTCTATACGACAGGTACCATTACCGGAAGAAACTATGTTGGCGGCGTGTGCGCGATATCTGGCACAATTACGAAATGCTATTCTGAATGCGCGGTATCAGGCGGGCATGATATTGGTGGATTATTTGGCGTGTGCACGTTTGGCGATACGCGCAATTGTTATGCAACAGGTGCGGTAAATGGGAATGAGTTTGTTGGCGGGCTATGCGGACAGAATTACGACAGCACGGTAACGAACTGTTACGCCACGGGCGCGGTGACGGGCGATGTGCGTGTTGGCGGGCTGGTCGGGTATAACGACGGCACGGTCACGGCGTCCTACTACGACACGCAGACCACGGGACAGGCGGACAACACGGGCAAGGGCGAGCCGAAGACGACGGCACAGATGAAGTTACAGGCGACATTCGTAGACTGGGACTTCGTGGACGTGTGGGAGATCGCGGCGGGTGCGTATCCCACGTTGCAGGCGCTGGCGGAAGAGGAGGAGCCGGTCCACGACCCCACGCCGGACGGGTTCTACACGGTCAATGAAACGGACCTTTCGCTGACGAGGTTGTTCAACACGCCGATGTCGGGCCGGTGGCAGATGGCGGATTATGGGCCGTTCTACATACTGACGGACGGGGCGACAACCTGGTCCATAACGGAGGGCGTAGCCACCGAGGCGGATGTGCGTATCGGCGCGGTGTGCGCCCGGGACGGTCGTCTGTTCTACGGGGATGTGGACGCCACCCCCAACCTGGTTGGCTGGTCCATGCTGGACGGCGAGGACATTCTGGACACGTTGTCGGGCACAACTCCGGACGCTGTCAGCCTAAGCATGAACGAGGACGCTCAGGCGCCAATGCCGTTTCGCGGGCAGGTCCATGCGCTGTTACCGCTTGGTGACGGGATCATTGTGTACGGCGCGGACGGGATTGTGGCGCTGGGCCCTGCGCTGGGGCTGGTCGGGTTCCGGGACATCCAGGGTCTTCCGGCGCACCTGGGCGTGGCGGGCCGTGCGGCGGTGGACGGGAACCTGTTGCAGCATGTGTTCATCGGGTCGGATGGCGCGTTATGGACCATCACGGCGGACCTCAAGGCGCAACGGCTGGATTACGCCTGGGCGTTGACAGGACTGGACCAGGTGGTGTTTGACGGGGAGGAGAGCGAGTTTTGGATTACGGACGGGGCCACCGATTCGTTTGTGCTGACGGCAACGGGGTTGGGCGGGCCGATTGACCAGTGCCCCACCAGTCTGGCACGGATAGGCGATACGGTATACGCGACGGGCATCCCCTATGCGGCAGAGACGGTGAAGGTGGCCCTGAAAACGAACACATTTGACATGGGTCAGAATGGGCAGAAGCGAGTGTCGAATGTGAATGTGTCGGGCGAGATTTCAGATGCGACAGTAGGGTTGCAGTACAAGTACACGACCAGCGACACGTTCCAGGAGCGTGCAGCGGTGATGTGCAGCCCGGAAGGTGCGGCGTTTTTGAATACGGCGCTGGTGTACGGGCAGGCGGAATTGGAAGCCACCTGCGCACCGGGCAGCCGAATAACCAAAATTGAGGTGAGGTATCAGAGCCATGACAGACGATTTGTCCGCGGAACACGCGGTTTCCAAAACAGTCCAGACGGCGAAGGCAGCGAAGACGCCGGCGCTTGAGTTGCTTGAACAGGGCGGCATTACCCGGCATTGGGACGCGCTGTTGCAGGCGGTGCGCGAATCCACCCCGGGCATAACTGACCTGGACATGGCCGATGTGGCGTTTAAGCTGCGGAGCAAAGACCTGTTCGCGTTTGCGCTGTGGTTGGGCGAGGAGATTGTGGGGTTTGTGGTGTTGCAGTCGGTAGTATCGAACGGGTTGCAGGCGGCGAATGTTCATGCCATTTCCGGGAAAGGTATCAGCCTGGACCAGTGGAAATCTTTCATCAAACAGTGCGTGGATGTACTGCGCATGGCGGGATATAACCGGTTGGTGGCGTTGACCGATAATCCGCGTGTATTGCAGATTGTCAAAATGGACGGCTGGAAGACGCATACCTACTGTGAAAGGGATGTGCTATGAGCGGTTTTGGCAATTTACTGTGGGGCGACACGACCGGTGAAGACACGGGCGGCTATAATGATTTTATTCGTGGGATATTCGCGGGGTATGGGAATGCTTTAAGCGTAAATGAAGCGGGGAACACACATGGCACAGATTTTACTGGTATGGCCCTGCGAGAAGTAAACGCCTATGATGATAAATATCCAAGTTATGGGCGATTGTTTGATGTGGGGAATCAACTGCCGTTGATGCATATTGGAACGGCAGGTAATGGCATCTACGACTTCGGTGCGTTGCGTGCGGCAATGTTCGCGTATGCAAGTAGTAACGACGATGCTAAGCGAGACGAATATATTCCTGACAGTCAACAAGGAGAAAATCTACATCAGGTTTGGAAAGATGGCGCGTCTGTTCCACTTACGGATATTCAAGAGGGATATGATTTTTCTACCCCGGCTCACAAGCGGACCCGAGTCCGCGGGGGTACCTATGATGCCGGTGTGTATTATGTCAAGGGTCCATTTTGGTGGGCATATAAAAATTCGATTCAGTTACCCTTAGGGTTTCACGGCGACAATAAATACACCACCGCCGTCAACATGCAGTATCGCGACCCCACGAAGGGGTATACCAGCCTGAACGCAAATCGATTGCAATTGGTTGAAGGCGAGGCAAATCATAGTCCGAAATTATCTGATATATTGACGATGATGAACGATGCAACGGTGACATTCAATGCGACGGTTGGATTTGACAATGTATTGGGCAGTGACGGATTGAGCAAATACAACGCGCATCTTGACCAATTAATTACGGCACGAGAAAAAGACATTGTCGAAGAGGTGCCTCCGCTGCACCAGGACATAGTCCCGGCGCGCCTGGGTGCGCCGCCACAAACCACGCCCCGGGCAGACTGGACGATGCAGTATCGCGCCACGTCCATCACGGCGCCTGGGGTGGCTACGGTGCCCGATGTACAGGGCGGCAACGCACCGACCGGGGCGCGGGCGATTGCACCGCAAGTGGCAACGGTTCCTGATGTGCGGTCTACGGGTGTGGCGACCGTTCCTGATGTGCGGTCTACGGGTGTGGCGACCGTTCCTGATGTGCGGGGTGGTGGTGTGGCGACCGTGCCTGATGTGCGGTCTACGGGTGTGGCGACCGTTCCTGATGTGCGGGGTGGTGGTGTGGCGACCGTGCCTGACGTGCGGTCCACGGGTGTGGCGACCGTGCCTGACGTGCGGTCTACGGGTGTGGCGACCGTTCCTGATGTGCGGGGTGGTGGTGTGGCGACCGTGCCTGACGTGCGGTCCACGGGTGTGGCTACCGTTCCTGACGTGCGGTCCACGGGTGTGGCGACTGTGCCTGATGTTGGTTTTATGGGCGTGGCGACTGTACCCGATGTGCGGGTGGCGACTGTGTCCACGGTGCCGGATGTGGGGACTGTCGCTGTAGATATCGTTCCTGATGTGGTCTCCGTTAATGTGCGGGTTGTGGACGGTGTAACCGTGCCGGAGATGCCCACGCCGGGGACGGTGACGGCGAATCCAGTCCGAAGCGTGGCAGACGCGACCGTAGTGCCCCTGGCAGCACATGCGGAAGTTGTAAGTCCGTCTGCGGGCAACCCGCTTGATGTGACCCCGACCATGGGCGTCATTGCGCCTGTGGTCATTCCCGCAGCCCGCACCGCCCAGGAAATTACAGCGCCGACACCGGGCACCGTGACTGATGTATCTGTGAGTGGTGCGGGAGATGCGATTCAGGTGACAGCAGTAGACCTGCCTGCTCCGGGTGCGGTGGTCCCTTCAATGGTGACTCCGCCCGAGGCAGTGACCGGAACAACCATCGTCATTGGGAATGCGCAGAGCGTAGCGGTTGCTTCGCCGGATGCGGCGGCGGTGGCACAGCCCGGGACCCCGCCAGAAATCAGTTACGGAGCGCCTGCCCTGTCAGACGATTCCTGGGGGCAAGCCAGTAACGGACAGACAGAAATACTGGAGACTAATCCTGGCAGCAAGAATTTTGTCAGTGCGGTGCTGGTAGACGATGAAGATTTTGCTGATGTCCCGTCCATGACCGCGGACATCAATGCCGCCATCACGGCGTTTTCAGACAATGTTACACAGCGGTTGTCTGAAGATGTGGCTCAACAGCGATTAGGCTGGGCATCGGCACGCCTGGTAATGACCAGTTTTTGGGACCGGGCGAAGGTTGTATTGGAAGCGAAACGGGAAGCCCTCATCGCGGACCACGAACACCAGCTTCGGTTCGAAGAGGCCAAAGCAAACCTGGACGCGAAAGTGGCATGTCGTGACCAAAACTTGCGGCTCGCCATCACCAATGCAGAGTCTATTCTGCGGATGGCCTTGGCGAATGCGGAGGCGATGAACCGCGCATACCAATCGCTGGCAGAGCGCGAAACGCAGGTCAGCCTAGAAAACATGCGGATGGGCGCTCAACTGTCCATCGAAACGGCACGAAACCTGAGTCAGGCGAGTGCGAAGGCCAGTGACCTGACCGTGCGCAGCAATATTGCAGGCGCCGAGAACGTGACCCGGGGCGGTATTGCAGATGCAGAAAACCGGTTACGGGCCGCGTTGGCTTATGCGGAAAATGTAACGCGGGTAAACCTTGCCAATGCGGATGCACAAACCCGCGCCTCCGTTAGTGAAGCGGAGAACGGACTGCGTGCGGCTATCGCCAATGCGGAGAATGTGCTGAAGGTGGGTATCACCAACCAGGAGGCTTTTGTACGCACCGACCTGGCGAATATGGATACGGCATCCAAGTTTGCGCTGGCGGGACAGGACGCTAAATTACGGGCATCGCTGGCAAACCAGGAAACGGCAACACGCATTGCACTGGCTGACCAGGATGCCACAGTCCGGGCGAGTCTAGCCAATCAGGAAGCGGAATTGCGACTGATACTGGCAGGATTGGAGCATCAACTGAAGGCGAGTTTGGCCAACCAGGAAACTGTAGCACGGTACGCGCTGGCCGATCATGATGCGGAATTGCGTGCGCGGCTTGCGGATACGGAAGTACAGACCCGACAGGTATTAGCGGAAGCGGAGAATGCGCTGCGTGCGGCTCAAGCCAATCAGGACACCGCGGCGAAGTACGCCCTGGCCAATCAGGAGTCTGACCTGCGGGCACGGCTGGCAAACCAGGAAACTGGATTGCGCCATATCCTCGCGGCGGCGGAGAACCAGTTGCGTGTTGTATTGGCGAATCAAGAGAACGCTTCCCGGCTGGCCTTGGCCGATCAGGATGTTGAACTGAAGGCGTCATTGTCCAACCAGGAAACTGTAGCCCGATACATTTTGGCGGCGGCAGAAAACCAGTTGCGGGGGCTGCTGGCCAATCAGGAAACCTCGTCCCGGATGGCGTTGGCGGACCAGGACGCTTACCTGAAATCCACGCTGGCCAACCAGGAGGTTACCACACGGCGTGCCCTAGCGGCATCAGAGAACCAACTTCGGGCGTTGTTGTCCAATCAAGAGGTGACCACGCGGCGGGTGCTGGCCCAGGCGGAGATGGAACTGAAGGCGTCAATGGCGGACCAGGAGGTGACGGCGCGGCGTGTATTAGCGGCAGCAGATGCGGAACTCAGGGCTGACCTGTCCAACCAAGAAGTGACTACGAGGCGGGTCCTAGCGGCTGCGGAGATGGAACTAAAAGCAGCGTTGTCTAACCAGGATGTCACTACACGGCGAGTATTGGCGGCAGCAGATGCGGAACTCAAGGCTGACCTATCCAACCAAGAAGTGACTACGAAGCGGGTCCTAGCGGCTGCGGAGATGGAACTAAAAGCAGCGTTGTCTAACCAGGATGTCACTACACGGCGAGTATTGGCGGCAGCAGATGCGGAACTCAAGGCTGACCTATCCAACCAAGAAGTGACTACGAAGCGGGTCCTAGCGGCGGCGGAAATGGAACTGAAGGCAGCGTTGTCCAACCAGGAAGTCACTACACGGCGAGTATTGGCAGGTCATGAATCGGAGGTACGGGCCTCACTGGCGAATCAGGAGGCCACCCTGCGACGTATGCTCGCGTATGCAGAGAACCAGATGCGGGCAAATCTGGCCTATCAAGAAGTGGTCAGTCGTCATGCACTGGCGGACCAGGACGCTGAACTTCGCGCTGACCTGGCAAATCAAGAGGCCACGTTGCGCAGGATTCTGGCGAGTCTGGAAGCGCAGTTAAAGGTGGCCCTGGCCAACCAGGAGTTAGAGGCGAAATACGAACTGTTTGAGAATGAACAACGGGCTCGTGTTGCACTGGCAAATCAGGACGTGGCGGTGCGGGTGCAACTGACGAATGCGGAACTGCAAACGCGTGCAGCCCTTGCCAATCAAGATGCCACGGTCAGGATTAATCTGGCCAACCAAGACATGGAATTTCGGCGCAGAGTGGCCAATAACCAAGCGGCGTTGGACGAGTATCGGTTCCGGCAGGACGTTATGCGGCTCGTGCATGACACCACATTGGGTTGGATGGCCGCACAGACGAACAACAGCAGCGCATTAAGTTCCGTGGTGTCCACGGCGATGAACAAGCACACCATGGAAACGCAAATGTACAGGGACTTCAAGATTAAGGCGGAACAACAACGCTGGGATTTGGCGATGCAGCGGGCCTCAATGATCAATGGCTTGGCAGGCCTAAAGTGGAACAGCCAGATACAGAATCTATCGGTGATGCAGCAGTTGATGGCGAGCCTAAGCCCAACTACCAGTACGCAGCATATCAAGAGTGAGTTTGACGTGGCGGCACAGCGGACATCGATTGGTGCGGATTTTGCAAGCAGTCTTATTAGTTTGGCAGTGGCAGCACTTGGATAGGAAACATTATGAGCAGCAAAGACAAAAAAGAAAAATGGCTGGCATTAGCCTCATTCTTCGCAAACATGGGCGCAGGACTCGGGCAAGGTGGGCCAGGTGGCGCCTGGGGTGAGCGAATTGCAGGTCAAATTAGCAACCAAGCACAAGCCATTGCGGCACAACGCGCCAAAGAAGAGGCGGACAAAAAGGCAAAGCGCGGATTTCTCGGGAAGATTGCAGGGACCGCTGTTGGAATGATTCCCGGAGTAGGTCCAGTTGCGGGGCCATTAGTCGAGCAGGGCATTGCTGGCAGTGGCGGGTCGGGTCAGGCCGCACCGTCTGCGGCGGGGTCCATGGCCATGGGCGCACCCAAGGCTGAAACGCCCATTGCGCCTCCGGCCATGGCTTCTGCGCCCCCACCTGCGCCTACAGTATCGCCCCCTCCTGCGTATAACCCGGGCAGTACGGCATTAAATTGGGACATGAACAAACGGGCAGACATACCTGTAATGGAGGCTGTGGACGTACCGCCAGTGTCGGCGCCTGCGGCACCTGCGGCACCAATGCCCGTGCGCAGAGCCGCGACACCGCCAGCCCCCTCTCCGATTGTGCCGGCGCGGCCTATCCCCGCCTCTACCATATCCCCCGCAACGCCCGTTGTAACAATACCGGACCCGGCGCCAATAGTACTAGCAGCTCCCCCAGAGTCAACGTTGGGGGCTTTTTCACAGACGAATTTGACCGGCGGGATTTTGCCCGCGGCAACCGGTTATGAATATGTAAACGGCAAACTTGTACCGCGACAACCGACGTGTATCGGCGGTAATTGTGGAGGGCAACTGTAATGGCTTTTTTAGGAAATAAAAGTATTGGCGGGAATAACAACAACAATGCTTTTAGCGCATTGAACGCGCAACTATTTCGACAGAATGTGCGCTATGGCGCTCCCAGCAGTCCGAAAACGTTTAGCACTACGTCCCCCTTGGAGTCTCAGCCAGGTGGTGAAATTGAGGCTGCGCGGCGGTCCACGCATCACGCAATAGCGGGGGAACAACGTATCCAGAATGCGGGCCAGTACGGCACAATCGGCTCTTTGTTGGGCGGGATTGCCGGGACGTTAATTCCTGTTCCTATTCTTGGTCCCGCGTTGGGCAGTGCCGCGGGGGGCGCCATCGGTCAGGCGTTGGGCGGGGTTACCCCCGACCTAGGCGACATTGTCGGCTATGGGGCCAGTGGCGCGTTGGGCGGCTTGATGGGTCAGGGTGTGGGTCAGATGGCTGGGCAGACGGCCACCAGCGGATTGGGCGCCATGATGCCGTATGTAATGGGTCAGGGCGCCTTGGGTGGACTGGGCAATCTTGTGGGCATGAACACGCAGTACGACCCGAGGCACCGTTACTACTGGGATACCAATACAGGGGATGTACAAAGTGCTTTCAGCCTGTTTGGCGATCAAAGGAGATAAGGCATGGCTATAGTCACGCGATGGAGTAACATCCTCAACAATACTATTGACGCACCAGATAATGTTGATCCGCTCATGTTGCAGCAGGCCGAACAAGACATGTTTATGCAGCAGCAGCAACAGCAACAGGCCATGCAGCAAGGGGGGCAAGGGATAGGTGGCGGGCAGGGCGGTGGAGCGTTGGGTTTTCTTGGCAACCTGGTGAACACGGCCACGGATTATGCGTCTGCCCCCGGGATGTTCTACGCGCCATCAGTTGCAGGTGCATATGCCATGACACCGGAAGGGTTCAACCAGCATATGACTCGGATGCAGGGGACACTGAACCAGGCAAACGTACAGCGAGCCCAAGCACAAGAGTCCGCGGCGGACCGGCGGCAGCAGAGCGCCATTGAACAGCAACGTCAGCGTATGCAAATGCAGAAGATGTTGCAGGACCAGGAAGACCAGAAGGCTGAGCTGAAGTATAGAGAACAGCAGCTCGATATAAGTCGGAGGCAAGTTGATCTTCAGGAGAAGACGCAAGAGTTTTATCAAAAGATGAAAGAGCGCGAAGAGGCAAAGCCGACGATTAAGGACGGGATGCAATTAGATTATAACGAGAAGACCGGCCAATATTCTGCCCGTCCTGTTCCGGGGCTTCCGGTGGACATGGAATATTTTGACAAAAATACAGGGCAGTATATTGTGAACGGTCCGAATGGCCCGGAATGGCGGACAGTCCCGGGTTCACCTGATATTGGCGGGGGTTATGTCGGTACAGGCGGCAGTGGCGTTGTCGGCACGGCTGGAGGCGGCGGCCCCCGTGGCAGATCGAGTGGCGGCAGGAGCGGTGGCGGCAAGAGCGGGGGGGGATCGAGTGGGGGCGCAAGTGTAGACGCAAAAGGAACGGTAACTATTAACGGGAAAAAATATAAGCCACAAGACAGATATCACACTTGGTTTGTTGATGAAGAAGGAAATACTCTTACTAGGGACCAGTTGACAGGTTTAATTGAAGCAGAAGAGTCTACAGAACAAACCAGCGAAGCGTCTTCATCCAAAGAAGGTTTTTTTGGTGGTATAAAACGTGGTGCAAAAAATTGGGGTAATTGGATAGCGCCGGGGGCTGGGACAAACCGTGAGCAGGCTGTTTCTCAGTTAATAGAAGGTGGAGGTCAAGAAATCGTCAATGGTCTAATACAAATGCCCAGTGGAAAAGTTTATAACGTATACGGCGATGGCAAGATGCAGGAACTTTCGGAAGAAGAGGTGAAGTTTTTCACAGAGGGACAGTAAATGCTTGAGAGAAGTTTGTCAGACGTGTTGAAAGATGAAGAAGAATACCGTAAAAAGCTACAAGCACCGCCACAAGCACCGACAACACAAGCCGCTAAACGAGATTATTACACCGTAGACGAGGTGTTGCAACAAGAAGCGGAATATGCCAAAGCGCATACGCCACAACCGTCCCCGCCTGTTCAAGAGGCAGTGACAGTTGCCCCTGCGGCACCAGCGCCACCCACTTTGCCTTCTTTTTCTCCGTATGGCATCCCGTCGCCAGCGACCCCGAAGCACGAAACGATGCGGACAGCGGGGCAATCCGTTGGTGATGTAGGAAATTGGATAACTGATGCGGCTGTTGCCGCGACCAACGCCTACGAGGCACAGCAGGAATATGCACGGACACATCCGTCCCCCACTGCTGGACTTGGACTGCGTGCCGCGGGAGTGCCCCCATCCGCTGGCGAATCGTTCCAGCGAGATGTAGAGGGGGGCATCGCAGCAATATCGCAATGGGGCGAGCAACAGGCCCAAAAGCCCGTGCCGCAAAATCATTGGGCCATCCCGGAAGGACTTAGGCAATCTGCATATTCCATCGCAAATCTGCCGGCGAACCTGTATCCTGCGATTGCTGGATGGTTTGTTGACCCCTACAAGGGAGAAGCATATCAACAGTCACTAGATACACAAGAGGCTATCTCGGACCGACAGCAACGGGATGCCAATTTGGGAGGAGGCTGGGGCCACGAACGCTTGACTGGGGCTGCACGGTCTATCGGACAGATGGCACCCTTCATGGTTGCCCCAGGCGGGCCGCCGGTGCGCGTGGCGGGCATGATCGGGTCTGCCATGGTGCAAGAGGCGGCGGACGCACGACAAAAAGCAGCGGAATTGGGTTTATCCGAAGAGGACACGCGAAGACTTATTGTTGGCAATGCGGTTGCTGAAGGACTGCCGCCGGCATTGTTTTCCGCGTTTGGGTTTGGAGGTGCGGAGAAATTTGCCGCTGGCATCCCGAAATCCATCTTAACCATGCTGGGCAAGGGTGGGGACGATGCGTTGCGTGCCGCACAACAAATTGCACTCACCCGGGGTAGACGCGCTTTTCAGGAGGGCTTAAAAGTTTTGGGTCGCGGGGTAGCGGAAGAGTTGCCTGAGGAAGGGATTACGGCAATATGGCAGACGCTAAACACCGCAGCCGTTGATCCCAAGAATGCACCCAAGAATGCACAAGACTGGTTGAAGATATTGGCGGACACGTCGGCGGAAGTGTTTCTTGCCACAGTGACTGTGGGCGGGCCTGCTGCTGTGAATACGGCAAATGCTGTTCGGCGTCAGGGACTACAGATTGGCGGAGCAGGTCTACAGCAAGGGCCAGTGCCGCCACCGCCCGGGCCGCAAGCGCGGCAAGCGCCATCGCCGGGACCAGAGGCTGGGCAACAACAATCGCCGCCGCCAGAGCCAACTCCGATGCCAGCTGCACCCATAGACCTGACGACGCAGGATACCCCGGTAGGCACCACACTGTCTACAGGTATTTTGCCGCGCCCGGAAACCTTGACAACGCAACAGCAGCAGCAGGCCGCGCCCGCGCAGCAGACGCACGCGCCGCAGCCTGCACCAGAGCATTTCGCCCAGGGGATGAAAGCTAAACGTGTACGGATTCAGGACCCCACGACGGGCGAAGAGGGCGACGCATGGGACTACGAAATTAACGGGAAACACGCGCTTGTCAGGCAGATGACAGACCCGTATGGGCAAAACTCCCCGGCCACATGGTTGCAATCTGTAGCGGAGGATCATATCCAAAGCACAGACCCGGCAAAACAGGCAGCGGCCCAGGTTGCGGCACAGGTGATGAGCAACCCGAACGCCACAACGGAGCAGATTGAGGCGGCACGGCAGCAAGCCCAAGATGCCGGCATCTTCTCCACGGGGGGGATGATCACGTTTCAGTCGGGCGGAGAGACGAATGTACTGGGTGTGATGGAAGTGCTGGACCCGAACCGTGTAACCAGCGTGAACTTCCACGAGAGGGCACACTTTATTCGGCGGTTCTTTCTGAATGCCCGCGAGAACAAGATGGTCGAACGGACCAAGGCGTTTCAGAATGAGGATGGGACGTTTAATGAAGAGAAGTTTGCCAATGCCACCCGGGATGTGACGCTACAGCAGCAGGCATACGAGAGGGGACTGGAAACGTATGGCACCGGGATAGAAAAGGTGTTACACAAGTACGGGCGTCAGTTGGGTGACTTTATCGGAAACATTACAGGCAAGAGTTTTGAACAGATAGTCCGGGAGATGAACAGCGGTAAGTTGATGGCGCGGGGTGTGCAGACGACGCCGGAACAGCAGAAGGCGCAGGGTGCCTGGGCGCCGGAGAAGGCGCCGATTGTGGTGCCGGTAGAGCAGGGGCAGGCCATCGAGACGGACCCAGCCCGCATCCAGGAAATACGGAATAGCATTATCGAAGGCGAGATGATCCTAAAGTCTGGCAGAACAGTGTCAGGGCGCAAGATGGGAGCGGACGAACTTGCTGCTGTTCAACGTGCTGTAAATAATTCAAGAGCCAAATTAGGAGAGCAGGCGACTGGACAGGAGGCCCGTCCGCTCACGGGACAGCCGCCACAGCCGCCGCAGGCGGCCCCCGCCCAGCAGACGCCGGTGCCGGAACCTGTAACCCAGGAGGTTACACC
>Ga0209201_1003973_pt1 | contig 12402 bp, 10 predicted proteins | sample AD_UKC055_MetaG_FD_184411 | JGI IMG/M metagenome (GOLD analysis project Ga0209201, IMG submission 184411) | Active sludge microbial communities of municipal wastewater-treating anaerobic digesters from USA - AD_UKC055_MetaG (SPAdes) (version 2) | ecosystem: Engineered > Bioreactor > Anaerobic >... | reverse complement strand
GACTCTAGAATCACTTTTGCCAAAAAAAAATAACAGGCCGAAACAATGCCATGATTTAGGCTAAGACAACTCTAGTAAATTCAATAAAATCTTAAATTGAAGGTATTCATATTTCCACCTCAGCAAGAACAGGAAGATGGTCGGAGATTAAAAGACCATTTTCCCTTCGGTCGGTAAGATGGCTGTAGGTGAGCACTCGCACTTTCAGAACAAATATATAGTCAATCCTTTCATCAGGTAGGTATTCAGGGTTAAACCCGTTAAAGGTACCAACCGGTCCATTCAACGGCTTTTGAGAGCAAGTTAACCCATCGGCAAGCGTTGAGGCTAATATCTTCACCGGTTCGTCAGCCGGATTGCTGTTGAAGTCACCCATTGCTATTACCGGCAAATTATCGCCATTCAGCTCATTTATCCTGTTGACTATCAACTCTGCGGAATTTTTACGGGCAACCTTACCCACATGGTCGAAGTGGGTGTTGAAAACCCAAAATTTTTTATGGGAAAGCATGTCCTCAAAAAGCCCGTATGTGCAAACTCTTCTGCAGGCTGCGTCCCAGCCTAATGAAACGCTATCGGGGTGCTCCGATAGCCAGAAGGTGGAGTGGGCAATCACCCTAAGCCTGGTGTTGTCGAAGAAAATAGCGCTGAATTCGCCGGCCTTCTTCCCATCGTCTCTGCCAACGCCAATGTAGGTGTATTTTTTTAAGGCACTATCAAGGTAGCAGATCTGATGGTACAGCGCTTCCTGAACTCCAAATATGGCGGGGCTGTAACGGTTGACTAGCTCGACCATTGATTCTTTCCTATTATCCCATCGATTTACCCCATCCTGCTCGGTATCGAGGCGAATGTTGTAGGTTAGCACGCCGAATGGTTGACCAAAGCTTAGCGTGGCGCTCATTGCAAGTACTGCCAGCATTAAAGGTTTTCGAAAAGGTTGTGCGGTTCTTTTTTTGATTTGCATTGTTGAAGCGGTTTTAGCTCAAAGGAGCATGGTTTGTTCAGTTCGTCATGCTACCAATCAGGGGGTATTCATATATAAAACAAAATCCGCATGATTTGCGGATTTTGATAAAATTACTGCTGTAATTACTCGGGATGAATGGCCTCTACCGGGCAAACATCGGCACATGAACCACAGTCGGTGCAAATATCGGGGTTAATCTTATAGATATCGCCCTCGGATATTGCCTCAACAGGACATTCATCAATGCAAGTACCACAAGCGGTGCAATCGTCGGAAATTTTGTATGCCATTTCTGCAAGTTTTAGTTAAACTGAATTCATCACAAAAATAGCTTTTTAATGTATTACCAAAAAATATGATGTGAAATTTTAATTAATTCTTGTAGGAGAGATTTCGAGATTCACAGTCGAGTATCACTAAACGGCGATATTCCCCTTGATATGGGGATGCGGGTTGTAGTTCTCCAGGCTAAAGTCATCATAGCTGAAATCGAAAATAGATTTCACCTGCGGGTTAATGTGCATGGTGGGTAACGGGCGCGGGTCGCGCGTCAGCTGCAGCTTAACCTGTTCAACATGATTGAGGTAGATGTGGGCATCACCCAGCGTATGGATAAATTCACCGGGTTCTAATCCGGTAACATGGGCTACCATAGTGGTTAGGAGAGCATACGAAGCAATGTTGAAGGGAACGCCAAGAAAAACATCGGCGCTGCGCTGGTAAAGCTGGCAGGAGAGCTTACCGCCAGCAACGTAGAATTGGAATAGCACATGGCAAGGAGGAAGCGCCATTTTACCTATATCGCCTACATTCCACGAGCAAACCAAATGCCTGCGCGAATCGGGATTTTGGGTTATTGAGCCGACAACTTGTGCTATCTGGTCAATATGCCGGCCATCTGAAGCTGGCCACGAGCGCCACTGGTAGCCGTATATTGGCCCCAACTCCCCTTCGCGGTTGGCCCACTCGTCCCAAATGGTTACGCCGTTTTGGTTTAGATACTTAATATTGGTATCTCCTCTTAAAAACCACAGCAGCTCGTAAATGATCGACTTCAGGTGTAGTTTTTTTGTGGTGAGCAGAGGAAACCCTCTGCTAAGATCAAAGCGCATCTGGTACCCAAAAACACTGATTGTTCCTGTGCCCGTCCTGTCGGTCTTCTGCACTCCGTTCTTCAATATATGTTCTAGTAGTTCAAGATATTGGGTCATGGTGTAAGTTCTATTTGAGGTAATAAAATTCAACTATGCCAAATGGGCTACCTCAGGTTTTGCTGCGAAGTTAGCTTTTTCTCTCAAGCTTTTCTTCTTTTAAAAACAGAACAACAAACAGCTGCTGTAACCCGGGCATACTTTTTGAAATATTTTATCAACAAATACGTATGTGTCTGTATAATAGCACTATATGATTATTGGAAAGTAATTTTTGAAGTGCTGTTTAACCAAAATTTTTACTACTTTTGATGGCTTTTAAAAATTAGCTTATTAATTACAATACTAAAGTGTGCAACTGATTCCAAATATTTATAAGTAGTATGAGCAGCGAAGGTTTGAAGGGAGAAGAGTTGAGTTCCAACGGTTATAGCGCCGATAGCATACAGGTTCTTGAGGGGCTGGAGGCCGTTCGCATGAGACCATCAATGTACATTGGCGACACCAGCATCAGGGGATTACACCACCTTGTTTACGAGGTAGTTGATAATTCCATTGACGAAGCCCTAGCCGGTTTCTGCAATAGGATTGATGTTACCATCAACGAGGATGGATCAATCACCGTAGTGGATAATGGGAGGGGAATTCCGGTTGACTACCATGAAAAGGAGAAGAAATCGGCACTTGAGGTGGTGCTAACCGTTCTACATGCTGGCGGAAAGTTTGACAAGGGCAGCTATAAAGTATCAGGAGGGCTGCATGGGGTTGGAGTTTCTTGTGTTAACGCCCTCTCCATAAAGCTTGTTGCCGAGGTTATGCGCGATGGAAAGCTATACCGTCAGGAATTTTCAATGGGAAAGCCTGTTACTTCGCTCGAGGTGGTTGGAGAGTCACCCAGCACAGGCACCATCATTACCTTCATGCCCGATTCGCAGATATTCACCCAATCCATTAGCTTCAACTTTGAAATTATTGCCTCGCGTTTACGCGAGTTGGCATTCCTCAATAAGGGCATTCGCCTAACACTCACTGACAAGCGAGAATTGGTTGAAAACGGCGAAGCCCACTACCGCCACGAGGAATTTTACTCGGTTGAGGGGTTAAAGGAGTTTATCAAGTTCCTCGATGGTAACCGGGAGAGCCTGACCGAGAAAATCATTTACATCGAGTCCGATAAAGGGGATGTTCCGGTTGAGGTGGCCATGCAGTACAACACCTCGTTTTCCGAAAATGTCCACTCCTACGTAAACGATATCAATACCGTTGAGGGGGGCACACACCTAACTGGTTTTCGAAGAGCGCTTACCCGGACGCTGAAAAAGTATGCCGATGATTCAGGGATGCTTTCCAAGCTGAAATTCGACATCAATGGTGATGACTTCCGGGAGGGATTAACGGCTGTTATATCCGTTAAGGTGGCCGAACCCCAGTTTGAGGGTCAAACCAAAACCAAGCTTGGCAACCCCGAGGTTAGCCTGGCTGTTGATCAGGCAGTAAGCGAAGCGCTGGCAAACTACCTGGAAGAAAACCCCCGCGACGCCCGCAACATTGTTCAAAAGGTCATACTTGCCGCACAGGCACGACATGCTGCCCGCAAGGCAAGGGAACTGGTGCAAAGAAAAACAGTGCTTTCCGGCTCAGGACTTCCAGGTAAGCTAGCCGATTGCTCCGATAAGGATCCCCTGAAAACAGAACTTTTTCTGGTAGAGGGTGATTCGGCTGGCGGCACTGCCAAGCAGGGACGCGACAGGAGCTTCCAGGCCATCCTGCCCTTGAGGGGAAAAATTTTGAACGTCGAAAAGGCCATGCAGCACAAAATATTTGAGAACGAGGAAATTCGGAATATTTTTACTGCACTCGGTGTAAGTATTGGCACAGAAGAGGATAGCAAGGCCTTAAACCTGTCGGGCCTTCGTTACAATAAAGTAATCATTATGACCGATGCCGACGTGGACGGAAGCCACATTTCAACACTTATCATGACTTTCTTCTTCCGCTACATGACCGATCTTATTAACGAGGGACACCTCTACATTGCAACTCCCCCGCTTTACCTGGTTAAAAAAGGTAAGGAGGATCGCTACTGCTGGAATGAGGAGGAGAGGCTAAAGGCAGTTCAGGAGCTCGGGAAGGGACGTGATAGCTCTGTTCACGTTCAGCGCTACAAAGGGCTTGGTGAGATGAATGCCGAACAGCTTTGGATTACCACCATGTGTCCCGATACCCGATTCCTCCGCCAGGTTACCATCGAAAGTGCAGCTGAGGCCGACAGGATATTCTCCATGCTGATGGGCGATGAGGTTCCGCCTAGGCGCGAGTTTATTGAAGCACATGCCAAGTACGCCAACATTGATGCCTAAAATGCCTGTTGGAGTATAAACGTTATATAACAAATAAGAGGCTGACATTCAGCCTCTTATTTGTTATTGTGGGGTTGAGTTGAAGAACCTAAAGCTGTCCGCCTCTCTTCTCCATTGATCCATTTTGCTGGTAAACCCATCTTATTCCAGCAGGTTTGTTGTTTACAAAAAGTATTCTGCCAGCTACCGAACCATTTGGGTAAAAGGTAGTCCAAATGTCATTTTGTAAATCATCGACGTAAACTCCGCACAAAATTAAATTTCCTTGAGGGTTGAAGTACTGCCATAAGCCACAAGCCTTACCATTGCAGTAGCTTCCACGTTGCTTGAGGTTTCCGTTATCATGAAAAAATATCCATTCGCCGATAAGGCTACCCTGTTTAAAATTTCCCTTTCCATGAAGCTGCCCGTTAGGGTAAAAGCTCATCCACATGCCCTCCTTTTGGTTCTCTTTGTACATTCCCCTTTCCCTAACATAGCCGTTGGGGTAGTACTCAACAAACTCGCCTGTTTGCTTTCCCATTGAGAAGTGCGAGGTTACCTGAGGCTTACCGTTTTCATAGTACGAAACTACCTCGCCGTCCAGAACCCCATCGTGGTATCGTGCAGCGCGCTGAAGCGATCCATTTTTATGGTAAGCCAGCAGCACATTGTCGTACTTACCTTTACTTTTGCTTCCGCTATAGTTTAGCTCTCCCGATTCATAGTAGGTCTGCCACACTCCGTTTAGGGTATCGTTTAGGTACTCCGAGCGAAGCTTTATTTTTCCATCTTCGGCAAATACCTCGGTTAATCCGTTTAGCCTGCCATTGCGGTACACCGACCGGGTGTCAACATTGCCATTCCTATGGTAGGTGGTAACCTCTCCGTGAAGTAGGTTGTTTTTGTAAGTCCCCTTCTGGTAAACGCTTCCTTCCTGGTTCCAAAAGATAAACTCACCATCCTTAACGCCGTTTTTATATCGGAAAAGGCTCATCCTTGCTCCCGACGGAAAGTATGTTAACCAGATGCTGTCAGGCTTACCGGCGTTGTAGTAACCCTCCTGTATTAGTATGCCGTTATCGCTATAGTACACGTAAGGTCCCTGACGAATGGTATCACCATCACTTACAACCCCCTGGTATTTTTCTTTAAGCAGCCCATTTTGCCCTGTTTTTTCAACAAACACTATAGTTTTCTGTGCTGCTGCTGGAGCCAGCATGAAGGAAAGGCAAACTGCCAAAATAAATTTAATGCTGCCAGGCAATTCGGTGATTTTTTATTTTGAAAGCGACGTGGTGTCGGGGGGTAACGGGTTAATACTTCGATTTTCACCCTTCACCTCAATTATAATTTGAGTTCCCTCAAGGGGGAATTTTGGGCCGTAATCAACAATTGCTGCCAGGGCGTATGTTCCGGCCACCAGGTCGTTGGGAAGCTCCAGCTCTATGTTACGGCTCATCTTTGGGAATACTTCAATATTCTGAGCGGCAAACTGTCTCTCTTCGGCAGTTACCATGTTCGAAGCCAGCAGAAAAATCTTACACATCGTTACCTTGTCGCCCAGGTTCTCGACTGAAGCAGAAAATCGGCGCAGCTTATCGCCTGGTTGGGTTATCTCCTGTAAGTTGCTAATTTTTACCGAGCTGAACTGGTTCGACTTAGGCGATTGGTAAACCTGGACACCAATTCTACCCGTTACGGTGATACCCGTGCTTAGCTGCTTGTCGGCAGTCCATGATGTTTGCTCTGTAGTAGGCTGGATGTATAGCATACACCATGTTGAGCCATACTCTTCGCCAGGAACCAGCATGGTTACCTGTACTTGAATATCTTCTCCTGGATTAAGGTCGAAGAACGACGGGTTGATGTTAAGCCAGTTGGCGCAGGAGCGCTTGGTGGAGTTGGGAGGTAGTGTTTTTTTTTCACCCGTGTTTGATGGCAAAAAATCGGCCACTGCAACTGTGTATGAAACCCTTCTGCTGCTGTGGTTCTTAACGCTGATTGTTTTGGTTTGGCTGGTAGCAGGCTCGGCATCAAACATCAATTTTACCGGGGCTACCTCAAAATCCTGTGCAATCAACTTTTCTGATGCCATCGCTAATCCGGCTACACAAAACGCTGCTACAACTTGTTTTCTCATGGTTGTTGGTCAATGCTTAAGCTAACAAAATTATTAAATATCATGCTTTTTTGAAGAACTACTAATCAATTCTGCAAAGGTAAATGAATTTATTTGATAGCAGGCAAAATTTGATATGTAAATGATGATTAATCAATGACTAAGGTGTTGAGATATTATTTTATTTTTCTTGCTCGGGTTGTTTCGATGGCGATTTAACCGTATCCCTGCATTATGGTGATTGTAGCTAGCCTCTTGCTTAAAACATGGCTGGTAATCCTTGTAAGGTGGAGCTTCATAGCTCTCTATTTTACCTTTAGAGACTACATACACATGCTTGTCATCATAATTTCCATTCTTATAAAAAAAGTAGGTTTATTTTGTATCGTATTGAAAAAATATTGTACGTTTGATTTAAAATCAACTGGGTATAAATTGAAAAGGATTTTGGTGGGGTCAACTCTGGTGTTTGCACTGGTTTTGATATGTCCCTTTATAGCGCTTTCGCAGGAAATTAACGTGCTCCCCAAGCAAAAGCAGGATGACGTTGACAGGTATAGGGAGCTGGTTGAGCGGTACAACCAAGCCGATAATCCTCAGCAGGCTGCTTTTTACCTTAATAAGATAGCCTTTATTTACTGGGAGAACGGAAATGTAAACGAGGCTATAAAGTATTTTCTCGAAACGGTTCCCCTGAACGAAAAAATTGGCAACTATACCGATGTAAAGGCGGTTTACAGCAACGTTGCTCTTATATACGCCGACATGGACCGGCTCGACCTGACTCTGGAGTACTTCAACAAGAGCCTGGATGCTCGGCGAAAGCTTAACGATAAGGGCGAACTAGCTGCAGGTTTGATAGATGTTGCATATATCCACACAGCCTTGAATCAAAACGAAAAGGCCGTGCAGCTGCTTGATGAAGCCTTGGCCCTTTCGAAGGAAGTTAACAACCCCCGGTTAATTCTGAACTGTTTGAGGCTGCTTTCGCAGAACTACGATAAGATGGGGAATACCGCTAAGGCAAACGAGTATGCCGGAATGTTTGCCGTGTATGAGCAGCAGCTATCCACCCAACAGCTTAAAACCGAGTATGAAACCAAGGTGGTTAAGTCCGAAGCCGATGCCGAACGTGAGAGAATGCAGCGAACCCAGCAGGCGCTCCTCATGAGCTTGCGTGAGCTTCAGGCCAAGTCAACCCAGGATTCACTTAGCTATATGCTTTTACAGCGTCAGGACAGCCTGAAGAAAGCTGAGGAGCAAGCACGCCAGCGCCAAACCGAGATAGATCTGCTGAACACCGACCGCAAGCTTAAAGAAGCTCAGATTAGCGAGCAGAAAGCTCAGTCGCGCATCCAGCGAATCATCATATTTTTTACATTGGTCTTTCTTGTCGTGGTGATTGTTTCCACAATCTTTATCTACAGGAATTACCGGGACAAGAAAAAGGCCAACGAGCTTCTCAACCTGCAGAATGTTGAAATTCAGAAACAGCGCGATCAGATTCAGAAGCAGAACGAGAACATTAGCAAAAGCATCAACTATGCGCAGGGAATCCAGAAAGCCCTGTTACCGCCACAGGAAAACCTGCAGGCGATTTTCCCCGAGTCGTTCATATTTTTCCGTCCCCGCGATGTGGTGAGCGGCGACTACTACTGGTTCAGGGAGCTATCCACCTCACCCGGCTCTTCACAGAAAAATGGGAAAGTAGCCGTTTCGGCTATTGACTGCACCGGGCACGGTGTACCGGGTGCTTTTCTTTCCATGATTGGCTACAACCTTCTCGACGATATTGTTGAGCGTGGGGTTCACAAGCCTGGGGCTATTCTTCGTGACCTGAACAACGGTATCAGGCGTGCCTTGCGACAGGATGAAACAGACAACCGCGATGGTATGGACATGGCCTTGTGTGTGGTAGATTTTAACAACAAGGTAGTTGAGTTTTCGGGAGCAAAAAACCCGCTTGTTTATGTGGCAAACAACGAGGTGTTCAGGCTTCGGGGCGACAAGGAGTCCATTGGTGGTGGTTTGGGCTACATGGAGAGGGAGTTTACCACCCATTCCATCAAAATCGAGGGGCCAACCTGGTTCTACCAATTTTCGGATGGATTCATTGACCAGTTTGGGGGTCCTGATGGTCGTAAGTTTATGATTAAAAACTTTACCGACCTGCTGGCGGGCATTTCCATCCTTCCCTCCGGTCAGCAGCGCGATATTCTGAAGAGTACGTTTAAAGAATGGCTGGGGTCAAAGTATCCTCAGGTTGATGATATTCTGGTAGTTGGGTTCAAGGTTGATTTGTAGCATGTAGATTATTTTTTCAATTTAAGCTCTTCAGCTTTCAAATTTCAGCCCCAACGGGGGAAAGCCATTCTCCGCAGTGCTCGTAAAGGAGAAAAACGTTAAACGTTGCAGGTATTAGAAAAACGGCATAAAAGCATGAACCGCAAATGGGTCGGGGGTGGAACGTAGCGCGGGAATGCCCAAGCGGCACTGTTTGAGCCGCGCCGTAGGCGGGGCGAGTTGTGCCGCGTGGCAGTTTCGCCCCCGGGGCACCCATCGGGTCGGGCTTTTCAGCCTTGATTTTCTTTGGTTCTTTCTTGTATCAAGACAAGAAAGAACACATAGTTGGCTCTAAACCACCACTTTGCCAAGGCGATGCAACGTTTCTGAACAGCTCTTTGGTAAAGCCGCTACTTGCATCGCCAACCACCCTCTCCAGGCACATCGTTTCAAAACTATACCGCCCCTTCAGGGCTTGTAAAAATCGTTCGCTCCATACAAGGGGCTGCGCCCCTTGCTACTTATTGCGCCCCTTCGGGGCTTTTGTTTACACGCTCTCCAGGCACATCGTTTCAAAACTATTCCGCCCCTTCAGGGCTTGTAAAATCATTCGCTCCATACAAGGGGCTGCGCCCCTTGCTACTTATTTCGCCCCTTTGGGGCTATTGTTTACACGCTCTCCAGGCACATCGTTTCAAAACTATTCCGCCCCTTCGGGGCTTAAAACATCGGACAAGTTCTTTAATCCGTAAGCCACTGTAAGGTGGACAAGTCTGAACCCTGAGCAGTTCGACAAACTCACTGTAACACCTGTCGAAGGGTGAATCCGCAAGCAGAAGGACAAGTTTATCCTTTATCCTTTATCCTTTACCCTTGTCTTCAGCTCCAACTGGGGAAAGGCATTTACAGCTGTGCTCGTAAAGTTGGGAATCGTTGAACGTTGCAGGTATTAGAGAAACGGCATAAAAGCCAGACCCGCAAATGGGTCGGGGGTGGAACGTAGCGCGGGAATGCCCAAGCGGCACTGTTTGAGCCGCGCCGCAGGCGGGGCGAGTTGTGCCGCGTGGCAGTTTCGCCCCCGGGGCACCCATCGGGTCGGGCTTTTCAGCCTTGATTTTCTTTGGTTTTTTCTTGTATCAAGACAAGAAAGAACATAAAAAATGACTCTTTGCCAAAATTCTGCTCCAGGCTCATCGTTTCAAAACTATTCCGCCCCTTCAGGGCTTGTAAAAATCGTTCGCTCCAAACAAGGGGCTGCGCCCCTTGCTACTTATTCCGCCCCTTCGGGGCTTTTGTTTACACGCTCTCCAGGCACATCGTTTCAAAACTATTCCGCCCCTTCAGGGCTTGTAAAAATCGTTCGCTCCGTACAAGAGGCTGCGCCCCTTGCTACTTATTCCGCCCCTTCGGGGCTTTTGTTTACACGCTCTCCAGGCACATCATTTCAAAATTATTCCGCCCCTTCGGGGCTTAAAGCACCGGACAAGTTCTGAAATCCGCCAGCAGGCGGACAAGTTCTGGAATCCGCCGGTAGGCGGACAAGTTCTTGAATCCTGCTTGAATTTTTTTATCCTTTCCCCTTTATCCTTTATCCTTGCCTTTATCCTTGTTTTTTCTTCTCCTTGTTTCAAAACTTAATTTGCCCCGTTCATCGCCTGATTGGTTGTTTCTATCAACTAATCCTTTTGAATTGTTGCATTTTTCGTTATCTTTACCATACCTTTACATGGAAAAACATTTAAACACCCTGTAAAGGGGTTATTTGGCTACTAACTAAACTAAAACTTAAAAAGCCATGAGAAAATTATTCTTCACCCTGGCGTTAGCCGTGCTGAGCCAGGTTAGTTTTGGTCAGGCGGTAAACGACCAGGCCATCATCCCCGTTTCGGTTACACTCAACTCCATTTTGAGGCTAACCGTGGTTTCGGGTGGCAACATTGACTTTGTGGTGAACACCATTGACCAGTACACCAATGGCATTAACAGTGGAGGTGCAGATGCCCGCTGGCAGACCAACTTCACCGTTTCCTCCTCGCAGGACTTTGATGTTACCCTGGCAGCTGAGGATGCAACCCTGATGGGGCAGGATGACCCTGCTAATACCATGCCGTTGGACAACATTGGGTTTGACCTGACTGGATCGGGAGGTGGTCCTGCAAACTGGGCTTTACCTTTAGCAGTGCTTGCACTTACCCAGCCTTCACAGAATATTGTTACAGGTGTAGCTGGGTTTTCAGCTGGCGATGCCACTCAGAACAACTTCACCATTCAGTGGAGGCTGGGAACCAGAGAGGATGCAATGAACGTCTCATCCCTGTTAGCGCAGAGCTTAACCCCCGACCGCTACATCACCAACGTGTTCCTGGAGCTGGTGCCTAAATAGCCGGTTCCCGCATGGGCCATTGGCCCTGGTATAATCCGTACGGTTTGGCAGCCGGGCTGTTTATATGCGGCCCGGAGTGTTACGTATGGAGGTTGGTTTGTAACTTTTACTGCTACATGGTTGTCAACTCAACGGGTATGGATGATGGGCCGGTATAGGGTAGGGGTATGCAGGTTATTACTGCTTACTGTTGCAGGGGTTTTACTCTCTGCATACTTCTCCGGCGCCCAGAATGTAACCAAGAATATACGGGTGGTGTCGGGCGGCTACGTTTCGTTCTCGTTCAGCTCCCTGAAGAACTACAAGGACGGCAAGACGCTCGACGGCTGGACCCGTTTCTCGGTTCAGTTTGCCGACACCACCGATAGTGGAGGCGATGGGGCGAGCACGGGATATCGTGTTACGGTACGAGCTGACGCGGCAACCATTCAGTCCGACGGGGGGAGTCCCGATCTGGCACTTAGCTACATACGTATTACCCCTTCGGCCACCACCCTTCCCGGCCCACCAACCCTAACCCCAATAACACTTACCGATGCCGACCAGACCATTGTGGAGGGTGGCGATCCGGGGGTTGCAACCATATCCGGTGAGGTTACGCTGGACTTTGATTGTGGGGTCAGCAGCCCGCTGCTCGGGAAAACCCCTGACCACTACCTTGTTGACCTGATTTTCACCTTGGTGGAAATCCCTTAAACGATTGATGCGAAAACGAATTGTCCTCATAGCCGTTTGTACCTTTCTTTTTTCCGCAGCTGGGCGGGGGCAGTACTTTTTGTTCGACAACGAGCCACCAAAAATTGACCTTGCTTTTGCCCGGCATAGCCTGGAAGCAGAACCGGGTAAAACAATTTTCAACGTGGTTAAGGTGGTTAACCGCTCGTCGCAGGCGCAAACATTTACCTTGCAGCTAACCGCACCTGCCGGATGGCAGATTATTGGGCAGGACAAGTTTGAGCTGACAATTCCTCCGCTCGACTCTACTTTAGTTCCGGTGAGGGTAGCCATAGGTCAAAAGGTGCGTGGCGACATTGGCTACTCCGTAATTGCCAACGTTACCGATAGCCGCGGCAGCTCCATTAAAACAGAGTACAGCTTCATAAAGATACCCCGCGAGGTTGACCTGCGGGTGAAGGTGCTGACCCGCTACGAGT
>Ga0209201_1003966_pt1 | contig 12421 bp, 5 predicted proteins | sample AD_UKC055_MetaG_FD_184411 | JGI IMG/M metagenome (GOLD analysis project Ga0209201, IMG submission 184411) | Active sludge microbial communities of municipal wastewater-treating anaerobic digesters from USA - AD_UKC055_MetaG (SPAdes) (version 2) | ecosystem: Engineered > Bioreactor > Anaerobic >... | reverse complement strand
CAACCCGATGACCTTTGCCACCGGCAACGCCCCCGCTACCTGCCAGACCATGGTCCAAGCCGCTGCCGCCTGATAAAACCCAAACCCTTTCGCCCAAGTCGCGCCTTCCAGAATGTCCAAACTCCAGCGCCGGCTCCGCCGGCCATGACGCCGATGACCGTGCCCTCGTAGGTGACCGTGTTGCCGGAGACGCCGATCTGGCCGTCGCCGGTGCCGATGTCGCGGATGCCCAGGCGATCATCCGCGGTGGCGTTAGCGGTGAGCATGACGGTGAGAGACGCGCCGCCGTAGCTGGGGGTCGCCGGGTCAACCAGTATGGCCTGGCCGTCGAGCGCGATGCCGGGCATGCCAATGCCGTAGGCGACCTGGTTGGACGTCCAGGTCAACTGGGGTTCGTTGTCGAGATTGACCAGGGAGAGCGGAGGAACCGCCCGGGCATGGTAGTTCGAGTCGGGGGAGCTGACCGTGAGAGAAACGTAGTACGGAATGTTCCCGTCCAGGACCGGGTCGTCCACACCCGTGAGGGTGACGGTTTGGGGCACGTGCCAATCATTGGTGGTAAAGGTGAGGCTGGCCGGGGAGACGGCGCCTTCGGTCAGGTCGCTCGAAACCAGCGCAATGGAAACATCCGCTGTGGGCGCAGTGTCCAGCATGACGCTGCAGATCACCCCGGCGCCGCCTTCCACGGTGACTAGATTCTGGGAGGGCGAGATCGCCACGCCCGGCCGCAGCGCGGGCACGTAAACAAAGGAGACAACCGGCTCCCAGGCATTGGGCGTTTGCAGGCTGTTCTTGGGGGTGTCCCGCGACTGGATTTCCCAGCCGTCGCGGTTGGCGTTGACCTGGCAACTGACGATGTTGTCCACGTTGTAAGCCAGGCCGCCTTCCGCGGAGATGAGCAGCAGCCCTTCCTCGGGTGTGCGCCCGGTGATCTTGAGTTCCCAACGGCCCGTGCCCAGCGGTGTGACGGTGAACAGCGGGGCAGCGCCGCTGTACATGTCTATGGTGCCGTCAGCCAGGAAGCGCCCGGAGACAACGGCGGTTTGGGCGCGAGGAACAAACACGAAGGCGAAGGGGTCCTGCTCGTAGGAACTGGCGGAGGAGGCGGAGTTGTCTTTGACGAAGACGTTCCAGGTGCCGTTGTTGCTGTTGACCTGCGACAGCGCGAAGTTGGCTTCATCCCGGGCGTGACTGACAAGCAGCACGCCGTCGGTCCGCGAGTCAATGCCCAGGCTCGTCAGGTCCACGACCGCCTGGCCGGTCCCCGCACTGGTGACGTGGGTGCCGAGGGCCAGGCCTGGAGAGCCGGTCAAGAGGTTCCACTCGCCGCCGTTGGTGCCGGCGTCATTGCGGACAAAGCCGCCGAGCCACGTCGCATAGGGAAACCACGCCCCCGCGGCGTTCACGTTGTATTCGTAGCCGAACGCGCTGCCGGTGGTCCCGTTCGTGTTCGCGGAGGCGAAGGTGCAAATGCGGTAGCTGCCATCGGCGTTGGTTTCGATGGCGCTGGTGCAATACAGGTTGGTGCCGTAGTTGTTGCGCCCGTCTTGTGTCACGCAGCTCAGCAGCACGCCGTGGTCGGAATTCCCGGTGCCATCGGGACCGGTCTGCACGCAGTAGTCCCCGCGGTCGAAAGAGCCGGTCCGGAAGTCGTTCACCGAGAAGGTCCGGGTCACGAGGCAGTTGGTATTCTCGTCTTCCCCGCTGAAGTCCAGTACCTGCGACACCTCGAGCAGGCCGGCGGCGACATCGTGCCGCGCGTCAATGTCGCTGGCGGTGGTGAACGCCCAGGTGGGGCTCGTCACGGTGTTGCTCGCTTCGTCGGTGACCGTCACATACCACTCGTAGGTGTGATACGGCAGCAATTCGGACCAGACGAAGCTCGCCAACGCGTCCGACGCCACGCCGGATTCGGTGTGCAACTCGACGAAGCTTTCGCCGGACGGAGCGGAAGGCGGCATCGTGTAGGGGAAGAAGAACTCGCTGTCCTCGTCGGTCTCGTATTCGCCGGTCCAGGGCGAGTAGGTCTGCACCACGACGACGCTGTTGCTCGGGGAGAACTCCATGAGGCGCATCAAGCCGTGGCCGCCTTTGCTCCGGCACTGGTAATCCGAGATGAGCGTATAGACGGTGTTGCCGTTGTAGGTATCCGTGCGCGAGCCTTCGCCTTCACCCGTGGCGCCGCAGACGTGGCCACCGAGCAGCAGGAACAGGTTGGTGTTGGCCTTCAGGGCATCGTAGATGGCCGCGCCCTGGGCGCTGAAGCTGCTGGGCGTGGCGGCGGTGCCCATGTAGTGGGTGACGGCGATGACGCGGCGGTGGGCGTTGGTTGCCAGCACCTGGTTGACCCACTCCAGTAATGCCTCCGGCGGCGAGGGGTTGTACTCGAAGTAGAGCACCACGAAGTCCAGGCCCCCCGAGCTGAAGAAGTCGAAGTGGTTGTTGTTGTTGGTCCCGTAATGGCCGGCGTAATACTCGCGCCCCGTGAAATGCGGCACGCCGAAGTACCGGTTGTAGTTGGTGGTCGTCCCGGTGGCCGTGCCGATCGGCGTCTGCTCGTGGTTGCCCACCGCCACGCCGTAGGCCATGCCGTCGGGAAGCTCGGTGCGCACGGGGTTCTCCAGGCGGTACATCGCGTTGGTGGCGTTATACCATTGCGAGATATAGGAGGGAGTGTCCCCGTTGTTCACGAGGTCCCCGAGCTGGGTCACATAAGGGATGTTGCGCGACACCCGGTTCGAGATCGCCCATTCGGTCTGCGCGATCATCATCTCCTTGGTCCCGCCGTTGTTCTCCGCCGCGTAATTCTGGGTGTCCGGCATCACTACCATGGTGAAATCGGGCGCGGGGCTCTTCGCCAGCCGCCCGTAATACCGGACCGTGAGATTGCCGCTGCCCGGCTCGGAGACGCGGACCTTGAGCGGCGGGGCGTGGCCGACGTTGACGGTGTTGCTCGCGGGGAAGATCAGCGTCGGGTCCGCGGGGGCGGACACACCGGCCATTGTTCCGATCAGGAGAGCCAGGCTCAAGGAAGCAACGTGTTTCATAAAGCAGCTTTGGAATTGCAGGCAGCCGGGGCAACGGGCGCCGTGAGACGAAGGATGCAGGAACGCACCCGCCCCGCCGCAGAATCCGGTTCTTCGACACTTGCCACTACGCATGCAGTAATGAGAAAACCCATTTTGCATGAGTAAGATTAGCATCAGGAGAGCGGGGTTGTGAAGCTCAAACAGGTCCTGAAAAAGCTCCGGCGCATCCCAATTCACTGCAGGAGCGCCGACATTCCCGGCTTGGCAAAATGGCTGCCCCCACCGCAGAGGCAGCCCATCCCCCCCCATCGCTCCTCCGTCCTTCCTCCGTCCCTCCTCCGTTCCACCTCCCAACGCCTGTCGGAGGAGGGACGGAGGAGGGACGGAGGAAGGACGGAGGAGCGATGGGGGTGCGACGGGGGCGGACGCCTGCCATTGGGGTAATGGGAGCCATTTGCCAGGCCAATCCGCAGACGGCCCTGCTTCGGGCTTGCGCTTGGAAGGCGGGGGAGCTAGAAGTGCCTTTACTGAACTATGAGTCTTCCTAGTGGCTCGCGCCCCGCGGCTGACATTGCTGTGCTGGTGGTCGCGCTCGTGCTTTTCCGTTCACCAGCTCCCGTCGCGGCCGCTGGAGACGCATGGCTTTCTCCCTCCACGCTCGCGGCCACACCGGATGGGCGCACGCTGTTCGTGGGGTGTGTCACCGGCGAGCGGGTGCTGCTGCTCGACCCGGCATCGCGGCGTGTGACCCGGTCGGTGCGCATGCCGGCCCCGGTGACCGGGATGGCGGTTTCGACGGATGGCAAGACCCTGTTCGTCACTTGCGCGGCGCCGGAGAGCCAGGTCTGCATCGTAAATGTAACCCGGGGCCGGGTCACAGCCCGATTACGCGCCGGCCACAGCGCGTGCGCCCCGGTGCTTTCCCCGGATGGCCAGACGCTGTTTGTGTGCAACCGTTTCAACAACGACGTGAGCGTGTTCGACCTGGCGGCCAGGAAGGAGATTCGCCGCGTTGGGGTCAGGCGTGAGCCGGTGGCGGCTGCCATCACCCGCGATGGCCGGCGGTTGCTCGTGGCCAATCACCTGCACGCGGGCCGCGCCGATGTCGAGCATGTCGGGGCTGTGGTGAGCGTTATTGACACCGCGCAGGGCCGGGTTGTTGATGAGCTGTGGCTGCCCGGCGGCAGCGGCTTGCTCAACGACCTGTGCATTTCGCCCGAGGGCAGACACGCGGTGGTGACGCATATCCTGGCGCGGTTTCACCTGCCCACAACGCAGCTCGAACGCGGCTGGATGAACACCAACGCCAAGACCCTCATTGATCTGGAGCGCATGGAGGTGGTGAACACAGTGCTGCTCGACACGGTGGACCGGGGCGCGGCCAATCCCTGGGGCGCGGCGTGGAGCGCGGACGGCCGGAAACTGGTCGTGGCGCTGGCGGGCACGCATGAAATCAGCGTGACCGACTTTCCGGCCCTGGTGGAGAAACTGGCCAGGCTGGCGCCGGTTTCCCAGCCGGCGGCCGGCGGCGCCTATCCAGCCGGCGTTTCGCGGGGGTCCTCCGACGTTCCCAACGACCTGTCCACGCTCGTGGGCTTGCGCGAGCGGCGGGCCTTGCCGGCAGGCGACCTGGGTCCGCGCGGCGTGCTGGTGGTCGGCCGGGTGGCCTACACCGCGAATTACTTTTCCGACACGCTCAGCGCGTTTGAACTGGACGGCCCGAGCCCGAAGGCCGCGACCGTTGCGCTTGGCCCCAGGCCGCCCATGAACGCCGCGCGCGAGGGGGAGCTCCACTTCAATGACGCGCGCCTGTGCTTTCAGGGCTGGCAGAGCTGCGCGAGTTGCCACTCCGACGATGCGCGGGCGGACGGCTTGAACTGGGACCTGCTGAATGACGGCCTCGGCAATCCGAAGAACAATAAGAGCCTGCTGTGGGCATTCGCGACGCCGCCTTCCATGAGCACCGGCGTGCGCGAGAGCGCGGAAGCCGCCGTCCGCGCCGGCTTCACTCACATCCTGTTCACGGTCCAACCGCCGGCAGTGAGCGAAGCGCTGGATGCCTACGTCAAGTCGCTCCGTCCTGTGCCCAGCCCGCACCTGGTCAAGGGCAAGCTCTCGCCGGCGGCCAGGCGCGGGGAGAGAGTCTTCCGCCGCGCGGACACGAGGTGCGCGGAATGCCATTCCGGGCCGCTGTTTACCGATCTCCAGAGTTACGACGTTGGCTCGCTGGGGCGGTTCGACAAGGCCTCCGACACCTTCGACACCCCGGCGCTCATCGAGCTTTGGCGCACGGCGCCATATCTCCACGACGGCTCGGCCGCGACACTCCGTGATGTGCTCAGCACCGCCAACCCGAACGACCTTCACGGCAAGACCTCGCACCTGAACGCCGACCAAATCAACGATCTGTGTGAGTATTTGTTGTCGCTCTGACCTGGACGGGCAATCGGCGGCGCCGCTGCCAGCCGGGCGAGTGTGCCCTTGCGGCTCCAGGTTCCCTGGCGCATTCTTTGTCTGAATCAGCATGCACGCTCGACAGCCGGCGGTCCCAATTCTGCTCCTTGTTGTTTTCGTTGCCGCGGCGCTCTCGCCGGTTGCGTTTGCCGACGGCCGCGCCGCATCAACGTGGCAGGAGCGCATCCAGGAGGATTGGCTCCTGGCCGAACAGCTCGCCGCGCCGGGGCCGGGGGCCGAACCGGTGACAACCCAGGCCGACGCGGCCGGCGGGTGCGACGGCGTCAGGAATGGCGAGTGGGGTTTTCACACCGACAATACCGCAAACCCGTGGTGGCAGGTGGACCTTGGCAAGACCGAGGCCCTCTGGCGCGTGGTGATCTGGAATCGCCGCGACGCCGCCGAGCGCGCGGCCCGCATCCAGGTGCTGCTCTCCGACGATGGCAAGGAGTTCCGCGAGGTTTATCAGCACGACGGCACGGTGTTCCACGGCTTCGCCGACAAGAAGCCCCTGGTGGTCAAGCTGAGGAACGAGCGCGCGCGTTATGTCCGGCTCGCCTTGCCGGGCACGAGCTATTTCCATCTCGACGAGGTCGAGGTCTTCGGTAATGCCCGCCCAAGGGCGAACCTCGCCCTGAATCGCCCGGCGGACCAGGGGAGCGTCTCTCAATGGTCGGTTGCCCACAACACGCGCCCGGTGCAGGTGGACTGGGCGGCGCGCGCCCGGCACGCGCTGGCGGTTTGCGAGCGGCTTGAAGGCGAGCTTGCGTCCGGGCCGGCCACGGAGTTGTCCGCCACCCGCCGGGCTCTGACGCTCAGGCTCGACCGGCTGCCCGCGGGCGAGTCTGCCCGGCCGGTGTTCCTTGAAGCTCGCCGGCTCCAGCGCCAGCTCGCGTTGCGCAATCCGCTGCTGCATGAATTCGACACGCTGCTCTTCACCAAGCGGGTTCCGGGCAGTTTCAACCACATGTCCGACCAGTATTACGGCTGGTGGTCCAAGCCGGGCGGCGGCATCTACCTGTTGCGCGGCTTCACGACGGATGCGCCCGTCGAGCAGTGCCTTACGGCTTCGTTCAAGGAGGCCGGCAGCTTCCTGCGCCCGACGCTTTCCTACGACGGCCGGAAAGTCCTGTTCGCATGGTGCCGCCACTACCCGCACCTGGCGGCGGAGACGAACAAGCTCGACAAAGCCAACGTGCCCGCCGATGCGTTCTACCATTTGTTCGAGATGAACCTGGACGGCTCGGGCGCACGCCAGATCACCCACGGCAAGTATGACGATTTTGACGGCCGCTACCTGCCAGACGGGCGAATCGTTTTCCTCTCGACCCGCCGCGGGCAGGCGTTGCAAGTGGGCCGCGCCACCGCCGCGCGCTCCGTCTCTCAGCCCGACCTGCCGGACTGCTATGTGCGTTGCGGCGGCGGCCCCGAACGGCCGGTGGCGGTTTACACGCTGCACACCATCAACGCGGACGGCAGCAATCTGTGCGCGATTTCACCCTTCGAGATGTTCGAGTGGACGCCGGAAATCGCGCACGACGGGCGCATCCTGCACTCGCGCTGGGATTACGTTGACCGCGACAACATGCCCTACATGGGCCTGTGGGCAATCAATCCCGACGGCTCGAACCCGCAGGCCGTGTTCAAGAACTACACCCGCGCGCCTCATTGTGTCTTCGAGGCGAAACCCATCCCTGGTTCGCACAAGATCGTTTTCACTGCCAGCGCGCACCACGCCCAGAGCATGGGCAGCCTGGTGTTGCTCGACCCGAGCGTCGGCACGGAAGGTCCGCCGCCGATGACCCGCCTGACGCCGGAAGTGTGTTTCCCGGAAATTGAGTGCTGGCCGCTGACATCCTACGCCAGCCCCTGGCCGTTGACCGAGCGGTGTTACCTCGTGGCCTGGGGCTGCGAAGGCCAGCGGGTGCCGGGCCCCGCGGGCTGGGACCGCTGGCACGCAGTGGGGCGCCCCGCCGACGGCATGGCGCTTTATTTCTATGACGCCGCGACGCTCAGCCGCGACCTGCTCTGGGCGGACCCGGAGATTGGTTGCAGCGAGCCGATACCCGTGCGGCCGCGCCAGCGCCCGCCCGTCATTGCGTCCCAACTCGCCGCCAACGCCCCTGCCGAAGGCCGCTTTCTGCTGGCGGATGTTTACCAGGGCCTTGACGGCGTGGCGCGCGGCCAGGTTGAGTCGCTCCGCCTGGTCGCCATTCCAGCCAAGACGCATCCGACGATGGACTTTCCGAGCCTGGGCCTGACTCGCGATGACCCGGGCAAGTGCGTGCTCGGCACCGTGCCGGTCGAGGCCGACGGTTCGGCTTACTTCCGCGCCCCGGCGGGCGTGATCGTGTTCTTCCAGGCGCTCGATGCGCGGGGCGTCGCGCTCCAAACCATGCGCAGCGCGACTCACCTCCAGCCGGGGCAGACGCTTAGCTGCATCGGTTGCCACGAGCACCGCCAGCGGGTCCCGCAGGTCAAACCGGTGCTGGCCGCCGGGCGCGCCCCCTCGAAGGTGCTGGCCGGGCCGGAAGGTTCATGGCCGCTGCGATTTGACCGGCTGGTGCAACCGGTGCTCGATGCCCGCTGCGTGAGCTGCCATAACCCGCAGGCCACCAACGCCGTGGCAGCAAAGCTCGACCTTACCCCGGCCAAGGCCTATGCGACGCTCGTCGCCTTTGGCAAACCGAGCCTGCGGGACCAAGTTGGAGATGCCTACCGGCGCGGCTTTTCTGTCGCCGGCGGTGGCATCGCGCAGAAGAGCGCTTTGCTGGCGGTGTTGGAGGCACCGCAGGGACACCAGGGCGTTCAGCTCGATGCCGGCGCCCGCGAGCGGCTGTTGACGTGGTTGGACACCTATGCGCAGCGGATCGGCTCTTTCAGCGACGCGCAGGAACAGGAACTGGGTGAGCTGCGCCGGGCCTCCATCGGCTGGCTGCGTGAACGTCCGCTTCGGCAGGAGGCGGCGCTTCCGCCGGCGTTCGGGCCGGCGGGAAAGGAGGCTTCTGTGACAGCCCGGCACACGCTGGCGGGCGCCGGCGCGCAGTAAGCATGATTCGACCCGGGGCCCGGCTCTGTTATTGAGCCTCAGCGCCAGGCAATCGGGAGCCAGAACATGATTGCGACAATCGCCCATTCCCTTGTTCCCGGCAGGACTGTCAAGGCCACCCTTGTTCTGGTGCTCTCCGTGGGCCTGTTCCTCGCAGCGGTTGCCGCCCGGGCAACCCCGCTTTCACCGGCGCCGGCCTCAGCCTCTGCCCCCGCCGCAAGCGCAGCCCTGTTCCCGACCAATGAGATCACACGACTCGTCAAGGAGTTGGAGTATCCCGACGAGGTGGCACGGGACCTGATCAGCCTGGTAGGTGGGTGGAAAGACGCGCATGGGCATCCTGTTGTGACGGCCCTGAGACAATCGCTCACGCAGGCGAAACAGGAGGCGCACCCGGGCAGGCCGCCCGCGGAGGCGCTGGCGAGGGTGGAGCAGGAGGCTGTAAAGCGACTCACCCACGCCATCAGGCGGCACATTTCCACCTACAACGCCAGCGCGTTCGAGCTGACACACATCCTCAAGCAGCAGCAGGCTCAGTGCCTGAGTTTTACGCTGCTGTTTCACATACTGGGCAATGCGATTGGCTTGTCGGCGGGAGGGTTGGAAACCGAAGTCATGCGCTTCGAGAGTCGGGGCCCCTTGCCAGGCTCGGAGAGCACTACCATCAATGGCCACGAGGCGTGCGTGGTTCATTATGCGAACGGCACCCTGGCGTTAGTTGACCTGACGGAATCACCCTCCAGGGTAATGAGCAAGCCCTTTGTCCTGGAGGAATTCTTCCAGGTCGCCGACGGTTACTGGCAGCGCAAGCGCGGAGACACCCCCGCGGCCTGGCCCCAGGCGCTGGCAACCGCCAGGAGGGTTGACCTGAGAGATGCGCGCGGGCTGTTGGCCGACCTCTGCAACAACCGGGGAACTGTCCTCCGCAACTCGGGCCGGAACCTTGAAGCGATCTCCGAGCACAACAAGGCCATTGCCCTCAATCCAAAATATAGCGCGGCCTACAACAACCGGGGCGCGGCTTACCTCGGCATGGGCAGGCAGGCGGAAGCCTTGCGTGACTACCGCAAAGCCATCGAGCTCAATCCCCAATCGCCCCTGGCATACTACAACCGGGCAAAGTTGCACCGCAGCTCGGGCAGATACATCGCGGCCATTTCGGATTACACCAAAGTTATTGAGATCATCCCGGAATGTCCCGAGGCGTATAACGGCCGGGGAGTGGCGCGCGTCAGTCTCAACCAGCAGACGGGGGCCCTCGAGGACTTCGGCAAAGCCATCGAGTTTAATCCCAAGTATGCTGAGGCCCATTTCAACCGGGGAATGGCTTACGCGGACCTGGGCAGACGGGACCTCGCCAGGAAGGACTTGCGCAAAGCCGTCGAGTTGAATCCGGCTGGCGAGGCGGCGGTGAAGGCTGTATTGGACAAGCACAAACTGAATCCTTGAGCCGGTTGACGCTGCGACCCGGGCGCGGGACGTTCCCGAATGTTCCGTTGACATCTGCTCTCCAACGGCTACTATGGCTGAGATTGGCAGAGCGGCGCGTTCGTCTATCGGCTAGGACACGGCCCTCTCAAGGCTGAAAGACGGGTTCGATTCCCGTACGCGCTGCCAAGAATTTCCACCTTCCCAAACAGCGCAAATACAAGCACTTACGCACCACCGCGAAGAAAAGTTGAAGCCTGTTATTGACATGTGCCGACATTTCGCCGACATTAAGCGGCATATATGAGAGCCAAGAAACGCGAAAAGAACTGGACGCCCGAGGAGGGCGAGAAGTTTGAGACCGCCGGCACCGGCAACGCACGGGTGAAGATATACCGCCGCGAGCGCCTGACGCGCAAAGGCGAGACGCGCGTTATCTACGAGCTGGCCGACTACACCGCCGGCGTGCGCCGGCTGCGCGGCTTTTCCAAGCTGGCCAAGGCGCGCGCCAAGGCCAAGGAAATTGCCGACAAGCTTTCTTCCGGCAACCGGGCCGCCGCCGAGATGGACAACGCCGCCGCTGTCAGCTATGGCCGCGCTACGCAACTTTTGCCACCCGGCGTTTCGATGGAGTTTGCCGCCAACACCTACGCCAAGGCGTTTGCCATTGTCGGCAACCGCATTATCGAGGCGTGCAACTACTTCGCCGAGCATGGCGCGGACAAGATTATTGAGCGCAAGGTTTCCGACGTTGTCGCCGAACTGGTAGCGCACCGCGAGGCGCAAAAGAAGTCGCGCCGCTACGTTAACGACTTGCGCGCCCGGCTGTCGCGGTTTGCCGAGAATTTCACGGTGGACATTTCGAGCATAAGCACCGCCAACGTCCAGACCTGGCTTGACGGCTTGAAGCTATCCGCCCGAAGCACTAAGAACTTTCGCGGCGCGCTGGGCACCTTGTTTAAGTTCGCCGAAGCGCGCCAGTATATCGCGCGCGGCCAAAACCCGGTAGCCGGCACGGAGAGAGTTTCGAGCAACGGCGACGGTGCCATTGAAATTTACAGTTGCGGAGAACTCGCCGCGCTGCTTAAACACGCCAGCAAAGACTTTCGGCCTTTCCTGGCGCTGGGCGCTTTCGCCGGCTTGCGTAGCGCCGAAATTGAGCGCCTGGCATGGCAGGACATAGACCTTGCCGCCGGCTTTGTCACCGTGGCCGCCGCAAAGGCTAAGACGCGAAGCCGCCGCCTTGTGCCAATTCTCCCGAACCTGGCGCAATGGTTGGCACCGTACACAAAGAAGCGCGGGAACGTCTGGACGGGTAACGAGCGCGACTTACTTGACGCGCGCGCCGACTGTGCCACGAAAGCCGGCGTCGCCTGGAAAGCAAACGCACTGAGGCACAGCTTTTGCAGCTATCGCCTAGCCGACATTCAAAACGCCGCACAAGTGGCGCTTGAAGCTGGCAACTCACCGACAATGGTTTTCAGGCACTACCGCGAATTGGTTAAGCCTGCCGCCGCCAAGACCTACTTTGCCATTGCACCGGACCAACCCGCCAACGTGTTAACGCTGGCCAACGAAGCCGCACAGTGAGAATGAAACCGACCAAAAAACGCCGCCCCGAGCCAACGCAGTACCACCCCTTCCTGCTACCGGGCCACGGTCTCACATGGCCCAGCATAGAGAAGCACCTGCCCCCACAAAACCGGGATGCGGTTTCACGCGTTCCAATTTGCTGGCCTTATTGTCCCGACACCCACGGCACAATTTACAGACTGCCCACCGAGAGGATAAAGCTACGCCGCGCAGTCGCGCCAACTTTCGCCGAGCAACTCGACGCTTGGCCGCGCCCAAAGGACCTGCCAGAACTCAAAGACGCCGACGCGCACGTCTTGGCGAGCTTCGCCGCCACCGCCCTTGGACAACTGGCGCACAAGGCCCGAGCCGGAGACGGCAAGGCCCTTTGGCAGTTCGTCAAGCTAACCGCCGACGCCTGCAAGGGACTTGACCAAATGACCGCGCACGACCGCAAAGCAATGCGACCCATTGCCCGCACGATGTTGACATGGCCCATGCCGCGCAGCCGTTACAAGCGGAATTGCCCGCCGGAAAGTTGGCTGGCCGAAATGCAACTTGGCGAGGACCTGCCCATCGCCCAGGACGCGCAGGCGAAATGGAAAACGCAAGGCGCAGCAACCCAAATCGCGCTTGCGCTTTACCGCCACCTTGAACACATAAGGCAAGACGACGAAATCACCATTGACGACAAGCAGCCGCGAAAGTGGCTGCCACCCTTCACCCGAAAAACCGCGCCGCTTTGGTGGACCGTGGCACGCCAGTTCTTGCTCGCCAGCTACCCCCAGCCCGAACGCGTGCTGGAACTGAACCGGCTAGTCACCGCCCCGACCAAGCGCAAATCGCAGGGCCGAATGCGCGCCGAAATTCTGGCCGTTCTCAAAAGCCG
>Ga0209201_1003964_pt1 | contig 12425 bp, 10 predicted proteins | sample AD_UKC055_MetaG_FD_184411 | JGI IMG/M metagenome (GOLD analysis project Ga0209201, IMG submission 184411) | Active sludge microbial communities of municipal wastewater-treating anaerobic digesters from USA - AD_UKC055_MetaG (SPAdes) (version 2) | ecosystem: Engineered > Bioreactor > Anaerobic >... | reverse complement strand
CCAAAGAAAAAGGTTAGTACTGATGATGGATATAATCCATTTTCTAATGGAGAATTTTGAAAGACCGATATAACAATCTATCGGTGATGTTTTTAAGATCACGGGAGAGGTTATTTCAGGAGATAACCTCTCCCTAATCGGATTTTACTAGTGGAATAATGATCTTAACCACACAAACAAAACAAATAGTAAGAAGAATATAGTCGGCTGCTGCTTCTGGTTATATCAGAACAATAGCCACTGAAACCTTCCCAGGTCGTTCAGGGAGAGAGATCCACAGTGAAGAATATATGGGGGAGGGGTGGGTGGAACTCCTCGTATAATGATCGTGACCCAAAGGTGTCAAGCTGCCGGAAGGTGTTTTAGCTTTTTAATTGCGCGAAGGTTGAAGGAAGTTTTATAGACCTACAACTCAATGTTCTATTGTAAAATTTAAAACAACGATTACTATTCGAACTCATCATTTTCAAGCTGCTTTGGGTGATGACAGTTGATAGGTTTTTGGACTGGGTTGTTACCATTGGTTTTGCTCCTTTTGAAAAGAATCATTTTTATGGAGCTGTAATCTCAATACAGAAAATTAGTTTTGGGCTATAGCCTTGCGGTTCGGGTGAATCGGTGGATTCATATTCCATAGCGTTCATTGTATAAGAGCTCACGTTTTTCTTGAATTTCTTGAAGTCCCGGTAATAGCCGAACCATTCCAGCGCATCCTCATCGCCATACACATCTTTGCCATAACGGAAACGCTTAAACTGATGGGCATATTTCGTTAAGAAGTCTCTTTGCAGCAAATCATCCGAAATACCAATCAATTTTCCAGCAATCCGAATATCTTGAACATGGGACGGTGGTTTATCACAGGTCGATTCACGATGATCACCGATGGCCAGCCTGCCGTGTCCCTCGTACCATTGATCAACGATGAATTTGTTCTCTTTGTTCCAATCGTGACAGCAAACCTTGAGGTTGGGTGGCAGTTCCAAAATGTAATCATCGCGCATCATCCCGTCAGTATCTTTCGTGCTATGCGCAATGTCCACCTTGAAGCAAAATTCATAGATGTTGTAAACTACATGATTAAGGCAAGGCGCATTTTGGCCGCTTTTTTGACAATGGTCAATCTGAAGGATGGGATAAAATGAAATATTATCGCCAATCCTGTAGGTATTTCTTTGCCTTGTATATTCAAATCCGGCCGTACCTTTGGCAATGAATATCCGTTGCCTTTCTGAATCCCTTTTAACATTTTCCACACCGTGCCTGAACTTCTTGTTCCTCACTTTTGACTTGGCGTATTCCTCAATATTGTTGATCATTCTGCCGGGATAGCGATTTGGGCAAGCTTCCAGATAATCAATGATGGCATGATTATCGACTGGACTCGAAAATACTTTACCGTCTTTCATTTTGACCTGCACACTTCGTTTTTTTGTTCCATCAAAGTAATGCCTCAGATGGACATAGCCCCGATCTTCATAGGCATCGCCATCATGGGACTGTCCATGATAGAAAGTGAACCCTATTTTTAAACCGGGAACGATTGCCGCATTGAAATTCGGATTACCAGCCCAATGCCACGTCTGAATGAAATCGCATTTCTCACGCCTGGCCAATTCCATTTCCGTATGCTTCATGAGATCAGCCAGGCCGCACTTCCTGAACATCGGTCGCACCTCCACGTCTAAAACGGCACAGTATTTCTCTTTGTTTTTCAACACGCCTGTAACTATCCAGTTAATGCCGCCCGTGACTTTCATGGCTGAACTGCCAAAACTGATAATCGGCTCAATCAGGAAAGGCTTCAAGGGAATCCGCCAGTTGGTATCCCTATGCAACTGAGGGTATTCCTTGCGGAGCTGCCCGACAACCTTTTTAAAATAACCGGTTTCGCACCAGAATTCTGCCGGTTCAATGATGTTCCATGTATTCGGCTGAATCTTGTAATGGCCGCCGCGATCCGGTCCCTCAAATTTTCTAACCTGTATCTGTATGTCCGGAGTAATACTTAAATTCAACCGTCTTCGAATCCTGTCCCGGCAATATTCAACGACTGGTTTCATCTTTTTGGTTACCACCTGCATAGTCCTCCGATATTTTCTCATTAAAGTGTATAAAAGAGTGTTGCCTTGATATGGGATTCATCATCAGGCAGATCATGCAATGTAAATACAACATCGGCATCTGTTAGTAACCGTGACACTTTCAAACGCAGATTGTTCATGTCACGAAGATCCAAACCCCAGAAGGATGCGAGCACACCTTGTGTCTGTCCGAGTCCTGACCTGTGTGTATTCAATAGCTTTAAGAAATGCTTCTTATAATGCACTTTATCCGATGTCATGGTGATTACCTTTGCAGTTTTCCCGGCGAATATCGCTTTTGTATCGGCTAAATCATAACCGACCAGCGATCCCCTTGTGCTTATATACCATGGCGTGTGGATCAAAAAGATTTGCAACACCAGTTGCGCCAGTTTGACGGGAGCACAATGAACCGCGTCAGGAAAAATCAGGCATTCATCCGGTAAAGCCCGATAACCGCCAGTGTTCATAACCTTCCGGTAATCAGTCGCGACGGTCAACATCAGATAGGGATGTTTATCACGGAAAGCATCCCGTGCATCACGCAAATCCGGCTCGGAAAGCGATCCCCCCAGGATGACAAGATGATCTTTATCATCAAAACAAACTTTTGCAGCACAGGGATAGCAGTGAATGTGCAAATGGTTGTGAGGCCTGTCCTGTTCTGCTTGAAAAAGACCTTCCCGCATTCCTTTGTATATCCGGCACAATTCCGCTGCCACCATGCATCCGGTGTCACCTGCACCGATAAAATGATTGCCTTCTTCCATCAATAACTCCGAATGCTGGAGAATCATTAAACCGATTGCCGATTAGCCGCTTTATATTTACCCCGCATGGCCAAATATGCGGGAAACCCGACGATCCAAAGAAAAAGACACACAAAAAACCAGCCCCACGGCCCCATATCCAGAATCCCTTTTACCTGACCTTTCTTAACGCCGATGGATTTAGCGTCAGAAACAACCCAGATGCTCGTTCCCACCACGATCAGAAAAAGTATTGCCTCCATCATTGCCTCCTTCTTTACATTTTATTGGTCCCGTATTGCGAGCGCATAAATCCGATGGGATGAATGCCCTCCTTCGACTTTTTGATGCGCGCTTCTTCCACCAGCGTCCGGATCATTTGCCCGTGTGTCACGCTTTTTTCTTCCATGATCGCAAAACGGTCACGCACGACGCGAAAGTCTCCCGGTGTCAGATTATGAATCTTCAAAAGCAGCTCTCCTTCCTTTTTGTTTAGGGGTGTTTCAATCAACCCGGAAAGCAGCTTTTTATAGAAAATGACATTGCCTTCCGGTTTCAAATAGCGGAATCCGATTTTGTGGTTGAAACGGCGGACGGACGCCGCATCCAGATCGGAAAAACGGTTGGTGGTACAGATCAGAATCCCCCGGAATCGTTCCATTTGCGTAAGAAATTCATTGGTGTGGCTGATTTCCCAGGAGCGCACCGCCCGCTCCCGGCTGAAAAGGAAAGAATCCACCTCGTCAATCACCAGTACGGCTTCCATGGCTTCCGCCTCAGAAAATACACAGCTGATATTCTGTTCTGTTTCTCCCACATAAGGGCTGACAATATCACTGGCTCGCTTGACCATTAACTCTCTGTCCAGATGCTTGGCGACATATCGGGCCAGTTCGCTTTTCCCTGCACCGGGCGGGCCGTAAAAGAGAAGATTAAAGTTTCGAATACTGCGGTTATCAGGTGCACAAAGATAGCGGTCAAAAGTGTCTAACTGCTCCAGAATATCCGGCAGATTTCCTCCGATGTTTAAACCTTCGATGGAATAATTATCTTCAATCCTATCGCCGGTTTTGGTTTTTGCGCCGCCGTTTAAAAGTTTCCAATGGGCATCCAGATTCATGATCATAATCTCTTTAAAGGCATTGCGATCAGCCGATGAAGATTCCAGCGCTTTCGTAACGGCCATATTGATGATGGCCGCGCTGACCGGATAGCGAGCTGTCAGTTTGTTGATTTCTTCATCTTTGAAATGGTTTCGGACATGGTGGCGACAAAGCACCGATTCCCATAACGAGAATCGCTGCCGCCGATTGAATGCCGGGAAATGGACACTAAAAGCAAAACGGCGCAGCACGGAATCTTCCACATCTTCGATGCTGTTCGTGATCCAGATCATTCTTACCCCCGGCTCTTCCAGCAGTTGATTAAGCCAGCCCTTGTCCGAGATATTACTGACAGGGCGCCATGACTCCTCGGTATTGAGCAGGCTGTCCGCTTCATCAACGATGATCAAAGATCCATCGCCATCGTTCGTCATATTCCGGCAGGCAATAATCGCCGTCCTTCGAGTACGTGTATGATTCCATGAATCGTCAAGGATGGCGTAGGCGGGAAGTTTCAATTTATTGACTAAGCCCAGAGCATAACTTGTTTTTCCCGTGCCCGGAGGGCCATAAAGCAGGATATGGTTGGATGATTCCCGTTTGATTTTGAGAAGATTTAAAATATGTTCGGTAACGCCGGGATCGATCAGGTGATTTTCCAGGGGAATGGTTTTGCCCGAAAAGCGGATAAAATCATTCTTTTTCAGCACATCGTTTAATGGTTTCTGGAAAAATTCCATATAATCATTGTTCAGATTGTAAGAATGGTTTGTAAATTCAAAGAATTCAATGCGCGCCAGCGTACCGGACAGAATCCGGCTAAATTCCGCGTCGGTCATCTGCAGCATAACTTTCAGATAACGCCTGCCGAAAATATCATGGCAGTGCAGATGATCCATAAAATACTCGTCGGCCTGCTGCCAGGCTGCATTGATATAAAGGAATTCGGCAAAAGCCCTCTCCTCATTGGACAAGGCAAACATTTTAGACAAGGTATCTAGTTTCTTTTCCGTTTCGCTTTTCCCTGCATAGGCCAGTGCTTTACCGCGTTTTGCCAGCGCGGATCGACTGATCGCAATAAATGCTTTCTGCGTTTTCTTCCCTGCATACCTGATCACCTGGTAGATGTCTTCGCCGTCAGATATTTCGTCATCCGGATCAAAGACCGTTTCATCCAGCTGACTGAATGCGATTTTCTCCTTCATCGTTTTTTCAAAATCTAACATTTCCGGACCCAAAACATGCATCAGCAACTCACACATATCACTATCAATCAAAGGATAATCGGTAAGCAGGCGCTCCAGATAAATAACGCACTGGCGCAGGATAAAACGTTCATTTTTATCGGGACTGACATGAACCGGCTGAGTACAATGGATGTGTCGCCTTCTTTTCTTGAACATCGTATAATTTATCCTTTCCGGTTTTCTGCGCTACATCCCATCAGGAGGTTTGCGCTTTTGGATAAATCATAACACCGGATCGTTCCATTTCGCGGCACGAATATTTGATAATTTTTAATTGAATTTTATTACTCTTTTTATTAATAGTGCTACTCAAGCCAAAAGGGATAAGGGGATTTTACAGGAATGATGCTGGATATTGTGTTATTATTTAAATAGTAAGGAGATCTGAAACCATGTCTAATAATATAATAGAAAAACTTGCTCGTAACCACCCTGAGGATAGCGTAAGCGACGTTCTCTGTATGATATTTAATGAAGATAAAAGTCTTGCAAAAAAGTTTTTACAAGACCGTCACAAAATTAAGGGTTTTGAAATTCTTAGTGTAATAAGAAATTATTCACTTCAGACTGGGAAAAAACCTGATATTACATTTATTGTCAGAAAAAAAAGAGGGAAAAGCATCAATTTTTTTCATGTTGAAACAAAGATAACCGCAACTGAAAATCGTCGAGGAAAATATCAACAATATAAGCACTACACAAATCACATGAACAAACATAACTCGCATGGGTGGAAAGGAAAGAAATGCATTCTTTTGTGTCCTTCATATGAATGTGGTCATGATGAAGAATATGCAGATAGATATAATTTCAGCGCCTTAATAAAATTTATAGATGGATGTAACACTCATATCTCAAAGATGTTGATTCACTATATTGAAAACAACATTGAATATTCAGAAAATAAAATTATTAAATTTGCGAAAGATAAATTGAAACCAGAAGAATGGGAAATATATGCTAACTTAATATCAAAAATCAGAGAAATAATGGTGGATATACGTGAGAACAGAAATCCTAGAGTTAAAATAACAACTGGCGGTCTATGGAAAAAGGCAAGCAGTTGTTTCACATGGTCCGTTGGGTTTAGAAGAAAAGGAGGGAAGAAAAATAATAATGGATTCCTGTCTTATGACTTCTATACGGAAGAGGAATGTAAATCACCACTTAGAATTTATTATAAACAAGATATTTTGAAAAATTACACTGTTAATTGTCCGCACTATAATGTGGAAAAAGAATATTATTCCAATGTTTTTGACGACCCAAATAGCTTGCGTATTTTGAATGCATATTCACTCGGCACCGATAATCCTAATATTGGAAAACGGCTATTAGGATTTGTGAATAAAGCTTCGCGAAAAAAGACATTGGATATAGTATATAAAGGCAATGTATATTTTAGATCAATCATAATGTATATTGATTTGATAGATGATAAATTAGACTCAAAGAAATGGAAAACAACGTTTTCAAATGAATGCTCCCAAAGAGATATAATTTACAGGCTTCAAATTGAGAAAAGAAAATGTGGCAAACATTTATCAATCGTTTTTGAACCCACTAACCTCAATCAAGAATATGTGCTGCGATGGGAATCAGATTTTAAAATAAATAATACATACATGGAAGACAAAAAGAGTGGCAGATTTATCAAGCCAATAGGAAGGGAGTGGTCGAACCCTACAGAAGCAACCACATACATAAAAAAACATTGGACTGAATCGTTTGACTGACCTGCTGAAAGATAAATAATGTTTACCAAGTAATCATTGGCTACAAGCCCAAATCATCCAGCGCAGTCATACTAATATCAATAAAGTCAACCTGGTGCCTGTGTCTAAAATAAACCATATTTACCGCCTGAATGGACTGAATGAAACATTTCATATCTTGATAGGGAAATAACGCTCCACGGTTGATCCTTAAGATTTCATTAGGTGCATAATGCATATCGGAAATTAATTTATCAGCAGTTTCAGACACCATGCATATTGTCCAGATGCAGCAGGAACGGGCGATTGCATAGTTTCGCAGATCAAAGAATAGGGGATTGCTGATATCGCTAACGAGTACAACGATGCCTTGTTTTTCCAGTAATCGTTCAAACATCTTGAAGAGGACATTGCTCGCACAGGAAAACCGTCTGCCACCATGGCGATATATTTCAATTGACTGTATGGATTCACCGACGTGTTTTGAAAGCTTATTGCCGATTTCCAACCCCGTCTTGCCGACACCAAAATAACAGATATTGATTTTTTCTTCTTCAGGTTCATGCAGATCCATTTGCAGAACTCCGATGGTATGTGACGGTAGGGTCATTGTATGGATGATGTCAATATTCAGCGCTGCAACGCAACTTAAAGCACCAATATCGAATAAAAACTCCCGTCTTGTTTTCAGTAAATGCATGACTGACTCCTCATATATTTTCTTAATTATCTCTTGCCGTCGTTCCATATTACAATACGATTATCAGGATTCATGATTGACTGTTTTCAATAACATGCGATAATGACATTAATAAATCAGGAAGGTGCCGCATGGCTAAAAAACTGGATTCCTACAAGAGTTACGGTCAGAAGCTGATGAGTCTGTTTGTCCGGCTGATGTTTTCCGGCGAGCGTTTATCGCTTACGGAACTGGCCCGATTTGAGAATTGTTCAAAGCAAACGATTATCAGGCTTCTCAATGACATAAGAATGTCCTATGGGATGGATATTGAGGAAACCTTCCAGGGAAACAAAAAATATTATCGAATCAAGCGGCCCGTGAGCGGAATGCCTCTGACGCAGATTTCGGAAACGGAAATCAGAACATTGCAGATGTGCCGGGATTTTACGGAGCATCTCATTGGAAAACCACTCTACGAAGAAGCCACCCGCGCATTGATGAAAAGCCGAGCACTCCTGCCGGAAAAGAACAATATCTTTAAATGCCACTTTGCCTCTTTCCGTCCGGGAACGATTGACTATTCGCAGAAACATGCCGTTATTCACACGCTGATCGAGGCAATGGAAAAACAAAAAGTCTGCAAACTGACCTATCAGGGACTCGACGCGGCCAAACCGAAAACGTTCCACGTCAAACCGCTGAAGCTCTTTTCCCATGCCGACACGATTTATCTGCACACGCAAAAGGCCAAGGAACCGGGGAAACCCTATCGCTCACCCAAATTCGACCCCCTGCTGGCCGTCCATCGCATACAGTCGGCTGAATTGACGGATATTGCTTTCCAGCAGCCGGAAAACTTTGACTTTGATAAAGTTTTTAACAGCCATTTCGGCGTCATGAAGGACGATGCGTTTACAGCGGAAGTGGAATTCACCGGCTGGCCTGCCCGCTTTGTAACTGAACGAATCTGGAGTGCCGATCAAAAAATAAAACGAAAAGACGATGATACGATTTTCCTGTCTTTGACTGTTTCTTCCGAGACAGAGCTCATATCCTGGCTTCTTTCGTTTGGCGATGAGGCGAGATTGATCAAACCGAAATGGCTGGTGAAGGAAATGAAATTGAAAATTGATAATTTAGCCAAACGCTATGGTTAAATAATTGTTTTGCAGTTCCTTATATTATAGTTGATCCTAGAACAATAATCGTTTGTTTCCGATTGTAATGATGCATAATTGGACAAAACTAAAAAATAAACATTTTAGGAAGCAATTTTCAAAATCCACAATAGTATTTACTCCTCCCCAATTTCCACCAAAACACATTAACCCCACCCACTAAAACCTTCCCCGGTCGTTCAGGGAGAGAGAACTTCAGCGATGAATATATGGGGGAGAATGTGGACAGGAATGGCTCCCAGGAAGCGATTGGATGGTTTGCTGTGGTTCACGTTAATGAATACAGGATGAAAGGCGCGCTGGATTGGAGGGTTGTTTTTCTGATGAGTGGGGTTACGCATGACTTCCTGTACTGTTGACTTTTCCAATCAGCTTATCTATGCATCATTTCAATCGAAAACCTTCAACATATCATTGCCATTTTGTGACGGTTGAAGTATAAGAAACATCAATTACCTGAATAGGAAGGGGTGTATCATTATGCAAGCCACACCTTTCAGAATCTTCCTTATCCTGTTTATCCTTGTTCTTATCCTCATATATCCATCCGCATCACCTGCGGCGATGGAGCGGCGCACGGCCCTCGTCATCGGCAACAGCGCCTATAGCTCCGGTCACTTGAAGAATCCAGTCAACGATGCAACGGATGTGGGTGGCGAAACGGTTCAGGGCTGCAAAGATTTTTGAAAGCAGCACTAAAGTTTAAACGGGAAATTGAAAAAGAGCGGGAAAAGAATATGAGAACGATGAATAAAATAAAAATGTGCCACCTTCATTTTTGCTTCCTTATAATTCTCATCATCTTAACTGGTTGCGCAACTACTTTAGCACCAACTACGCAACAAGTTCCTGTGCCAAAAACTGGAGAAGAAAACAACTCGGCAATTATCATCATAAAAAGGACAGGTGATTTAGCAGCACGGGGAAGAACTGTAGAAATATATGATAATGGAATGTTTATTGGAGGCCTTGGTTATTCTGGGGAACTAAAATGGGCCCGAAAAGAAGGCATTATTGAATTGGATATTAAGCAAAATGAAACTACTGTTGCTCATTCAGTTTTTGCGGCAGATAGGGGTAAAATATACACTATAATTTATAACTATGTTGCAGGGACCGTAAAACTCGAAGGTGATAACGCAAGCCTATTACAATTTACATCCTCCCCACCTGGTGCAACAGTCTACGCCGGTCAATCTCCAGAAACACTAAGGCCGCTAAAATACAAAACACCTTTTACAATACCCCGCCCATCTCACGCTCCATATAACAGATGGGCAAGCGAATACTATAAGATGTCTCTTGAAGGCTATAATGATTCGCCTGTTGTTTTCAAAAATAATTCTTTTGGAAATCGCGAAATCCATTTCGATCTTTCTCCAATTGAAGTTTCAAAATCAGCTTCTGAGCCGCAATATAAACTTCCGTCAGAAAAAATTCTTACACCATCAACGCAGCCCATTACCATTACAATCACCTCACCGGAAATTTCACGAGGTTTAAAGATTGTTGAGAAGAGATCCGCATTGACCATAATTGGCCATGCACATGGCGGCAGTGGCATCGCCGAAATCCTTGTAAATGGGCAACAAGCGACACTTGATGAAGAAGGCTCCTTTTCTGCGGATATATTGCTCAAGATAGGGAAAAATATTATTAATGTTGTGGCGAGAGATTCGCAACGAAACACAGTGACAAAAACTTTTACAATAAATCGGTCAACTGAAAAAATCATCGCAAAGCCAACAAACATTGAAACGCCCAAGTCTGCAAAATTTGATTTTACTTCCACTGGCAAATATTTTGCGTTAATTATTGCTGTGCAAAATTACAACAGCAGAGAAATCAACAAACTTGATTACCCGATTACCGATGCCACAACACTGAAAAACGTATTAGTTAAAGAGTATAATTTTGATGATAAGAATATAACTTTTCTTAAAAATCCGGATAAAAGGAGTATCAGCAAAGCCTTCAATGACCTGCGGGCAACATTAACCGGCCAAGACAATCTTTTAATATTCTATGCTGGACATGGAGTTTGGATGGAAGATATGCGCGAGGGTTTTTGGCTGCCGCGAGATGCATCCGGTGCCAATGATCCGACCGATTGGATATCTAACAGCACGATTCGTAGTTATGTTAGGGCGATTAAAGCCAAACATATTCTTTTAGTATCGGATGCATGCTTCGCTGGTGCAATCTTTAAGGTTCGTGATCCTTTCATCAACAAAAATGTTTCCATTGAAAAGATTTATGAGATGCCAAGTCGTAAGGCTCTTACAAGCGGATCTCTTAAGACAGTTCCGGATCGCAGTGTGTTTGTGGAATACCTCGTAAAGCGTCTGAAAGAGAACCAGGATAAATACTTGGATGCCCAAAAACTATTTATCAGCTTCAAGGAAGCAGTCATTAACAACAGTCCAATCAACCAGATCCCGCTCTACGGGGTTATTAATGAGGCTGGTGACGAGGGAGGGGATTTTATTTTTACGAGAAGATAGAACGTTGAACCAAATAATTCTATCGATAATATTTACTTACCATAAAGAAGATGTTTAAGGTCTTGAAGGGTGCAACAGAAAAGTTCACAAACCCCTAATGGTGATCTCTGAGGATATTGACCTGATGTATAAAAATATAATTCTAATTATTACGGCAAGTGTTCTTGTTGGCTGCGCAGCAAACGTGCCGCTATCTATTGATTCTGTGAATAAGTTTAAAGGAAAAAATCTTGCCATTTATAACAGCGACAAGCCAGAATTTGCTGCAATTACAGCTGACAGAATCAGATATCCTGAAGTATCGATTAGAGCTGGAAATAAAATAATCGAAGAAAATGGGGTTGAAGATCCTGCGGGCTATATAAGTCAAAAGTTGGCAAATGATTTCTCTACCAAATACGGCGTAAATATAATTAATAGGATACAGGTCATTTTACCTGAAGATGATGTGAATAAAATATCAGAGCAATATAAAGAAGCAGATTATTTATTTGATATAAGAACTATAAATTGGTCGTCTATCTATTTCCCATTGGATCAGAAGCATTATAGGGTTATATACAGCGTAAAGTTACGATTTATAGACACAAGCACAAAAGAAGTCATTGCTGAAGGATTTTGTAGCCGTTTGCCTGAAAAAACGGATGATGCGCCAAATTATGATCAACTATTTGGGAACAAAGCCTTACGTTTAAAGAAAGAATTAAGAATCGCAGCAGATCAATGTATAAATGAATTTAGATCAAATATCTTGAAAATCGAGTAAGTAATTTACGCCCAAAAACAATAGGCTTTGGTCAATAAATCGAATCGCCTTCAAGGAGGCTCTTGGCAGCTTTTTGAGCTGGCAGACTTTTTAATTGGTCTCACAAAACATGCAAATCAAATAAGCTGAGTTCCTGGAAATATTTGAATGTTTACTTTATTTTCATGGTTACAATATTACGGAAACTTAGGAAATAAGGAAACACCATGAATAAGAACCAAAAATATTCCGTCAAAATGAAGACGACAAATTTACCTGATATAGAAGTTGAAGTAATAGCGACATCGATATTCGAAGTCATGGAGAAGGCAAAAGAAAAAGCTGTTCAGGAATATCAGGGCTTTGATGCACAAGTTGTTTATTATGCTGATATAAGAGAAATATTTTAGGAATCTCA
>Ga0209201_1003963_pt1 | contig 12434 bp, 15 predicted proteins | sample AD_UKC055_MetaG_FD_184411 | JGI IMG/M metagenome (GOLD analysis project Ga0209201, IMG submission 184411) | Active sludge microbial communities of municipal wastewater-treating anaerobic digesters from USA - AD_UKC055_MetaG (SPAdes) (version 2) | ecosystem: Engineered > Bioreactor > Anaerobic >... | reverse complement strand
TTATTAATGACAATGCGTTAAAAACTTATCGGCCCGAAGGCGAAGGTATGACCGTTCAGCCGGCTGAGCCGATGGCCGTTAAAACGCCGGAGGTTAAGGAAGGGATAAGATCGTCTAAAAAAACTTTTGAAATGGACACGGAATACATAAATGCCGACCCTAAAAGATTTCAATATAAAACCGGAACAGACGCAGAAGGCGTTACCGATTTATATAAAGATGTTCCTTTTGACGAAAAACAAGCCGGTATTTTAACGGTATGGAAAGATAACGACGGCAAGTATTATGTTATCGACGGCCACCATAGGCTTGAAATGGCAAAGCGTTCTGGTATTCCATCGGTAGATGTTCGTATCGCAAATGATTACGGAATAAATACAGAAAAAGAAGCGAGGCTTTTCGGAGCATTAAAAAATATTGGTGATGGCAGAGGAACCGCTTTTGACGCAGCCAAAATCTTTAAAGAATTAAACATTGACAAACTCGGTGATATAAAAGATTTTAAAATAAATAAAAAAACGACAGTAGCTAAACAAGGCTTTGCTCTTTCAAAATTAAGCGATCTTGTTTGGGAAGCGGCCCGCAATAATTTTATTCCCGAAGATATAGCGGCACAACTTTCTGTTTTAGACCACACAAAACAAAATAGCGTTTATAAACTTTTAGCACAGCGTAAAAAGAAAACCGGAGAATTTCCAGATAAAAAAACTGTTTCAGAATTGGCCGATAGCGTAAGCACGATGGATGAAGGCTCGTTTGGTGAAACCGATATGTTTGGTAATATAGTTGAAACCGAACCTTTAATTGAACGCTCAAATATAATAAGCTATGTTCAAGACTCACTTAAAGAAGAAAAGAAAACTTTTAAAATAGGTTCAAACAAAGAACTTGCCGAACGATTGGCAACAAGTCAAATAGGGCAACTTAATAAAGAAAAAGGCGCGGAACTTTTAAATAAAACCTTGACCACTATGGAAGTTTTTGATAATATGAAAAATATCAAAGGCAGTAAAGTGGCAGATATTTTAAATGACTCTGCTCGCAAAATGGCCGAAGGCGGCAACCCAAATTTAATAAAACAGGAGGCGCTTAAAAATGTTAAAACAGCAATCGAAACCGAATATTCAAAATATTATGAAGGCGATAAATCAAGTGGCGAAAGAGGAAAAACAACCTCCAATGTTCGTGAAGAAGTAGAAGAAGATTTATTTGCGACACAACCCCGCCCGAAGTCCGGCCCTGGAATATTCGGCGGCGCGCAGTTGCAGAACGCTTACGAGAAGGTTGAGCCGACCCTCAAGAAAGGCGCGGACTTGCTGTTCAAGAAGGGCAAAAAGTTTGTTGAGGACGAGAGCGGAATGTTCAGCCCGTCTAAACTTATTGACGGCATAGCCAAAGCGGTCGGCGCACGAAAAGCGGAAAAGCCGTTTGAAGTAACTATCGGCGACCCCGCACTCGCAAAAGAATTTGAAACCACTTTCAAGAAAACGCAGGCGGCAGAACAAGCCAAAAAACAATTCGCCAAATCGAAAGAGCAGAGCATGGCAAGCGCATACAAGCAAGGTCTTGTCGATCTGTTCTCGCCAATCATCGACCGCGTTCCGAAAGGGCCAGAGCGTGAGGCACTTATGGCTTCGCTTCACGACATCTTTTATCTCGGCGCACCGGCGGAGGCGTTTATGCGTAAGACGCAAGAAAACATATTAAAGCCGGTCGAAGATAGTGGCAAGACATACGCGGATTACTCGGCATGGCGAGCGGCAAAATGGACAACCACCGGCAGGGCAAAAGTCGAAACACCAGAAAACCTTAAACGCGCCGAGGACTTCTTGAAAAGCGTTGACCCACAGACGACCAAACAGTTTGAAAAGATAACCGAGGACTTCCACGAAAAAGTATGGAAACCCTTGTTGGAAGAAGTTAAGGCAAGCGGCCTCAACGACCCGCTCATCGTCAACAACATAATGAATAACGAAAATTACTCGCCTTTCTTCCCTGCAAAGCAACTCGGCCTCCCTCACGGCATCGGTGAAAATGCACCGAGCGCAGGCATATTTAAACTTAAAGGCGGCATCGGCGATTATCAAGACCCACTTTCCGCGCTCATGCAAAAGGGAATATCTATGCTCACGGCGGCGAAGATAAACAAGGGCAAGATTGACGGCATAGAGGCGTGGAAGAAATTTGCGCCGAAAGACATACAAGAGGCCATGCCGGACTATAAGGGCTTCTATAAAGAAAAAGACCCCATGACCGGCCAGATAACAGAGATACCGCTCGTCGAGTTTGCAGAGCCTCAAGCCGGTAGTAACCTCGCGCTTTTGAGAGTTCGTGAAGGCGGTAAGCAACGCGGTTATTATGTGCCGAAAGAATTTGCCAGAGCGTTCGACATGGCGATGGGCGAGGGCGACACTCTCGGCGCGACAATGAAAGCGTTCCAGAAGATGACGCAAGGCTTCCGTAATGTATGGATTGAATACAATCCCGCATGGCAGGTCGCAGTAAATGCCCCACGCGATATAGCCGCGGCAACGATTGAAATGCCGAAGATAGGCAACCGTTTCAAATTCATGGGTAACCTTGCCAAAGTGGCACCAGCGGCGGTCGGTGATTATGTTCCGATACTCGGCAAGATAGTTCAGCATTTTACCGGATATGATCGCAAAGCATTTGAAAAAGATGTTACTAAAATGCTCGGTGAAAGCAAACTGTTATCGACCCGCGAACCGCAATACCTCGGTGAATTAGACCTTACAACCGGCGAGCGCATGCAACGCGCCTATGGCCTTTCGGAAAAGAGCGAGGGCGTAGCCAAATTACTCGACACCGTTCAAGCGTTCGGCAAGGACATCGAGCGTATGACGAAAGTGGCCGCAGAACTCACTCTCAAAGACGATAAAAGGTTTACCGACCCTGAAGTCAAGAATATCATTCGTCGCATAGGTTCGCCCGCGTTCGGCGTTCGTGGCGGCGGCGACTTATTCAAGACGATAAAGACGGCGACCATGTTTTACAATGCTTCAAAAGAAGGCTGGATGGCCGCGAAATACTTTTTAGAGAAAGACCCCGTTGGCGCGATAGCGTTTGCTTCCGTGCCTATGGCTCTTTACGCCTCAACAATACTTGCCGAGCAAGGAACCTTCGGCGACGACGCGAAGAAAGCATACTCGCTTATGAAACGCTACGATAAAGAAAATAAACTCAACTTTCCGATAGGCTATGGTAAGGACGGCCAAGAGGTTCAATACATAAGTCTGCCTGTACCGCAGTTCTTGAAACCGGTTATGCGTATCATGCGTATGGCCGCAAAAGAAAGCCCTGCCTATCTCGATGCGATAGTAAAAGGATTCTCGGAAGAACTGCCCGCACTTAATCCGGTAGTCGGCCTCATCAACCGCACCACCTCTTACGGCGACGAAAAACCGCCCGCGTCTGCTTTTGGTCAAGAGATAATGACTCAAGACCAATGGGATGCCGGTGGAGAAATTAAAGGCTCGGCCTTCTTAAAATCGTTCTGGAACGATTATCTTCTCGGCTCACAATGGCGGCTCAAAGTTAAACCGAACGAGCGCGATGAAACCTGGGGCGAGAAGTTTTTCAAGTTAGGTTTTGGCAAGGTTTACAAGACGGCCTCCGATGTTAGCGTCGATACAAGCGCGTCCAAGAAAAAAGGCGCACTGGAAAGGCTCTTTACGAGAGAGGCGGCATCCGCAACAACGCCCGAAGATCGAAAGGCCATTCTGAAAGACATGAAAGAGCAAGGACTAACACCTTCACTTAATGTTTTCAAGACGACCATTATGAATAAAAACATTGAGAAGATGGCGAAAGAAAAGCCTCTGGTAGCCAAACTCATAATGACATACCGCTCGTCGAAAGACCGCGAGGAAAAGATAAGGCTTCTTAAAAAAATCAAAGAATTAATTAACCAAAAATAAATTGACACCCGCCCGTAGGTTATGTTAAAATAATCTATGGGTGGTTAAAATTTTGAAGAAAGGCGCGACATGGATAACGAAAACATTATACTGTCCATGCTGAAAGAGATTAAAGACGACATTAAGGACATAAAGAAAGACTTTAAGGAACACAAGGGCGCGTGCGAAGGCCGCTTCCGTTGCCTTGAGGATTTTAAGACGCGTGTCGAAACGATCAAGGGCGATGTCAAAGACCGCCTTTCCTTTTGGGCGTTGCTCGTTGCTTGCGTTAGCGGTATTCTTACGATCGTGGTCAATGCGGATAAAGTTTTTGGAGGCTTAAAATGAAAAAGATCGTTCTTTTGGGAGGCTTATGTTATGCCGGCAAAACCTACATCGCAAACCTGCTCTGCAAAGAAAGCGAAGGTTATTTCAAAACAAGTTTCGCGTCTGCGCTTAAAGATGAACTCCATGACGCAGGACTTATTGACAAGAAGTTGCTCAACGATAAGCAATATAAATCGGGCGTTCGCGGCATTATGCAGCGTTTTGGTCAAGAAAAGCGGGCCGCTGATCCCTTTTATTGGGCGCGTATCGTCGAGAGTAAGATTAACGATTCATCGCCCGAGGGCATAGTTTTTATTGACGATTGGCGGTTTAAGAACGAGGCGCAATACTTCATCGACAAAGGCTATCCGGTTGTGAAGATATACGTTAAGCGTAATGATTATAATAAAATGTTATCCGTGGGCAAGGCCGTGCTAACCGACTATTATCAGAACTTGCATCAGGATATAAGCGAACAGGAACTTTGGTCAATCAGCAAAGACTGGATTGACGGCGCGCCTTATTTCGACCTCATCTATCATAATGACGGCGAGAGCAAGGACGACCGCAAAATGGTCGCACACCTTCTTTCATTTATCGCCACGAACGGGAAGGCGGTGAAGAGCAATGCCGTGCGGTAAAAAGCATACGAAAAAAGGCGGGAAGAAAAAATAGTTCTTGACAAGAGGAAAAGTTTTGGTATATTAAGGGAAGTTCTTTTCGACATTACCGTACATTTTTTCCTCCGAGGGTTTCGGCCCTCTCACGGGGTAGAAGCAGGTATGGCCCCCTGCCTCGTCAGCGTTTAGCTACCAGAACAACAGTCGGTTCTTACCCGATGTGGGTTGCAAGAGTTCTCGCGAGATGCAAAACACGGTTGTTGACGAGCCACGAAAGTGCGTTTTGGTTCGAGTCCAAACTACTCCATACAATGCGGTCTAACCTCCCCATTGTTTTACCCAACTCCTTTATAACTTATAAGCCCCCGACCGTAATTGGCCGAGGGCTTTATTTTTATTATCGGATATTATGTTTTATTAACCTCTTCCAGATCTATCTCCATATCCATCTCCAGATCCATATCCAGATCCAAATCCAAATCCATCTCCAGATCCATCTCCATATCCAAATCCATCTCCAGATCCAGATCCATATCCAAATCCATCTCCAGATCCAGATCCAGATCCAGATCCAGATCCAGATCCATATCCAAATCCAAATCCATCTCCAGATCCAGATCCAGATCCAGATCCAGATCCATCGTCCCTCATTATTACTGTTTCCATATCGGCACCGCCTTTATTGCCGCTTCGGCTTTTGCTGTGCAGTCAAGTATTTCGATAACCTGCAACAAAGTAATGGTTTCAACTTCTTCCGGAAATTTGCAGCTGTTAGGTTTCTGCGGGCCGTCGATTGCTAACTGTGAAAGACTGGCGGCTCCATCCCAATACCACAAGCGACGAGCGTTGCGCATTACAACTTCACGCCCGTTGCGGCTTTCGATATACCCCGCAAATACGCCGGCGGAATAAGTCCTTACTATCTGATAAGGTTTGCCGTCGGCGTTGAAAGCCATAACTTTAGCCTGTGTTGCCGGAACATAATCGACACCATTGATTGAGATAACATTAATTTTTTCTTGATTTTCCATTTGATTACTCCTTTATTTTTATTTATCCATAAGCATTTCGTCCATCTGCTCAATAGTCTTGTTCAATGTTTTTTTATACTGCCCTTCGCCAAAAAGAGCGTAAAACTCTTTCCAGAACCGGCCCGTGATACTGTACTTAACACGCTTTCGCCTTTTATCGCGGCAGTCGCGGCAGAAAGATTGTGGCTTTGTTTGGCTGGTTTTAAACTTTTCACCGCAATCTTTACACACGACCTTTATTCTGCACCAGATTGAATTATAGTCTATGCCGAGAGCTTTGCAGCAGGCGGGGCAGTATTTATATCTTACTGGTCGTTGGCATCGGGCGCATCGGTTTGTCATCTTGAAATCACCTCCAGTATGAATTTAACGCACGGTATCGCAACCGAGTTGCCGAGAGCCTTGTATCGAGCCGAGTCGGATAAGCCTTCCGTCCAGCCATCTGGAAATCCCTGAAGTCTTTCACATTCGGTTGGAGTAAGGCGGCGGACAGTTTGACAATTAATTATCAAATCCCTACCATCCTTACAATCTCGAGCGGCCAAAGGCTCGCCTTTGGAATCTTCGACAAAAGCGTCCGTCCTTTGGAAGCGATATACCGCCTGACTTGAGTTCGCCCCCAGAGCGTGAGTTCTGTCCTCCGCAGTTATCGTGTCTTGCGTGGCGTGGAGGCATATGCACGGTTGCCGTTGACCGCCTTGTGCCGTGTTAAGTGGCGGTGCAACATCTCCGTTTATTCTGGGTTCTCCGTCTTGTGAACGAGGTTCAAAGCAGATTGCCTCTCCAACGCCTCCCTCAACGCCTCCGGTAACTTCTTGCCTCTGGTTTCCGCTCGCCGTAATATCCCCAGACACGCTTTCGCGCTCAAAAAATATTTCGGATGCACGGTCGCCTCCAAAATCTGCGACAAGGAAGATGCGTTTGCGACGCTGGGGGACACCCCAAAATTGGGCGTCAAGTGTTCGCCATGCGATTGACCATCCATCGCCCTCAACCAATCCGGCTGGCTCCCATCGCCCGTCTTTAGGCAGAGGTATTGAAACCGTTTCTTCGGCGACTTTGGCGAGGCTTTCGATGACCGCTCGGAAGTCCTCTCCTTTGTTTGAACTGAATGCTCCGGGGACGTTTTCCCAGACTGCGTATCTTGGAAAAGCTTCTCTTGAACCATCTCTCATCTCCTTAATTATCCGCACGGCCTCTGAAAACAGACCGCTTCGTGTTCCTTCTGCCATGCCTGCTCGTTTGCCGGCGACCGACAAATCCTGGCAAGGACTTCCGAAGGTTATTATATCGACTGGCTCAACTTCTGCGCCGTTAATTTTGGTTACATCACCGTAGTGCTTCATGTTTGGAAAGTGTTTCTGCGTTACTGTTATGCAATTCTTCTCAATCTCGCTGGCCCATACCGGCTCAATGCCGAGCATTAACGCACATTCTGGGAACCCACCGATGCCGTCAAACAATGAGGCTAATTTCAAAACGGCACCTCCGTTCCGTCCTCACATTTCTCCATAACCATCTCGGCTGGTATTCGCGGCTCGCTTGATTCATTTGCCATCGGATAGTTTGACTCCGCGCCCCATACCGGCTCAACCTCTGTGGCATTAACAGAAACTTCGTAGCATTTCTTGCCGGTGGCTTTGTCATTCCATGTGTTGAGTTTGAGGCTTCCCGAAACAAAGACCTTAATGCCCTTGACTATTTTCGCGGCCTTATCTGCCCAGAAGTTCCAGCACTCTATTTTGAAGTAGTCCGTAACCTTTTCCTTGCCCTTGACATACGGCCTTTCGACCGCAAGCGTAAACTTTGCCACCCTGTGTTCGCCGACCGTTCTGACCTCTGCTTCTCTTACTGCTCTGCCTGTTAATAGGACTGTGTTCATTTATTCCTCCTCATATTGCTTGTTGCAAAGGGCGTATATAAGGCCGCCGATTGCGTCTGACTCGTCGTATGTTGCTTCTTTGCCGTAATGCGTAACTGATACGCTCGTCTGCAAGATTGCTTCGATGTTCCTGTGCGCCTGTATTTTTTCTTCCTTGTCCGATTTCTCGTCCGTGAGAACGCGCAAGTATTTCTTCCATTGTTGATTGCCGATTTCCTCGATGAGCGTCGCACGATCTCGCACCGCCGCCATAATCGCGCCCCTTGCCTCGCCGAGAAGCATCGCTGTCTTCTTTGACTTGAATACGCCTTCCTCGATGAAGATTGCTATGCCTGCGGTAGTGATTTTCAGCTCGTTCAAGAGGTGGTTGGCCATCGCCGACAGCTTACATATCCTTTCGAGCGTCGAAGCCCTGCTATCGGCCTGCAAAACGCCATAGCGTATGAACTCGTTTTCGAAATCCCATGCCGCCCAGCCGGTTGACTTCGTGCTTACATCAAAAAATATCGCGCGGTTCGTCCTCCAATATGGAGTAATCAACTGCTTCAACTTCTGCGGTAGTTTGATCGTCGTCATGTCTAAAGTTCTCATATCCCCCTCTATCTCTCATGTTTATTAGATACCCATTTACTGCTTGCGGGCAACCATCGATGAAGTCGGCTGACTTTGGATATTTGCCCTTGTACCATGCCACGCATTCGGCAAACTTACGTTCGTATTCTGTGTCCGCTTGCAACTCGGCAAACTCTGAATCGATCTTTGCCTGGAAATGCTCGCTTTCCTTCTGGCGCAACTTTGCTTCGGCGTCGGCGCGTTGGGCGGCCTCTGATTTCTTGCGCTCAATTGCACCGCTGTCAGTTCGCAAACAAGCGTCAAGGTAACCAGCCGGATTTATCTTTGCGTTTCGCACCGCTATTTCAAGGTTGGAACGCAAATTCTCGTCCGACCTTTCCTTGTATTTATAAAGAACATCATACACTGGCTGCGTCTGCCACGACAAAGGCAACGTGCGCCATAATGCTTTGACACGAATCTCGGCTGTCCTCACGCAATACGCCAACCCGACACAAAGCATAAACTCCACGGCGTCGCTCACAAACTCGGCCAGATCAGCGCCCACTTTGTTGTATTGCCAACCCTCCTTGCTGGCAGTAAATGTTGATGAGTTGCGTTTGGCTACCACAAAATCGGCAACGTCTGCGTCAACAATCTGGCGTTGTGCGGCCTGCAACTGAAACATCTGGTCAAGCGACAGTACCTTGCCGAAGCCGTCTAACTTCGTGTTGAGGAACGACAGGAATTTCTGCGTTGCTCCGTTCATACCCGCCCCTCTTTGTTGTCGGCAATCGGAATGTCAATCGTGCCAGGTTCGACGCCTTCGACTTTAATGGCCTCCGGTTGTATTTCAATCGTTTCTACCGTTTTCATATCGTTGCTTATTTCCTTCTTTACCGTTTCGTCCTGATCAATGGCCTCGCGCTCGTTTACTGACAGCGGTAAAACCTTGCATAAATATTTTATGGCCGTTTTTTTGCGCATCTCGTCCGGCCATTGCGACCAAACATTGCCTGCCCGACCAACATTCTTGCGCTTCTGTATTTCGTGTTCGGGAAGAATAACCCACACCTTATTCCCATCGTCCAAAGTTGCAACGGCATAGGTAAATATCGGCTTGCCACGGTCTTGAGTAAAATTCGGAACATGAACGAGTTCGCGATTTAATCCGAATATTACTTTATATTCGTCCTTTTCGTAGATGATTTCGGAATAGACCTCTTTTACTTTGGTCGAGCGATAAACGAGGGTCAAAAGTCCCTGATAGCCGATAATAAGCTGACACTCTTTTTGTCCGGTGGTCTTGTTGTTGAATGGGATTAAAAAGCATTGGCCAAGTAGCGAAGGTTCTAAGCCGATTTGTGCGGCGTTGAGAAGCGAACCAAGAAAACTTTCTTTGGTGCAAAGCGCGAGGTCTGGAGTTTTTCTGACCGCCGTTAATGCAGTTCGCAAAAAGTGCTCGATTTTAATGTGGTTAGGAAGTGCGTCCGAAAGTTGTTTTTTCATGCTTTGGATTAAAGTATAAACATCTTGTCCTTTGGTTGCCTTCGCTACTGCCTTTGCCTCTACCTTTTGCATAAGTTCATTACTCATTGTTGCCTCCTTCAAATTTCCTTGCTACTTTAATTATGTCCTCGCATTCTTTTTTTAGATCATCGCTAAAACTTGCAATAAGTTTTTCTAACGGTTCGCCGGTTCCTACTTTTGGCTCAAAATCGTCAATCGGGCCATAGCAAGAACAATGGCCGCAATTGTGATAATGCCAGTCGTCTTCGCCAAAGCAGGCAAGTATATGCCCTTCACCCTCATAACATCCTTTATTGTAATTGTCGGTTAAAAAAACAAATCCAATTTTTTCTAACTTTTCTTTTTCGTGTTCGTTCCAACCATCTTTAATGCTAATTACTATCATCCGTGCCTCCTGTTAATTTATCAAAACATTGTGGACATAATCTTGAAAGGTTTATCCAACCTCGACATTTAAAACAGGTCAATTTGCCGCACTTGCTACAAGTATCATAGTTTATTGGCAATGGCCCGAATTGGCCACAACACTTATATTTTTTATAGCCAAGCCAAATCATTAATTTTTCGTATAACATTTATGCCTCCACAAGTTTCGTGCCTATTTCCTTTATTCTGAATTGTCTATACGAAGTCGGCTTGACCTCGTAGCCCTTCCTATTTACCGTTTTCCATTCGACCAAGAACCTATTGTCGATGAGGCCGAATGTTGACTCACCAAGCGCCTGCTTAATCTCGTTCTTCATCGCCTCGACCTCTGCTTCGATACGCTTAATCTCTGCCTCCTTTGCCTTGAGAGTTTCGATGAACGAGGCGGGGCGTGAAAGTTGCTTTGTGCTTCCGTCATCCTTGTCATAAACGAGTGCGATGGTTTCGGCCTTCATTTCACATGATGGCGGCGTCTTTGTTTCAACATGATTATGCCAGAAATTGCAAGCGATTGTCAAGAGATTTTTCTGCAAGCGCAGGTCGGCGACGATCTTTACCTCGCGATAATCCTGCCCACCTATCAGCACGGCAAGATAAGCGTTTGTCAAGCCCGTGAGCATGAGATACCATTGAACCTGTAAGCGGTATTCGTCAGGACAGTCGCCGTTATCCCAATCGCGGGCATTGTATGCGTTCGTAGTCTTAACTTCCAGAACACCTTGCGAACCATCTGCTTCGACATAGATGAAGTCCGGTGTGCCGCCGATGAAGGCGTGTTTGCGATGGCATATTGCCCTGCCTGGAACGAGGTCGAAAGCGTGTTCCTCGGCAAACTTATCGGCAACGACTTTTTCGAGTCGTCGGCCCCACTCACAAGCGTTTGTGTCTTTTCGCTGATACGCTTCGCTGACCTTTGAGAGCCAGACCTCGTATTCGCCTTTGTATCGGCTAACTCCGCACAGGGCCGCTATGTCGGAGCCTCCAAGATATTTACTTCTTTCCATACTATCTCCTTTCTATAATCGGGTCGCGCGGGTTGTCGCGCTCGGTTTCGGTTTGGTAATGCGGTATGTCTTTTTCTTCAGCAGTATATTCTCCGGCATAACATTCGCAATCATCGGCATCTGCATCAACTTCAAAAAAATCGTCGTGGATAACGCACCAACCATGATTTCCACAAGGACAATCCTTGAAATTATAACAGTTTTTGCAAGTTTTCATTTCTTCACCTCGTTTTCTCTGCGCTGGGCGTATGAACAAAATTTAAGATAATAAAACTTAAACGGGCCTTCTATTTTTGATGTGCTTTCCTGAAAAATAACAGCCGCTTTGCATTGGTTTTTATATATGCAATCTTTGCAATAAACAACCGCCGGCCTTTTTTCAAGCTCAGCTTTGAGGCGGGTGTTATCTTTTAAAACACTATAATAAACCGTTTGTGTTTCGTTTACTTCTTCTTTTAACTGCTCAATCTCTGCGGCCATGCGCTCGGCAATAGCCCAAACCTCTTTAACGCTATCGCGCGACACTGGATATTGGTTTGTGCAGCAATCAAAGCAGCCGTCGTCTAAAAGTTCTTTTATTTTTTTAGCGTCTTCGTTTTTCTTGCCGTCACAGCAGTTTTTCGGCACTTCTATTTTTGGGTAATCGCTCATTTGTGCGCTCCTTTCTCAATCTTCAAAAGTTCTTCCGCCTCTTTGCGAGTTATGCGACGCAGTATCTTCATTTTCTTGACGCGGAATTTTCCATCGGTCGTATAAGGAATAGCCACAATATCTTTTGCCGTGAACTCTATTTCAAGGTATTGATTTTCGGTGTTTTTGCTGTCGTGATAGCACCAGCACAGAGTAGCGACATTAAATCCGGCGCCGCAGTTTTGATGTTCGTCAGCGTTAAAGTTGTTTTCTATATAGGTTTTTCCAACCTCGTATTTTTCCGAAAACTGGTTATAAGGATTGCCACCGTCAGCCTTGACATATTTCCATGCCCTGATTTTTCCCGTGCAGTGTTTTATGATTTCGAGATCGGGGCGATAAAAGAGATTCTTCGCGCCGCCGAGGTTCGCGCTGCGGAGGTTCGCGCCGCCGAGGTTCGCACCGTCGAGGTTCACGCCGTAGAGGTTCGCGCCGTAGAGGTTCGCGCCGGCGAG
>Ga0209201_1003961_pt1 | contig 12442 bp, 12 predicted proteins | sample AD_UKC055_MetaG_FD_184411 | JGI IMG/M metagenome (GOLD analysis project Ga0209201, IMG submission 184411) | Active sludge microbial communities of municipal wastewater-treating anaerobic digesters from USA - AD_UKC055_MetaG (SPAdes) (version 2) | ecosystem: Engineered > Bioreactor > Anaerobic >... | reverse complement strand
CTTTGCTCGCCGAAGTTCGGCGGGCGGAAACGCGGAGCGAAGCTATTCAAGCATTTTTTGTTCAAAAAAGGTTCGAGCTTCGTTCAGTAATTGCGACCAAAAATACTGGGAATAATTTAATTACTTCCAGTATTTTTTATTTCATATATAATAATAAAAACAAATGAATTAATATAATGGAATCAAATAACCTTGCTTCTAAAATTATAAGCATAATATCTATATCATCAATCCTAGGTATAATTTTTAATTATTTTTTTTATCAAAAAATACCCGGTATTTCTTTTCTAATATATGTTATCCTAAATATACTTGGTCTATTCATCGTTTCATATTTTTCTAAAAAGAAAATAAATAAACAGGTTATTTGGCTTTTAATTCCTTTAATATTCTTTAGCACAATGGTGTTTATAAGAGCTAGCACACTACTAACATTTTTAAATATGCTAGCTTCATTAATACTTCTATTAATTATTGCAGAAATATCATTAAATAATAATATCAAGGATTTTTGTATAATGGACTATCTAAAAATATTATTTTTACCATTGCAATTTATCCATCCATTTTTAGAAACTATATCTAATTTTTTTTCATTACAAAATACACAAAATGAAAATAAAAAAACAACACATGTTATAAAAGGTGTAATAATAGCTATACCTATTTTGTTTACTTTCTTAATACTATTTTCTTCAGCAGATCTAATTTTTAAAAAATATATATCAAGTTTAATTAATATTAATTCAGGGCCAGAATTAATATTTAAATTTATTCTTATAATTATTGTAGCAGTTATCTATATAGGAGTATATTCATATATTTTCCAAGATAAAAAAGAAAGACAAGAGCCAAAATTAAAAAATCAAAATAATAATATAAGCACTATAGAAAGTTATATTATTTTAGGATCAATCAATATTCTATTTTTACTTTTCATAATTATACAAATTACATATCTATTTGGCGGGGAAAGCAATATATCTATGCAAGGATTTACTTATGCTGAATATGCAAGAAAAGGATTTTTTGAATTAATACTTGTTGCGATATTATCGTTTATTATATTATTATCCACAGAAAAATATATTAAAAGAAAAACATCTGCATATTCATTAACATTTAAAATATTAAGTACTGCATTAGTAATACAGGTTGTTGTTATAATGATATCTGCCTTTACCCGCCTCTCTCTATATGAAGAAGCTTATGGGTTCACAACACTAAGATTATACAGCCATGCCTTTATTATTCTACTGACTGTTATATTTTTACTATTGCTTTATAAAATATATAAAAATAAACAAGAAAATACATTTACATTTAATGTCCTATTATCTACTATTATATTTTTGATAACTATGAATATTTTGAATCCTGATGTATTTATAGCAAATAAAAATATAGAACGTTTTAATAATACAGGTAAATTAGATTCCTATTACTTAGGCTCTTTATCAAGTGATGCAATAGCAGAAACAAGCAAAATGCTAAATATATTAAATGATGATCTTAAAGCCCCTCTTGCATATAAACTATATTGGCTCAATAATAATCTTAATTCTGCACATTATTCAAAATGGCAATCATATAACATATCACGCATAGAAGCAAAGAATATATTAAGTAGCAATATTTCTGAATTAGAAAAATATAAGGAGATAATTAAATAAGAGTTTTTATTTTCTTTCTCAAAAATGATAAAATATATAATATATAAACATCTAAATTTAATAAAAATAATATGCAAGAAGATTATATTGATATAGGCCGAAAAGTAGATACTGGAGAGTATATGCTTGCAGTCTTTAAAATAGACTCATACAAAGATGATCTTTTAGGAGAGGTTTCAGAATTATGTGCAGAATCATCTACTGGATCAAATATAAAAGTTGGAACAGTAACAAATTTTTCAACAGCTCATAATGCTGTTGCCTATAAATTTGACGAAGACAAAAAATTATTCTGGATAGCTTATCCATGGAGTATTTTTGATAGAGGCGGAAACATACAAAATATAATGACATATATAGCAGGAAATATTTTTGGAATGGGGTCTTTAAAAGAATGTAAATTGTTAGATGTTTGGTTTCCATCAGCAATGATGGAGCAATATGATGGTCCATCATATACGATAGATGATATGAGAGATTATCTTAATATTTATGACTCCCCTATTTTAGGAACTATTATAAAACCAAAAATAGGATTAACTCCATCAGAATACGCTGAAGTTTGTTATGACTTCTGGGTTGGTGGTGGGATGTTTGTAAAAAATGATGAGCCACAAGCAGATCAACCATTCTGCCCATATGAAAAAATGGTAGATAATATAAGAATGGCAATGGATAAAGCAGAAGAAGTAACAGGGCAAACAAAAATACACTCATTTAATATTTCAGCAAGTGATTATGATACAATGCTAAAAAGAGCAGAATATGTCAGTAAAGTTATGAAACCAGGTTCATATGCGTTTCTGGTAGATGGCATAACAGCAGGTTGGATGGCTGTTCAAACTGTCAGAAGAAAATATCCAAATGTATTTTTACATTTTCACAGAGCGGGTCATGGAGCATTTACAAGAGATGAAAACCCTATAGGTTTTTCAGTCCCAGTTCTTACTAAAATGGCAAAATTAGCTGGTGCATCAGGAATACATACAGGGACAGCAGGTGTTGGAAAAATGGCAGGATCCCCAGCAGAAGATATAACAGCAGCGCATGAAGCTTTAAAACTAAAATTTGAGGTTACAGAAAAAACATCTAGAAGCTATTTTGATCAAGTATGGGCAAAAGCACCAGAAGTAGATAAAGATATAGCCATACAAATAGAACAAGAAAATAAATTATGGAATGGTGGAGTAAAAGCAATAATAGCAGACAAAGTAAAAAATAAGAATAAAGAAAAAAGTAAAGATTGGAGATTTATAAAAAAAACTTGTCCAATAATATCAGGTGGATTAAATCCAGTTTTATTAAAACCATTTACAGATTTAATAGGCACTATAGATTTTATAACAACAATGGGGGCTGGTGTGCACTCTCATCCTATGGGAACTAGAGCTGGAGCTAAAGCACTTGTAGATGCATGGGAAGCATATAAACAAGATATAAGCATAGAAGAATATGCAGGAAAAAGTAAATCAGAAGAATTAAAAGTAGCGATAGAATTCTATAATGCACATGGTACTCAAGCTAATAAATAAAAAGGGGGCAACCCCTTTTTAAATTCTAATTTATTTTATATTTTATATGGAGGCGACTACCGGAGTTGAACCGGTGTGGACGGTTTTGCAGACCGCTACCTAACCCCTCGGCCAAGTCGCCAAATAGAATAGATATATTATTACAAATAATATCCATTTTGTAAATAATAAAAATCTATTGACACCCTCCCCCCTGTGATATAATTTAAATATGAAAACAAAACAACAAAGAATAAATAATATAATAGGCCAACTAAATGGCATAAATAGAATGTTGGACAATAACGAAAATTGCGAAAAAATTTTTATTCAATTAAAATCAGTTCAGGCTGCAATATTATCTATAACAGATAAAATGGTAGAAGAACTAGATAAATGCATATCCAATAAAAATAAAATAAAATAAAAAATATAATAAAACAATTTAAATGATAACAAAATTAACAAAAGAAAATTTTAACCAAGAGGTATTTAATTCTCAACTACCAGTATTAGTCGATTTTAGCGCAGAATGGTGTGGCTCATGCAAAATGATGCATTTAGTCTTAGAAGAAGTAAGTAAAGAACTATCAGGGAAAATTAAAATATATGAAGTTAATATAGATGAAAACCTAGAGCTTGCAATAGAATATGAAATAAGGCGTATACCTAATATGAAACTATTTAAAAATGGGCAAGTAATTAATACTTTTGATGAATTTATACCAAAAAAAATTTTTTTAGATGAATTAAAAAAATCTTTGAATGGATAATATATCTTCAGTATTAAAAAATAAATATCAAAATAAGTCAGATATTGGATCTAAAGTCAATAAAGAAATTTTTTTTGGGAAAATAATAGAGATTATAAAAAACATATTAGGAGAAGATATCATAAAATATATAAAACCAATATACATAAAAAACAATAATCTAAAAATTATCTGTCATAATCCCTCTGTCGCCTCAATAGTTAGATTAAAAGAACCTATTATATTGGGAGAAATAAATAAAATAAGTAATGAATTTAAAATAAATAAAATAATAATAGAAATAGATTCTGATTTCTAATCTATTTTATTTCTACTTCTATTCTATCTATTAATTTATCTATATTTATTTTGTTTTTTGCTGAAATAAATAAGCAATCCTTTTTATTAAATTTAGTAAATATTATATTTTTCTTCTCTTCTAATTCTTCTTTATTTAATAGATCTATTTTATTAAATACTTTTATAATTTTGGTTTTTATATCTAGCTCCTTTAATATATCTTCCACAACTTTAATTTTTTTATCAATCATCTCATCGCTTATATCTATTATATGCAAAATTAAATCAGCATTTATTGTTTCATCTAATGTTGATTTAAATGAATTTATTAATTCTGGTGGTAGATCTTCTATAAATCCTATTGTATCAGACACAAGGCAAATCTTATTTATTTTCGGCAGATATAAGTTCCCTATTCTAGTATCAAGAGTAGCAAACAACTTATCATCTACATAAACATTTTTATTTGTTAAAGCATTTAGGATGGCTGACTTACCAACATTTGTATAGCCAACGATTGCAACAGTTCTCAAACCACGTTTTACCCTATCTTGTTTTTGCAGTTCTTTTGTCTTTTGACATTCTTCTATTTCTCTTACTAACCTTTGCTCCTCTTGTTTTAAATGAGACCTCATCATAGATATATTACTTTCCCCACCACCTCTTGTGCCAATACCACCTCCTTCTTGTGAGAGCATTTCTCCCATTCTATAAATTCTAGGCCCCATATGTCTTATCTTAGCAAGATCTATCTCTAATTTAGCTTCTTTTGTTGTTGCGTGTTTACTAAATATCTTTAAAATTAAATCTATTCTATCCCATATTTCTATTTTTTTATCTCTTTTAATATCACTTTTATAACTCTCATTATTAAGTTGGTGTTGTTTTATATATTCAGCTTTAATTTTCTCAAACAATTCCCACAAATTCCAAACCTGGTGAGGTTTTAACTCATTATTAATTATTATATAATCAACATCTTTGTCTAATACTTCTTTTAACACCTCTTCAACCTTACCTTTTCCTATATAATAATCATAATTAGGATGAGACACCTTCTTTTGATATATAGATACTATGTCAAAATCTCCATATGTATATATAAGGTTTTTCAATTCTTCTATTCTTAATATAGCTTCTCTCTTTCTAACTTTTGGGGAGATTGTATCAATCAATATTACCCTACTGCTCATTTTATTAATTTATTATTTATTTTATTTATAGTATATAACATTTTATAAAACAAAAGAAACGTTCCCATAAAACGTTTCCTTGTGAAAGCTAATTTTTATATTTTATTAATATATTTTTACTAAATCAACACCTGTATAATAATATCTTAAAACTGTTATGTAATCTACATTATCATTACTTATCATCCTCATAGCACCAACCTGCGATAAACCAACCCCATGGCCATATCTTACATCATTTGTAGTATATTTATCAACAACAGATTTTAAGTATGGGACATCAGCACCTCCCCAAGTCTCAGATAATGTCCTAGTCCTACCACCAGCATTAGCACTATAAAACGCCTTTATTATATCATTATTATACATTATAACTATACCTCTAGTTTCATTAACTGCGCTGACAACGCTTGGCTGCCTAGTTTCTCTATTATAACCATCATATACTTGATCATATTCGTCAGAAAAAACATCAAAGTATTGTTTAGCGCTTGTATTTGGTTTTGACATATACTGATATGAAGCATATGTTCTTTCGGCAACAGCCATAGTTTTTAAGTATTCATAAGAAGATGAGTTAGAAGCCTCTCCCATGCCCTTTAAATAATCTTCTAAATTTAATTCATTTATTATCCAAACCTTATCATATGTATTATTATACCTTACTTCTAAATCTCCTCTATAAGCATTAAAATTAATAGTTGAATTCCAGTAAGGTCTTTTTTCTAAATTAACTATTGTAAGTATTCCATTTACGGGATCATTATTCTGTAATTTTATATAGTTAGGAGTCTCTTTCAATAATACCCCGTCTTTCTTTACAGAATATAGTTGAGTAACTTTATCATAGTTTATTATAACCTGTTCGCCTTGTGCAACTGGTATAATGAAATCTCCATTACCAGTATATATATTCATACCTGAACTTGATGTAAAAGTAGCTGGAAATATATCATGTTCAATACCTACTCTAATTTTATATTCATTAGGAATAGATGCATATGTATAATTTCTTATAGCATAAGATCCTGAATTAATATTATTAGATGTATTATTACCAATATTATTTGTATCTACTATAGGAACCTGAATAGCTTGCTGGCTAGAATCACACCCTGATGTAGCACATACAACTGTATTGTTTTTTACTGTATCAAAATTTGAATTTAATACTATTTTACTTGATGTATATTTCTTAGAACCAAAATCTATATTAGCATTATTTTTATTATTTATTATAATTTCATTATTTAAAGAAGCAATAATTAAACCATTTTTAGCAACTATATATTGTTTTGTAATTTGATTAAAATATATATTAACTTTTTCGTTAGCAGATATAGTAACTATAACTTGATTTGTTTTTTTATCTAAAATTTCTACATCCTTATCAGCAGAAATATATGATATATCTTCAACCTTTATAATATTATCACCACTACTCGTTTGTGTATTAGCAGCACTAGGAGTAGAATTATTATCAACAACATTAACTGTTATTTTAATTTCACTACCATTTACAAATTCATTAAAGCTTTTTACATACATCTGATAGGTTTCTGTATATGTACCAACAGTAGAAGGAGCTGTTAATGTAAATTTGAATATCCCAGTTTCTCCCTTCCTAACAATAGTTTCTGACAAGTTACTAATAATATTTGATTTCTTAAATATACTAGTTTTATTGCCCTTAACATTCAATGTCATTATATTTGTTCCTGCCTGTCTCCATACATATATACTATCATTTTTAAATTTTAATGTGACTGTAAAATTCTTTCCTTTCTGAACAGTTATATTTGTGTTAGCTGATGTATTTAAGTTTATTGCTTTATAATTTCCAGTTGTAGCAGCATTCGCCTCGTTTATAAAAAACATTTTATTTACTGCCATACCAATTATAGAAGTATAGCCTCTAATTACTGATTGCTCACCATCTCGCTCTTTAGAACTATCTATCAATAATTTATGATCTAAATATGATAAAAATATTGATATTACTGATACTATTAAGCTTGATATGACAAATATTTTTATAACTTCTATAGTATCTTTATTCTTTTTTTTATTTCTTCCTCTTAATAAAGAAAGAAAATTTTTGTTTTTGTTTTTAGCTTTCATATTTTTAGATTATTTACTAACCAATATTAGGTTTTAGCAACTTTATATACTCTAAATTTATTTTTCCTATTATTGATTTTCTTTAATATTTTTTTTATCGCCAGGACAGATCCTATAAACAACACAGAGGTAAATAGGAATTTCCCGCCACCATTATTCTCAACCTTTGTTAATTCTCTAGAGTTTGTTTTCCCTAAAGGTGCTTTAACTTCCTTCATAATCATATTAATTATTAATTAGATTGCTATGGGATATAAACAAAATATCCCATAGCTGAACAAAAACAACTATGGGTATTTTGGTTAAATTTATTATTTTTGTAATTACACAATTAATTTTGTTTAATCATATAATTACTTTTCTCCCTGTCTATCACCGGCCTGATAATAGACATTTTTGTTTTTGTTCTCTGATAAAACCTTTTTAAGTTTTTATCATATTTAAATTATAGCATTTTTTTGACTTTATGTAAATATAAATATATCTAATATTCCAAAAATATAGATAAAATCAATATTTTATAAAGAACAATTTTTTTATTCAAAAAATAGGATCTAATATAAAATTAGATCCTAATATGAACAAATATTTTATCCAGCTACAGCACTTATCTGTTTTATAATAAAATCTGTTATTGCATAAGATATAGCTATTATAAATATACCTATTGCAGCAGAAATCATTCTATTCTGTGCATCTTTAATCTTCTTTGAATCTCCTTGAGAAGTCATCCAGCTTATTCCACCCCATACTATAAATACTAAAGCAACGGTTCCAGATAAACCCAATATAACTTTTATTGCATTACCTATTATTTCTGGAACAGACCTCTCACTTAAAACTCCTTGGGCTATAGCCTTAGCCCCGTATGAATCTTGAAAATTACCATATGAATCTACAATTTGATCAAATCTATCAGCAAAAACAATATTAATATTTAAAAAGAAAAATAATATAAAAATTAAAACCTTAAATATTTTCTCCATAATATATAATTATATTTTATACATTAATTATATCATAAAAAATGTATTATTCTAATATATGAGCATCATGAACTGATCTATATGAATATATCTCATCATCTTTAAACCATAAGGCTATTTCTTTTAAGGCATCTTCTTGAGAGGAAGAAGCATGTATTAAATTCTTTACGCCTATACCTTTTGCATCAGCATATTTATATGAAACATGTGAAAAATCTCCTCTTATAGTACCTGGCAGAGCTGATTTAGGCTCGGTTGGCCCGACTAACATTCTTACTTCGCTAACAGCTTCTATGCCTTCTAATACTAAGGCCATAATAGGCCCTAAGTCAGTAAGCATTGAAACCATTTTATCTTTTACATCCTGCCCCCTTCTTTCTCCCAAATCTGCATAATGTTTTTCAGCTAATTCCTTAGTAGGCCAAATCATTTTTGTCGCAACGATCTTTAATCCTACATCTTCAAATCTTTGTATAATCCTTCCTACTAACCCCCTCTGCACAGCATCTGGCTTTAATAATACTAATGTTCTTTCAATGTCTATTTCTGTTGGTGAATTCATATATTTTATCATTAATTATTTTATATTCATATAATCAAAGTCTTCTATTCTCTTCATAAAATTATCAAAATCATCCTTAGAATAAAAATTAAATACAACTTTTGCTCCATTGCCTCTTTTTACAATAGATACCCTTGTAGAAAAAATATCTTTTAATTTATCTTCTTGCTCTTTAGTTTCATTATCCTTTATATTATTTAAAGACCTCCATTTTTTATCAGGCCTAGCTTTTTTAACAACACTATCCAACTCTCTCACGGTTAATCCCTGCTCTTTTATCTTTCTCCACATATTCAATTGTAACTCAGTATTTTCTAAACTCAATAATAATTTAGCATGCCCAGAATCAATAACACCACTTCTAATATCAGCAATAATCTCTTCCGGAAGCTTAAGTAGTCTAATTTTATTAGCAACAGCAGATCTTGATATACCAATTTTTTGTGCAATATCTTCTTGACTCAACCCAAAAGATTCCATTAATTCTTTGTATGCCTCAGCTTGATCTATATCGTTCAAATCCTCTCTTTGTATATTTTCTATTAAAGCCAACTCCAATTTCCTCTGATCATCATAATCATTCTCCTGAATTATTGCAGGCACTTCAGTTAACCCAGCAATCCTTGAAGCTCTTAACCTTCTCTCTCCAGCAATTAATTCATATCCCCCCTCTACTTTAGTTACAACTAATGGCTGTAAGACACCATATTGTTTTATAGAGTCAGCCAAACTTTTTAATGATTCACTATCAAATGTCCTTCTTGGTTGTTTTGGATTTAAAAAAATATCTAAAATGGGGATCTTTAAAACCCTAGCACCACTATTCTCTTTTATCTTCTCCTTTACATTAGCTTTAGCTTTTTTTGCCATTTTGTTATTTTAGTTCTACGTTCCACAATTCATTATATCATATCTAAATTATTTTTTAAAAAAGTTATAAACAACACCTAAAGTTGCCCTTTTGACTTTAGCCATTTCTTAATGCAAGATCTTGCTAAGCTTGTTTTAACAAATCTTAACCATCCTTCTTGTGGATCCTCATATTTTTTTGTTTTAATTTCTACAACATCTCCATCTTTCAGCTTATAATCCAAAGTAGCAATTTTCCCATTAACCATTGCCTGGTAGCATCTATTGCCAATAGAACTATGTATATTATATGCAAAATCAACAGGAGTAGCTCCCTCTGGTAAATCTATTGCATCACCCTTTGGTGTTAAAACAAAAATTCTATTTTGGAATAGATCTAATTTTAAAGACTCTAAAAATTCTTCATCATCAGCAGCTTCTTTTTTAATTTTCTCTAAATTCTTAACCCATTCAGCACCTATTTTATTGTCTTTATATTTTGCATGAGAACAAACACCATATTCATTTAATTCATGCATTTCATATGTTCTAATCTGTATTTCTATAACTTTATCTCTATCAGCAAACACGGTTGTATGTATTGATTGATACCCATTTGGCTTTGGACTTGCTATATAATCTCTTATTCTATTTGGCATCGGCTTGTAATTATTATGTATTATACCTAATACCTTATAACAATCTTCAACATTATCTACAAGAATTCTAATAGCCTGGATATCAAATATTTGTGATAAATCTTTATATTGCATTTTTCTATATAGACTATAAACATGCTTTACTCTCCCATAAACTTTAAAATTTTTTATATTATTTTCATAGAGTAACTTACCTATTTTCTTTATCATTTTATCTATATAATCGCTATTTTTTGCTTTTTCTTTCTGCAATATTGCTTCTACTTTTTTATAATCTTCTGGATATAAATATTTAAAAGATAAATCCTCTAGCATTGATTGCATATTCCCCATATTCAACCTATTAGCAATCTTTGAATAAATCTCAAGGCTTTCCGTTGCTATCCTTTGTCTTTTATCAGGAGTAACATAATCTAGGGTTTCTAAATTATGTATTCTGTCAGCGAATTTAACAAACAAAACTCCCAGATTACTTGCAATCTGTGTCAACATCTTTCTTAGATTTTCTGCATACCTTTCTTCTCCTCTATATTTTAATCTCCCAATCTTACTTACAGCTTCTACTATATTAAAAACATCTTCCCCAAAATTCTCTACAATTTCTTCTTTCGTAGCATCTCCATCATCGAGCGTATCATGTAGTAGCCCAGCGATTATAATAGTTTGAGGGAATTTATTTTCTGCAAGTATACAAGCAGTTTCAACAGCATGATTAAAATATGGCTCTCCAGATAGCCTAAAATGACCATCATGCTTTAATTTAGCGAAATTAAAAGCTTCTTCTATTTTAGATCGATCAACAACAATATTATTTTTATTTATAATATCTAAAAGTTTATCTAACTGCTTTTGCTCGTTTAAACTTTCCATATTATTTTATTTATTTTTTCTTCTTCCTAGATGTATTTCTTTCACAATTTTTATTAGAACATTTTATCTTATTACTTTTACCATAATACATTAAATACCCCTCATTACAAATATCACATTTTTTAATTTCACCTTTTTTATTTTCATCTTCAACTGGCATATTAGATAAGATAAAATTACAATCAGGATAATTAGAACAACTATAGAATATTCCAAATCTTCCTTTTCTTTCTAATATTTTTCCATCTTTACATTTAGGACATTTTAAACCAACTTCTTTTTTATATTGCTTTATATTTTTACATACTGGATAATTTGAACATGCTATAAATTTGCCATATTTACCAGTTTTAACAACCATTGGAGACCCACATTTATCGCAAATTTCATCAGTTACTGCAACCTCTTTTTCATCTTCCATTGGCTTAGTATTCTTACATTTAGGATAATTTGAACATGCTATAAATTTGCCATATTTACCATATTTTATAACCATTGGAGACCCACATTTATCGCAAATTACATCGCTTTGCTCTTCTGTTAAATCTTTCTTACTCAATTCTTTTTCTTTTATATCCAAATTTTTCTTAAATGGTTCATAAAAACTCCTTAAAAATGGCTTCCATTCAAGCTTACCTCTTGCAATATCATCTAATTCATCTTCAATTTTAGCAGTAAATTTTATATCAACTATATCTTTAAAATGTTCACATAAAATTTTATTGACTAATATTCCAATATCTGTAGGTTTATATCTTTTAGTCTCATCTTTTTCAACATATTTTCTATCTAATATTGTGCTAGTAATAGTAGCATATGTTGACGGCCTACCAATACCATTTTCTTCTAATTCTTTTATCAATGAAGCATCATTATATCTTGCAGGTGGTTCAGTAAAATGCTGGTTTAATTTTACATCTTTTAATAAAGCACTCTCACCTATATCTAATTTAGGTAAAATATTTT
>Ga0209201_1003958_pt1 | contig 12447 bp, 15 predicted proteins | sample AD_UKC055_MetaG_FD_184411 | JGI IMG/M metagenome (GOLD analysis project Ga0209201, IMG submission 184411) | Active sludge microbial communities of municipal wastewater-treating anaerobic digesters from USA - AD_UKC055_MetaG (SPAdes) (version 2) | ecosystem: Engineered > Bioreactor > Anaerobic >... | reverse complement strand
GAGATCAGGGGGGTCGGTTTCCTCCGCGCCGACGCCATCGCGGAACAGATCGGTTTCAAAAAAGACGATCCCAGGAGGATCACCGCCGGCATCTTCTACTGCATGGAGGAGGCGACCTGGCGCGAAGGCCACCTGTACCTCCCGAGGGAGGAGCTCACGGAAAGGGCGACGGCCCTTCTGAACCTCCCGGCGAGCCTTGTGGAAAAAAACATGCCTGAGGGGGGAGGACTCACGTACACAAGAGACAGGGTATACCTGACGCGCATCCGCAACGCGGAAACATACCTCTCCCGCAGGTTCTACACGATGGCGTACGAAGCGTCCTTCATCGTCAGAGAAAGGGTGCAGGAACTGCTCCACAGGGAGCAAACCCTCACCGGTGAACAGGCGAAGGCCGTGTACCAGTCGCTTTTGAAACGCCTCACCGCCATCAACGGGCTCCCCGGTACAGGCAAGACGTACTCCATCAGGGTCATCATCAGAATCCTCGACGCCCTGAACATCCCCTACGCCCTCTGCGCCCCCACCGGCAAGGCGGCGAAGAGGATCTCGGAGCTTGCGGACCATGAGGCGACCACGATCCACAGGCTTCTCGAATCCAAATGGAAGGACGGCATGACGGTCTTCAGCCGCAACGAGGAAAACCCGCTGTCCGTAGGCTGTGTGATCGTCGATGAGCTCTCCATGGTGGACGTGCTTCTCATGGAGGCGCTCTTCAGGGCGGTACAGGGCAATACCTGCATGATCCTTGTGGGCGATTACAACCAGCTGCCCCCGGTAGGCCCCGGCAGGGTGCTCAAGGATATCGTCGAGAACACGCTCTGCACGGTGAACAACCTCACGCAGATCCAGCGGCAGGCCGAACACTCCGCGATCATAAAGGTGGCCCATGCCGTGCACAACGGTGAGCCGGTAGGGCGCCTCACGGCCCACGACTTCGTCTTCATCAGCGAGGAAGAACCCGAAGGGATCAGGAACAGGATCGTCGAGATCGTCAGGGACCAGCTATACGCCCCGGCGGAGGATACGCAGGTGCTCTCCCCTATGAAGAAGGGAAGCGCGGGCACATATGAACTGAACCTTGAACTGAAAAAGGTCGCAAGGGGTTTTTACATCAGGAAGCTCGGCCTTGTGGACAACGGCAGCGTGCTCGGTGACTTCAGGACAGGCGACAAGGTCATCCAGATGGAGAACAACTACGACAAGGACGTCTTCAACGGCGAGACCGGCTACGTGACCGCCATTGATATGGAAGAGAGGACCGTACAGGTCCTCTTCGACGGAAAACCCGTCACAGACGGAAAACCCGTCACATATGAAGACTATGAACTGGACCAGTTGGGGCTTGCCTACGCGCTGACCGTCCACAAGTACCAGGGCAGCGAAGCGCCCTGCATCATCATGCCCGTCACGAGGCAGCACTACATAATGCTTTACAGGAACCTCCTTTATACCGCTGTAACGAGGGCCAGGACGCGCCTTGTGCTCGTGGGTTCCGAGGCCGCCCTTTCGATAGCCGTCAGGAATGAAAGGCAGGTGTTGCGGTATAGCGGGCTGGGGACCTGATCCGCCGAAAGACCTTCGCCTGTACAAAGAAAGAATATGCGGTATAGCGGGCTCCTGATATTTTATCCTCCCCCGCTGTAAGACCCCTGGGCTTTAGCCATGGGGAGTGTCAATGCGAACAAAATTGATTCAGCGGCGCCATTCCTTCTGGATAGGGCAATATTGCTCAATCCTTTTGCGGCGCCATTCCTTCTGGATAGGGCAATATTGCTCAATCTTTTCTATCAGCGTCTCAGGCTTGACCGGCTTGGCAATAAAATCCCTTCCGCCGATCTTTCCCCCGCGTCCCGAAAGCTCATCTTCTTTTATCACCCCAGTAACGAAAACAATGGGGATTTTGCTGGTCGGCTCATCATCAAGAAGGATCTCCGCGACCTGTCCACCGCCCATCTTCGGCATAACGATATCGAGGAAGATAAGGTCGGGTTTAATCTGCTTTGCAAGTCTGATGCCCTCCATGCCGTCTGTCGCGGTAAATATCTTGTATTTTCCCGTCCTCTCCAGGTTCAGCTTTACAAAGAAGCAGAAATCATCTTCATCATCAATGAGGAGAATCTTTTTTTTATCCATTAAGGGCACCCTCCTTTCACGCTAAAAATACTGGCATGAGATAGAAAGCGGCCAGGAGTAGGTCCCTGGTTTCGCATCTTCGGCAAGGAGAAAACGGTAGCTTAATTCGGCGGTAATGGCGCCGCGGCTATAGGGCTGGTGAACAAATGCGCTTCCCGAAGTTATCCAGATTTCGCCTGCCAGTCCCTGCACCCGCGCTTCCCTCAGGGGCCATTGAATGCCCTGAAAGGTGAGCGTGTAACCGGCCGGATTGTTATTCCTGACCTGGATGCGCGAGGCACTTTCCATATCTATATATCCTTTACGTATATCTTCATCGGTAATGATTATCTCGCGCGCCTGATGGAGTATTTTAAGGCTCGTCAGCGCAGGAATTCTTGCGGATACCATTATTTTTGTTCTCGTTGAACCGGCATATGCCGTGTTGCGGGTAGAAATTGATGCAAAAAAGAGCGTCGTTGCAAATAATGCCATGAGAATGAGGAGGATCTTCTTCCTATCCATTGTAATGGCTCTCCTTTCGCCTTTTCACTACATCATAATCTTCTATTACCACCGCGGATTTTCCGGCTCTTCACCCACACGGAATTGTGTTCTAGGATGTTTTGTGCGAACCTCGAAGTATGTCCGCACCAGGAGCTTCCAATAGGTGGAACTATAGAAGCATCCTAACGTTGATCCTGATCTTTTGTGCCAACAGGCGTAATTAATAAACTTCTTCAAAGGCGTGTATTTAATCGCCCTAAGTCGTCACATTTTACTTGAATAATATATCGTTATGATATATAATAGATATATATATGGCAGGAACAACAGAGGCTAGGGGTAAGACAAGAAGCGAAGCCAAAAAAGGCGAAGCCAAAAAAGACGAAGCCAAAAAAGACGAAGCCAAAAAAGGCGAAGCCAAAAAAGACGAAGCCAAAAAAGGCGAAGCCAAAAGCGAGGCGTTCCTCCTGAGGATGAGCAAGGATGAGAAAAAGATGCTCGGCGAAAAGGCGCGCAGGCTCGGACTTGAGCCATCGGCATTCCTGCGGATGCTGATCAGGATAAGCGACGTCTCCTGGGTGGAGAAATTATTACAGGGAAAGGAGGTAAGGTAGGTGGTGGAAGGTATGAAAGAAGATCCCGTCAAGGACCCCACATTCATTGTGGTGCCGGATGTGGAACACATGGACGACTATACGCGGAGCCGCATGAACGGAGTGATTGATATCTTCCGTGAGGTACACAGTGCAGAGGGAGAGGATGCCGTCGAGGTGATCCCTCGGTTCAGAACCGAAGAAGAAGCCGAAACAGAGATGTATATCCACTACATCAACAGGGGGTTTGATCCGGAAGTTGCATCATGCAGGGCGAAAAAGGCTGCGGAGACCATCAGGCAAATCAACGAGATCGAAAAAAAGGAAAGAGAAATCGAGATGAAAAGAAAAGAGATGATAGAAAAACTCACACGTGAATAGAGGAAAGCGGACAAGCAAAAAGCGCAAAGCGCTAAAAACGCAAAGCGCTAAAAGTGCAAAGCGCTAAAAACGCAGGGCGTTAAAAGCTGAGCAAAAAAAAGGGGAGAGGTTTAGAACCTCTCCCTTACCTTTCTCAGGATATCCCTGATCTCCTTCTTCATGAGCTCTTTTTCGGCTCTGAAGACCACATTCCCGAGGAAAACCCTTAGCGTGTCCTTCGTGAACTTGTCTGCATTGTAGCCACACTGCCTCAACGCAACAAAAGTTTCCTCCAGGCACACCGGACTTCTTTCCATTACATACACCATATTCCCCTGTACTATCATACCATCCTCCTTCTCTGATAAAGATTCAATTAATGAAAGCTCGGTTAAGGATTCTTCATCTTCAGGACTCAGGACGTCCCTGTCGGTGCCTGCCCTTGCCTCTCTCAGCGCCTCTCTCAGCGCCTCATGGGGAATCGGCTCTGGATACAAGCGACCCTGAAGCGCCTGCCGAATGAAACGGGCGCCCCTCAGCAACGTCCTGCCTGTGAAAAAAAACACCTGTGGCGTTAACATAGATCCTCCTTCAATATTGTTTTGGTTCATTATTTTTTCCCTGAAAGGGATTGCCCTTGCGGGATTTTTCCTCTGCGGGATTTTTCCTCTGCGGGATTCTCCCCTGCGGGACTTCTTCCTTTTACGGATCAATGTTTCGAGTAGTTCTCTTCCACAGGGCAACGGCAGGGATTTGAACCCTGCAATCGCCTAACGGACAGGGGCAGCCAACGAGAACGGGGGTCACACCCGTTGTATGCTTTATTCCCCACGAGGTTGTCCGGCAATACCATTCTGCCACGTCGCCCTGCGAAAGATTGAATTGATGGTTATGGTTAGCTTGAATATGAAACGCCAAAATCGTCTTGTGACGCTAAGGGCATCTCATAATATCTGATTTCGTAAATCTACTAAGACTCTCTCTACTATAGTATTACTTTTTTTATTCGCCTGCGAAGTTTTTGCTTTTATGGCCCCCCATCTGGTGTCTTTTTGCTGTCAGCCGGACAAATCCAACCCGCGCGGCGGTAATACATATATAAGGACAGTCTCAGTAGGTCACGATCTCATTCCCCGTTTCGGGAGCTCCCCTTACGGAGAAATGCAACTGCAATAGTTTTTCAACAATCCCATTACAAAAAAGGAGGTATGACAGTCAACCCCGCTACGGGGGGAGAATCTCCTTCGGGGGATAAGTCCCTTTAGGGGAAACTCCCCTTCGGGGGAATCACTTTCAGGAGGTGAGCGTATGAACACAGCGGTAAGCGCATCAGCAAGCGCATCAGCAAATCTGTACGAAGTAAATATGTACGACGTAAATCTGTACGATGTCCTGACAGATCTTTCAGGACGGGGACAAAGGGAAGGAAGGTGCTTCAAGTTCTGCTCTCCCTTCAGGGACGAGCGAAGCCCGTCATTCGCGGTGTATCCGCAAACGAACACGTGGTTTGACTTCGGCCTTGGCGAGGGCGGCGACCTGGTATCGTTTTTCCGGAGGTTCTACAACTGCGGATACCGGGAGGCGCTGTGCGAGATCGAGGCATATACCGTTGGAGGTGCAACGAATGAGAGGCGGACCCCACCTACGGCAAAACCACCTACAGCAAAACCGCCGAGGGTAAAAGTAAAACCCCATGGTGCGGAGGAGATTCTCAAGGGAATGGGCCTCCCGTACACCAGTGAATGGGGGAGCTTCATCATGAAGAAGGGGTCGTCGGAGTACCTTGCATTCCCCTGCCCTTCCAGGCATCAGCCTGAGGGGCTGGAGTGCAGGCTGCTCTCGGGAGACGGCCCGAAGAGGATTACCATCGGAAAGAAAAGCATATGGCGCTTCCTCGTACTGACGAGGTACTACCTTGTTACCGAGTCGATCGTGGACGCGATAGCAGGGATGTGCGTCATACCTGCCGTCTCGCTTATTTCCCTCAACAGCGTCTCCAACTGGGAGAAAGGGGTGGAGTTCCTCAACAGGTTCACTCGTGGGGATGCAACTGTATTCCTCGCGCTGGACAACGATGATCCGGGCAGGGCTGCGTCTGAAAAGATGTGCGGCAAGATCAATGACCGCTGCCGCGTTGAGGACGTAACACGGATGTATAAAGGGCACAAGGATTTCTACCGCTACCTGCAATACAAAACAAACAACAGATAAACAAGTAAGGCTCTGAGAAAAGCACTCAGAAGAAATAATACCAAGGAGGGATCATGAGAATATCATACTCGCAGTACAATATGTACCTCACGTGCGGCATCAAGTACGCAAAGAAGTACATCGAGAACATCCCCTACCTGTCAGCCCCGGTTCTCGTGGGCGGGAAGGCGGTGCACAAGGGGATTGAGATCAACTACGCGCAGAAGATCGCGTCAAAGGTGGATCTCCCGGTGAGCGACCTGAAGGACACGGTCGCCGACGAGATCGAGAGAGGATTTTCCGAGGAACTCTACCTCACCGGTGACGAAAAGACTGTCGGGAAAGAAAAGCTCCGGGGGCAGTGGAAAGACCTTGCCGTATCGGGCGTTGAGGTCTACCACAGGTACATCTCCCCTCATGTAATCCCCATAGGGGTGGAAAAGGAATTCAGGCTCCAGTGGGGTGACCACATCCTCCACGGCTACATGGACGTGGTGGACGAGAAGCGCCTTGTAAGGGACACGAAGACATCCCAAAAATCGCCGGCCGGAACCGTAGCCGGCAAATCCCAGCAGCTGACGATGTACGCCATCGCCCACAAGGCCCTTTACGGGACCCTTCCCGAAAAACTGACCCTTGACTACGTGATCCTCGCGAACGGCAGAAGCAGGACGGCCGTGTACGAGACAACAAGGGCCGAAGAAGACATGAGAAAATTCCTCATGCGCCTCAAAAGGGTGATCAGCGGCATTCAGACAGGCGTGTTCCTCCCTCCCGGCGAGGCGTGGGCGTGCGACTACTGCCAGTACTCGGACGACTGCACAGAAAGACTATAAGGAGGGATCTCATGGAAAATATCATCGTATCCGTCAGAAACGGATGTGTGATCGACGTAAAGGCGCCTGCGGGCATTGATGTCTTCATCAGGGACTACGATGCGCCCGAAGGCGGGGCAGACCCCAAACTGATAAAAACCGACCAGGACGGCGACGAGTACGTCGAAGAGGTCTGGTAATTGAACACTGCAAAGGAGGGAAACCGCATGTTACGAGAAGACATTCGCGAAAGCATTCTCGCAGCAAGATACTACCGGAAGAACGAAAACGGAGAGGTGACGGAGAACTGGGACATGCTCTCGGCAAGGGTGGCGAAGGCGCTTGCCAAATCGTATGAGGAGCAGGACGAATTCTACAACGTGATTCACGACCGCCTGTTCCTTCCCAACACGCCCGCCCTGATAAACGCGGGGAAGCATGATTTCTCCCTGTCGGCCTGTTTCGTCCTCCCCGTTGAAGACTCCATGTCGGGGATCTTCGACGCGGTGAAGCAGGCCGCCCTGGTGCACAAGATGGGCGGCGGCACGGGGTTTGACTTCTCCCGGCTCCGTCCGGAAGGTTCAGCGGTGAAAACAACAAGCGGCATCGCCTCAGGCCCCTGCTCATTCATCCGCGTCTTCGACACGGCGACGGATGTGCTGAAACAGGGGGGCACCCGCAGGGGGGCCAACATTGGCATCCTCAGGGTTGACCACCCTGACATCACGAAGTTCATCTCCATCAAGGGAAAGGAGGGCGTCCTCGCCAACTTCAACCTCTCGGTGGCAATTACGGACGAGTTCATGGAGACCCTCGCCGCAGACGGCGAATACGCCCTGCGGTTCGGAGGAAAGGAATACGGAAAACTGAAGGCAAGGGAAGTCTGGAACATCATAGTGGAAGGCGCCTGGCGGAACGGGGAGCCCGGAGTGGTCTTTATCGACACCATGAACGCTGGTAACCCCACCCCGCACGTCGGCAGGATCGAGGCTACGAACCCATGCGGAGAGCAGCCGCTCCTCCCCTACGAAGCCTGCTGCCTTGGCTCCGTTAACCTCTCGGAGATGGTCGAGGATAACGGCATCATAAACTGGGAAAAGCTCACATCCACGGTAAAGACAGGGGTAAGGATGCTGGATAACATCATCGACATCCAGGCATACCCTCTTCCCGAGGTGGAGGCGGCGCACAAGGCAAACAGAAAGATCGGCCTCGGCATAATGGGCTGGGCGGATATGCTCATCAGGATGAGCATCCCCTACTCTTCCGACGAGGCGACAGGACTCGCGGAGCTCGTCATGAATACGGTCAGCACCAGGGCAAAAGAAGAATCCGAGGCCCTGGCAGAAAGGGACGGCGTCTTCCCCAACTGGGAAGGCTCCGTCTGGCAGAAGAGAAACATAAGGCTCAGGAACGCCACCCTGACGACGATCGCCCCGACGGGCAGCATCTCGATCATAGCGGGGTGTTCAAGCGGCATCGAGCCTGTGTACGACTGGGTCACGGTGCAGAAACGCCCTGTCGGAGAACATAAGGTGTTTCACCCGCTCTATGAGGCATGGGTGGCAAAACACGGGAATGGAAACACTCCCGAGGGAAACACGCCTGGGGCAAACATGCCCGAGTGGTTCGAGAAAACCGCGGACATCCCCCCTGAAAGACACGTGGCGATGCAGGCGGCCTTTCAAAGGCATACCCACAACGCCGTCTCCAAGACGGTAAACCTCCCGAACAATGCAGCCAGGGAGGACGTGGGCAGGATATTCAGGCTCGCATACGAATCGGGCTGCAAGGGCATCACGGTGTACAGGGACGGCTCAAGGGCAGAGCAGGTGATCAGTTCCGTGGCCTCACAGAACACGGACAAGGAAACGAAAAGGGGAACAGAAAAGGAAACAGGAACAACAGAAACACTGGAACTCCGCACCATTGAGGAATCGAAGAGGGTGCGGGTCAAGACCGGCGAGGGCAACGTGTACGTGCACATCACCCTCAGGGACGAGAAACCGGTTGAAGTATTCGTCAATACGCCGACGGAATCAAGGTACGCCGAGGTCTACGAGGCATTCGCAAGGGTCTTCTCGGTGGCGATACGGCACCGTGTGCCGGTGAAGCTGCTGCTGGAGCAGCTTGAGAGGGCCAACGAGCGCTTCGGCTCGATTGTGTCCCCGGTGTATGCGGTTCTCAAGGCGTTCAGGCTGGTGGGTTTCAACGGCGAAGCCATGTGTCCCGAATGTAAAGGAACACTTGTTCCCCAAGAAGGGTGCCTCAAGTGCCCTGCCTGCGGGTACTCCAAGTGCTGAAGGGATGGGACATGAACCGTTCGGACTCTCTCTGTATCATGTTTTTTGCAGCCGTTATCACCTTCACGATAGTTTTATCAATCGAGGCTTCAATAGACACGAGGAAGGATATAAAGATGGACACAAAGATGACCTCAAAGATGGACACAATAAAAGACGTGGAAATAAAGGTGACAGAGGCGGATACGGGAATAGCATCAGGGATCACTAAGGGAGGTTTTCAGGAAAGTATCATAACGGCGGGCGACAAGCAGGCGGCCCGTGGACAGGGAAGTGCAGGTCGCGCCTGCACCAAGTCGGGCGCCGAAGGAGGGGCAGCGCGGAGCGAAAGCTGTGAAGCATCCTCTCCCTCCCGCTGGTAAAAATCAAGATCTGAGAAGCAAGACCCCCGTAGCCTTCCGGCTGCGAGGGTCTTTTTTTGCCTGTCAGCTTTTTTATCTCTTATCTCTTGACCGCCCGAAAAATTTGACAAAAAGCCTCTCTTACTATAAGTATATTGCGTCATTTCTCAAGGAGGTGTCTCGCACAGATGAGTTTATTAAAGGCCTATATTATCATGTTCATTGCAAGTTTCCGCACCCTCGCCATAGAGATGGTGGCGAGCGTGAAAAAAGTAACATTTCTCTTGACATAAATATTTGCTGATATATACTTTATATAAGCCGAAAGGCTGGTGGTCCTTTACCAAAGGTTTAGGGCCGTGGCAGTGCCTCAGTCGCCGTTAAGACTGGGGTTTTTTATTTCAACCAAAGTGCTTTCCTGTCTAATTTTTTCAAGATAAAAACTATCCGCCGGAAAAGCAGAAATAAAATTTAGTTCCTTCCCCTTGTCAGTCTCTTCGAGAACAACCACGTATTTTTCTTCTACAACAATCAAAGTTCTTCGTTTCCGTAACCTCCCACGACTATCTCTTTTCATTTGATGCCTTCGCTCTATTGTTCCCGCAGAGGCAGACAAGGTTTCTTTGATCCATAAAATTCGGCAAGCCCGCTTGTACGAAAAAGATATGTCATGCACCCCATAGCTAAACCGGTAATTAGAAGCTTCAGAAAATGCATGATCAAACATACCTAGACTGAAATGAATCCTATTATCGTTCCAATCTTTGATAATAATTTTATCGCCGCATGAAGTCTTTACATATGTTTCAACGAATATTTCTCGATATTTTTCTTTCAACTCATCGCCTGAAGAACCCTTTAGGCGAAGCAAAGGCCAAAGATGAGCTGTCATTTTACCTGGCCCGTGAAATGGAATATGTTAAATTTCTCTTCCCTCAGAGCAGTAGATCTCTTGAGGCTTTCCAATCCAACAGAACCAGCTAAATCATTGCAGAAAAGCACTTTTGTGTTACTCCCGCTTTGATCATTCCAAACATAACCAACGGCGCCAGTTAACAGATCGGTAAGCTGAATAAGGGGCATCTGGCGAGAGGAAACGGGCTCCAAGCATTCTATCCTTGTTTTCCCAAGAAGTTTTCTTTTTAGAGCATCACGGAGACCAATAAAACGTGTTTGGTTTTTATTTTGTTGCCAGTCGAGATAAATGTGATAGGCAAAAGAAGGCTTTAACCAATGTATAAGCATCTGATAATAAAGTTTATAGAAACCCAATTCTTCATCTCCGAAATTGAACCTATCGTGATCAAGGGCGCTACGATCGACAACAATACATCTGAAAGAAAGGTTTTGCTTTACAAAAAAGTCAAGAAGTGACCAATAGAAATCCCGCCTGTTGGGCGAAAGGGTTTTCCAGCCAAATTCACCCCATGTGTTGAACCTTTTCTTTATTTGATTAATTTGTCTTGTAAGTTTTTCCCGTTGATTTCTCTGGCATGATAGTGCCCCGATAACCATATATTTATCTTCGGGGTTTGAAGTGTGCCGACTTTCATCACAATAAATATTTATGTGGTCATAAACACTCCGTGGCATATTTTACCTCTCTTGATTGCTATCCTTCCGATGAATGAAATCCTATCCTTGTAAATAGTTTTTGTCAATGTAGTTAAGAAAATTGTTCTACTGACTGTGATCTTCTGTACCAGTTCCTTTTATCAGCAGAAAACCTGCCCTCTCCGGTTAACGGTTCTTTCAACTTCGTTATATTCCCGTGATAGTATCTTTGGGTAGTCATTACGTATGTATGCCTCTTAAGGTCTTTTGTCTGTAACACGTCAACACAGCTATCAACCATTTGGGTTACAAAGCTATGCCTTGACGCTTCATAGTATGTCACGTCCTTAAGTCTTGTGCATTTCTTCCATATGGCATTCGGCGCCTTCACTGAATACCTTCTCCCGGTATCGGGCCTGATAAACAGATAGTCCCATTTCTCCTTCCCTTGGACATTCTTTACGCATAGCTCCAAAGCACAGTTTGAAAGTGGTGTCAACGGCCAAGTGGGGATATACCATGGCTCTCGACAAGTGGTATTCTGTCTTTGTGTCTTCCCTTTGTGGACTCAACAACATTTACATAAGCTGATATGGTGCGTCTTACCCATAGGCTTCCGTTTTTAAGATCGACGTCCCCCACCGCACGGATTCCGTGGCTCACAACTCGCCGGCGTTCCCGATGACCTTCACGTCCTGATAACCAACCTTCAGTTTCACAAGGTTTCCCCACACCATGGTCTCGACGCCGCACGTACTTTTCCCGACCTCCCTCACTATCCCCTTGAGATTCAGGTCCTTGTACTGGCCGCCCACTATCCTTACCAGCTGGCCCACCTCGGGCGGCTTCGGCTTCATGTATTCGAGAAATTCGCCGAGGACGCCGTAGTCCTTGTAGATCCTGAAGGATTCCTTAAGGGATATTTCCATCACTTTGGCCCCGGACAGCAGGAATGAAGGCACCATACTCTTCGGGTCCTCCCGCACGAGGATGTAATCATCCATCTTCGTTTCCTCGAACTCTATCTCCCTGAGCTTCAGGTACTCGATGATCTTCTTTATCTTTCGGCGTGAAGTATTTATCACGTACATATCCGTTTGTGAGCAACCTCCTGATCCTGTCCAGCATTATCGGCTTCTGCTTGTCCGAAACATCCTCAAGCCTTTTCTTCCCCGTGACCACACGACCGTTCTTTTCAAAACCGGTCAGCCTCTCGATCAGTTCCTCGCGGGCCATGCCTACCATTCTCGATGCTGTCTCCACGAGTTCTTCGAGGTTCCCGCTTGCGGGGTCCTCCCTTGCGGGGTTCCCGCTCCTTTCATGCACAGTTCCGTCAGATGCCCCTTCCCTGTCAGGAGGCGCCCTGAAGACGTTCACCAGGCAGTCCTTGTTGTGAATGTCCACCAGCCTGTTGATCACGGTCTTGTTTATAGCGGTGTGCACAACGATTGAGACCCTTTCCCTCATCCCGAGCGAGGTTATCCGTCCCCTGAACCACACGGCTTTCCGCCCGTCCAGGAAGATCGACACAATGATGTCATACTTTTTGAGGTTCTTCAGTTCCTCGATGTCGTCGAATGACAGGGAAACGGCGAACCTTACGGAAAGGACCTTTTCAAGGATCTGTATGGAGGATATGCCCGCATGTAACTGCACATTATTGTATTAC
>Ga0209201_1003957_pt1 | contig 12459 bp, 8 predicted proteins | sample AD_UKC055_MetaG_FD_184411 | JGI IMG/M metagenome (GOLD analysis project Ga0209201, IMG submission 184411) | Active sludge microbial communities of municipal wastewater-treating anaerobic digesters from USA - AD_UKC055_MetaG (SPAdes) (version 2) | ecosystem: Engineered > Bioreactor > Anaerobic >... | reverse complement strand
AGGTGGACAGCGAGCTGATCTTCCGCCTGGCCGACCGTTTCGCGCCCGAAGGCCCCATCGACCAGGAGGGGCTAAAGAAGGCGCTTGCCCTCTGTCGCGGCCAGATGAGCGCCGTGCTGGCCTCGCGACTCGACCCCGGCACCATCATCGTGCTCAAGGGCAACAAGCCGCTCTGCCTGCGCATCCACCGCCAGTACCGGGTGGTGCTCTACGCCTCGGAATCCGCCTTTATCGACTTTGCCGTGGACAACGAGAAGGGCTGGCGCGAGCTGGAGGTGCCGCCCATGACCATGCTCACCATCCGCCACGAGGATGTGCGGGCCATCGAAAACAGCGAATTCCGCTTCATCCCCCAGGAGCGCAAAGGGACCCTGCCCGAAGGAGTGAATGCATGAACATTGGAGACACCGCGAAGCTGAACACAAACCCGGAAGACACTCCCGAGACCATCCTCCGGCTCTTCGTCTACGGCACCCTGAAACGGGGCTACTGGAACCATCAACGCTTCTGCGCCCAGGCCCGTAGTATCGAACCGGCCGTGGTCTGGGGCAGGCTCTACCACCTCCACGCCGGGTTCCCGGCCCTGGAAGTGCCGGAAGGTTTGATCCTGGCCCGGGGCACCGCCGATCCACTGACCGACACCCGTAGGCAGCAGGAGATCGACACGCCACGTTTCGGCCGCCCGACCGGAGACTGGGATCTGATCCACGGAGAGCTGGTGACCTTCACCTACCCGCAGCGCGACCTGCCGCCCATCGACCGGCTGGAAGGCTTCCGGCCCGGCGGGCACAGCATGTACCAGCGGGTGATGGTGGCTGTGCTGTGCGGACGCACCTCGATTGCCGCCTGGACCTATTGGATGCCCCGCATTGACACCGGGATCAGGCTCGGATCAGGCGTCTGGCATCGACCTTGTTAGCAAATAATCGGCTTTAATCGGTAAAGATCGTTTGACATCCGACGGCCAATTCGTATATTTTCAAGTGATTTGATTGGGAGAACTCCGTCTGTTTTCCCTTACTTCGCCTCTGGCGAGCGCATGGCTTAACCCCAATCGCCCACGAGGAGCTTGAGAAATGGCCGAGATGGAAGACCGCTGGTTATCGATAAGTGAGATCTGCAAGTACCTCGGGGTCAGCAATGACACCGTGTACAAGTGGATTGATAAACATGAAATGCCCGCGCATCGCATGGGCCGCCTCTGGAAGTTCAAGAAGGATGAGGTGGACGAATGGGTGAAGGCCGGTGGCGCTGCCGAACACTATAAAAAGGAATCCTGACCAAGAATGAGTAACGATAGGTACAGCATGTCATTTACAACGGGCAGTCTCTTTCACCGCGAATCGGTAAAGCTGGCCGCGCTGTATCTTGATCTTGGCGACTGGAACGCTGTTCGAGACAAAGTCATCGCAGAAAACTTACTACAGACCAGAACGCTGAATACGCTCAAACGTGTCTGCCGCGAGGTCATCTCTCGGCTTAGAACGCTGAGCCCAGGCGAACTTGAATTCTTTGTTGAGGGCAGCCACCAAGAGCAGGCCTATCTCCTGTGGCTCGCCGTTTGCCGCCGGTACAGATTCATCGCTGATTTTGCCGTCGAAGTGCTTCGAGAGCGCTACATCACATTGAAAAGCGATCTGACCCACGAGGATTTTGATTCCTTCTTCAACCGGAAATCCGAGTGGCATTTGGAACTGGATGAGATCACCCCGGCGACACGAGGCAAATTGCGGCAGGTCCTGTTCAAGATGCTTCGCGAGGCCGATCTCCTAACGGCCAACAACATGATCCACGCTGCCATGCTCAGTCCAAGACTGTTGAAACTGTTTCATCAAGGCAGCCGCAGGGATGTTTTGTACTTCCCTGTATTTGAATCAGAACTGAAGGGGATGGCGTAGTGACAGCAGATATAGCCAGAAAGCCAATGCAGGACAGATTTCAGCATCTCTTTGCTGTGATCTCAGGCCAGCGTTTTCTCAACAAGCAAGGTCTCGGTAACGAGGTTCCATTTTTCATCTGCCCCTTTAAGCCGGAAGAGTCTGTTGAAATGGAGCGGCTCCAGCGTCAGCTGGTCAATCGCCTTGAGCAGGCTGGTGTTCGGATTCTGGAGATCAATCTGTACGACCTTTCGATAGAAATCCTCAAAGAACGTGACATCTGGGACCAGATTGTCGAGATGGAGGATTCTGTCTCCAAAGAGCAGCTCAAAGAGTTATTGCAAGGCGTGCTAGACCCCGAAGCGCATCTTGTTCCGGCCATTGCGGCCAAGCTGGCAAGCACGGATTTCGAGGTTCTTTTTCTGTCCGGCGTTGGCGAGGTGTTCCCCTACATCCGCTCGCACAACGTTTTGAACAATTTGCAGAGCACGGCGAAAGAAAAGCCGACCGTCATGTTTTTCCCGGGAGCCTACACCCACTCCCTGGAGTCCGGAGCATCGCTCGATCTCTTCGGAAGGCTGCATGACGACAAGTACTACCGGGCATTCAACATCTTTCACTGCGAAGCATAAACGAGGGAAGCGTGATGACTCTTAAGACCATTTTTAACAAGCCAGTTGACCGCCCGATTGAAGGGGTCATCAAAGCTGACGATGAAGCCAGCCTTCGCCTCGAGATTGAAGAGTACGTTCTGACCAACGAAGTCGAGAAGCGGCTTGAGTCCTTTTTGGATGCCTATAACAACTATGAAGGTGCCAATGGCGTTTGGGTTTCCGGTTTCTTCGGGTCAGGCAAGTCCCACCTGTTGAAGATGCTGGCGCTCCTGCTCGAAAACCGGCAGATCGACGGGGCCTCGGCTCTTGACCTGTTCCTGCCCAAGTGTGGCGACAACGAAATCCTTCGCGGTGATCTCAAGCGAGCAGTCGCCATCCCGTCGAAAAGCATTCTGTTCAACATCGACCAGAAAGCTGATGTTATCAGCAAGACTCAGATCGATGCGCTCCTCGCGGTCTTCGTCAAGGTCTTTGACGAGATGTGCGGTTACTACGGCAAGCAGGGGCACATCGCCCAGTTCGAGCGCGACCTCGACAGCCGTGGCCTCTATGACCAGTTCAAATCAGCCTATGAATCCACTGCGGGCAGAACATGGCAGAAGGGCCGCGAGCAGGCGCTGCTGGAGGCGAAAAACATTGCCAAAGCCTATGCCCAGGCAACCGGTGGTGACGAGGCATCGGCCCTGGGGATACTCGACAAATACCGCAGCCAGTACCGTGTCTCCATCGAAGATTTTGCCGAACAGGTGCATGCGTATATCGAGCGGCAATCGCCCGATTTCCGTCTGAACTTCTTTGTCGATGAGGTCGGTCAGTACATCGCTGAAAACGTCAAGCTGATGACCAACCTCCAGACCATCGCCGAGAGCATGGCCACCAAATGCCGAGGCCGCGCATGGGTCATCGTGACCGCCCAAGAGGACATGGGAACAGTTGTCGGCGAGATGGGCAAACAGCAAGGCAACGACTTCTCGAAAATCCAGGCCCGGTTCGCCAACCGCATGAAGCTGACCAGCGCCGACGTGGCGGAGGTTATCCAGAAGCGTCTGCTCATGAAAACCGAAGAAGGCGTTCGTCTACTGTCGGACATTTATCACGCGCAGTCCAACAATTTTAAGACCCTGTTCGACTTTGCCGACGGCTCGCAAACCTACCGGAACTATCAGGATCGGGAGCACTTCATTCACAGCTATCCGTTTATTCCGTACCAGTTCGCGCTGTTCCAGTCGGCCATTCAGAATCTATCTCAGCATAGCGCCTTTGAGGGCAAGCACAGCTCGGTGGGCGAACGTTCCATGCTGGGTGTGTTCCAGCAGGTGGCGATCCAGATCGGGGATCATGAAATCGGTCAGTTGGCGACCTTCGACTTGATGTTCGAGGGGATTCGCACCGCGCTGAAATCTAATATCCAGCGAGCCATCATTCAGGCAGAAAACCACCTTGATGGCCCTTTCGCGATCCGGCTGTTGAAAACGCTCTTCCTGGTCAAATACGTCAAGGAGTTCAAGCCGACTCTTCGCAACCTGTGCGTCCTGATGCTGGACGGCTTCAATCAGGATCTGCCCGCGCTGCGGAAAAGGGTCGAAGAAGCCCTCAGCCTCCTTGAACAGCAGACCTACGTGCAGCGCAATGGCGAGCTCTACGAATACCTGACCGACGAGGAAAAAGACGTCGAGCAGGAAATCAAGAACACCGAGGTGGAGTCATCGGATGTTGCCGCCGAACTTGAGAAGATCGTTTTCGACCACGTCATCAAGCAACGGAAGATTCGTTACGACGAGAATGGCCAGGACTACCCGTTCTCCAGAAAGCTCGATGATCGACTGCACGGGCGCGAGTACGAGCTGGCTATCCATGTCATCAGCCCGTTCCATGAAAACGCCGAAAGTGAGTCCATCCTGCGGATGCAGAGCATGGGCCGGGACGAACTGCTGATTCTGATGCCTGCGGATGAACGCCTCATTCGCGACATCCTCATGTACAAGCGGACGGAGAAATACATCCGCCAGAATATCTCGATCACGCAACAGGAGGCGGTCAAACGCATTCTGACCGACAAGGGCTTCCAGAACCGGGAACGGTATGCCGAGCTGCAGCAGCGCGTTCAAAGCCTGATGGGCAAGGCCAAATTGTTCGTGGCAGGAGCCGACATCGAAATCGGTTCCGAGGATGCACAGACCCGGGTGCTGCGCGGATTCCACGAGCTCATCTCCCGTGCCTATCCAAACCTTCGCATGCTGCGCGGCATCACCTACACCGAAAACGACATCGCCAAATGCCTCAAGCATTCACAGCAGGGGCTGTTCGGCAACGACGCCACGTCCCTGGCCGAGTCCGAGCAGGAACTGTTGGCATTCATCCAGAGCAATAACCGGGGTGGCGTGCGTACCACGCTGAAGAACCTGCTGGAAAAATTCGAGCGCAAACCCTACGGCTGGTACTACGCCGCCGTGCTTTGCACCTTGGCCAACCTGTGCGCTCGCGGCAAGGTCGAGGTCCGCACCGACGGCAACCTGCTGGAAGAGGACGAACTGGAACGGACGCTGCGCAACACCCATGGCCACGGCAATGTGGTGCTGGAACCGCAGGTCGAATTTACCGCATCGCAGGTCCGCGCCCTCAAGGAGTTCTTTGAGGACTTTTTTGATGCCCCGCCCCGCGCCAGTGAAGCGAAGGCGCTCGGCAAGGAAACCGGCACCGCCCTCCAGGATCTGACGCATCAGCTCACCCCGCTGGCGGCACAGGCATCCCAATATCCGTTTCTGAATGCGCTGACACCGGTGCTTGAGAAGCTCAAGGAACTGACCGGCAAGCCCTATACCTGGTATCTGACCGAACTCACCCGCCAGGAAGACGCGCTGCTCGACATGAAAGAAAGCGTCATCGATCCTGTCCGCAAATTCATGAGCGGGCCGCAGAAAGGCATCTTCGATAACGCCCGCAAGTTCGTTCAAACTCAGGAGCCCAACTTCGCCTACATCGATGGCGACGAAACCGCTCAGGTGGTTGCCAGCTTGACCGATCCGGAATGTTTCAAGGGCAACCGCATGCAGCAGGTGAAGACGCAAGTCGAAACCCTGCAGGAGAAGGTCACGGCCCAGATCGAGGCCGAGATTGCCAAGGCCAAGGAGACGGTCGCCGCTCTTAAAGGCCGCCTCTGCGGCATGGCTGAATTCGGCGCACTGAACGGCGATCAGCAGGAACAGATCACCCGTCCGTTCAACGAATTCAACGCGGCCATTGAGCGCCAGAAACTGATTGCCGTCATCCGCGACACCCTGCGCCGGTTTGAGGAAAGCGACTACCAGCGCCTGCTTTCGCAGATGACATCCTGGGCGCAACCGGCACCAGCACCCGAGCCTGCGCCGCAACCCGGTAAAACCGCCACGCCGTATGAAGGTACGAAGCCCACGCCACCGACCAAACCGGAACCGCGCATCGAGTACGTGCCCAGCCGCTCGGTGAAGGTCTCTTTCGACAAAGCCTGGCTGGCCGACGAGACCGACGTGGCACGCTACCTGGAATCCATGCGCGAAGCGTTGCTGGATGAAATCCGCAAAGGAAAAAGGATTCAAATATGATCGAGCGTCTTGAACTGAAAAACCTCACGGTCTTCACCGGTCTGACACTGGAGCTCTCGCCCAAAATCAACGTGATCATCGGCGAGAACGGCACCGGTAAAACCCACCTGCTCAAGGCGGCCTATGGGCTTTGCGCCGGTGCGCCCCTGTTTAAGAACAAGCCCGATACCGGCGACGATGAACTCGAAGCGGCGCTGACCGCCAAGCTGCTGCGCCTTTTCATGCCGCTCGACGACAAGCTCGGCAAGATGCATCGCCAGGGCGCGACCGACCAGGCCTATCTGTCGGCCCGGTTCGCGGGGGGGCAGAAGATTGCCGCGACCTTCTTCAACAACTCGAAAGCGCTGGCAGTACAGGATCGCACCAACTACGAGCAGTACCAGGCCGAGGCGGTATTCATCCCGACCAAGGAAGTCCTCTCGTTCATGAAGGGGTTCAACAGCCTGTACGAGAAATACGGCCTCTCCTTTGACCAGACCTACCAGGACATCTGCCTGTTGCTGGATCTCCCCGAGGTCCGTCCGGAAACCCTGCACGAAAAATCCAAATGGGCCATGGCCGAGATCGAAGGCATCTGCGGCGGCCGTTTCGTTTTCTATGGCGGCGGCAAGGTCACCTTCAAAACCGAGAATGCCGAATACTCCGCCAACTCCATGGCCGAAGGCTTCCGCAAGGCGGGGATACTCTCGCGCCTGCTGGAAACCGGAGCGATCCAGCCCGGTGTCAGCGGCCCGCTGTTCTGGGATGAACCAGAATCCAATCTGAACCCCAAGCTGATGAAGCTGCTCGTGCAGATCCTGCTGGAGCTGTCACGAAACGGCCAGCAGATCATTCTGGCAACCCACGACTATGTGCTGCTCAAGTGGTTCGATCTGCTCATGGACAAGGGCAAGGATGACCACGTGCGCTTCCATAGCCTGTACCGTGACGCGGACACTTCCGAGATCAAAGTCGCCTCCACCGAGGACTACCTGAAAATCACGCCGAACCCGATTGACGAGGCCTTTGGCTTTCTCATCAACCAGGAGATCGAAAACGACATGGGAGGCCTCGGCAAATGAAGATCGTTGAGGCTGACGGTTTCGAATTCCGCTTTGAGGATGCCCTGGACGCATTCGTCTTCGACGAGACGGATAGCACCAAACCGACATTCCACGGAGCGCCCATGAAAGGCGTCGACATCGTCGCCGAGTTCGCTGAGGCCTATGTCTACGTGGAACTGAAGGACTATGACGACCCGTCGATTTATGACGTCCTCGGCGCGGCGACCGAAGACGAGACAAACTCGCGGCAAGCCAGCTTCAAGTGGCTGAAGAACTACCTGAAGTACAAATTCCGGGATTCCTACCTCTACCGGCATGCCGAGCAGAAGGTTGATAAGCCGGTTCACTACGTCTGCCTGATCACCTTTGACAACGCCTTGAACAGCCGGATGCAGAAATCCCTGAAACAGGAGCTGCCGGTGGGCAAAGCATCACGCCGCTGGGTCCAGGCCCTGGCCACAAGCTGTCATGTCGTCAACCTGGACAAATGGAATGAAAACTTCCCCAAGTGGCCGGTCACCCGCCTGGCCGCTGCCGCAGCCGGAGGAGCCTGAATAGATGGAAACCGCAAAACTAAAAAAATTCGCCCAGTTCGCCCGGCGCAGCCTGCTCGAGCAGGTCTCCGCCAAGCTAAAACTGGTGCTGGCTGAAAACAGCGCCGCCCGGCGTGAACGTGCCGAGGCCGTCAAGAAACTGGAAGAGGTGATCAAGGGGCACGGCAAGGAACAGGTCATCGAGCGGGTGGCCTATATCTGGTTCAACCGCTTCTGCGCCCTGCGCTTCATGGACGTGAACCGCTATACCCGCATCGGCGTGGTGTCGCCCGCCGAAGGACAGTTCCAGCCGGAAATTTTGGCCGAGGCCAAGATGGGCCACATCGACGAGGAGATGGTTCACGACAAGGTCCGGCAGCAGATCTTTGCCCTGCTCGATGGCAAAGCGCCCAGCCGCGATCCGCAGGGCGAGGCTTACCGGCTGCTGGTGGTGGCCGCCTGCAATTTCTGGAACAAGGCGATGCCGTTCCTGTTCCAGCGCATCGATGACTACACCGAACTGCTGATGCCTGACGACCTGCTCTCGGGCAACTCCATCCTCGCTTATACCCGCGAGGCGATGACGAGTGAGACTTGCGAGGATGTCGAGGTGATCGGCTGGCTCTACCAGTTCTACATCTCCGAGAAGAAGGACGAGGTGTTCGATGGCCTGAAGAAGAACAAGAAAATCACGCCCGAGAACATCCCTGCCGCCACCCAGCTTTTTACCCCGCATTGGATTGTGCGCTACCTGGTGGAAAACTCCCTCGGCCGTCTGTGGCTGCTGAACCGTCCCGGTTCGAAGCTGGTGGAACAGATGGACTACTACATCAAGCCCGACGAAGCCGAGACAGACTTCCTGCGCATCGCCAAGCCGGAAGAGATCAAAATCTGTGACCCTGCCTGCGGCTCCGGCCACATGCTTACCTATGCCTTTGACCTGCTCTATGCCATCTATGAGGAGGAAGGGTACGAGCCTGCCGAGATCCCGGAGAAGATTCTCACCCACAATCTTTATGGCATCGAGATCGACGAACGCGCCGGGGAACTTGCGGCCTTTGCACTGACCATGAAGGCCCGCTCAAAGCAGCGCCGATTCTTCAACAAGGGCGTCAAGCCGAACATCTGCGTGCTGGAGAACGTCCACTTCGAAGGCAATGAGTTGAAGGACTACATGGACTTTGTCGGGCGCGACCTGTTCACCGCGCCGCTGCAAACCACCCTGCGCCAGTTCGAAGAGGCCGACAACTTCGGCTCCCTGATCCGTCCGGATGTCACCGACGTGGACGGCATGCTCAGAATTCTGGAATCAAAGAACGTCTCTGGCCAGCTGTTTATCAGCATGACTCATCAGAAGGTGCTGCAAGCCCTGCGGCAGGCGGATTATCTGAGTCCCAAATACCATGTGGTGATTGCCAATCCGCCGTATATGGGTAGCAAAGGGGGGATGAATGCAAGACTAGCTGCGTGGGGCAGAGAGAACTATCCAGAGACCAAATTTGACCTATTTGCGATGTTTATCGAGCGCAATCTTCAACTCGTTACTTCTGATGGGTTGATCTCGATGATAACCATGCAGAGCTGGATGTTTAACTCATCATATGAGCGGTTTCGCGAAGGTTTGTTGAGAAATAAGTCTATTCAAAATATTGCCCACATTGGCCCTCGTGGTTTCGATAGTATTGGTGGGGAGATCGTTACGACAGTCGCCTTTGTAGTAAAGAAGGCAATTCCAAAACAATCGTTAAGTTGTGCTGTTAGATTAGTGGATGGTACTTCCGAACGTGAAAAAGACGTGCTGCTAAAAGAAGCAATCACGAATAGAGACAGGAATTTCCACATATTCAACGGACATGATCTGCTAGGAATTCCGGGCAGTCCTATATCATATTGGGTTAGCCCTGAATTTCGGAGCATTTTCTCCTCAAGCCGGTCTATATCTGAGGTGACAATTGCACGACAAGGATTAGTTACTGCTGCAAATGATATATTTGTCCGGCTATGGTTTGAAGCCTCTTTCCAAAAGGTTGGATTTGGCTTCAAGGATAGAATGTCTGCATCTGAGTCAGGAAGAAAATGGTTTCCATATAACAAGGGTGGTGAATTTCGTAAGTGGTACGGTAACAACGAACACATTGTGAATTGGGAAAATGACGGTAAAGCAATTAAGGACAAAAAAGAAAATGATCTTAAAGCTGGCCGAATCACCGCCAATAATTCTAAGTGCTGGAATCAAGAGTTTTATTTTCAACCGTCTATCAGTTGGTCAGGGGTTTCGTCTTCAAGGGCCGCCTTTAGAGAATACAAAGCTGGATCGATATTTAGTGGCGCAGGCCTTTCGGCGTTCTTTGAACCAAGTTTAAAGAATATTGCCATTGCTAGTCTGAATAGCCATATAAATGATTATTTGCTAGGTGTGATTTCTCCTGGCCTGAGCTTAACAAGCGGCGAACTAGGTCGTCTACCGTTTCTTGAACGACCAGACAAGAAACAAGTTGGCAATGTGGTTAATCACCTTATTGAGTATGCAGTTCAGGACTGGGATTCTTATGAAACCTCCTGGGACTTCACCAGCCTGCCTTTGCTGAATCCCGACTATCACCAGCCAACCCTAAAGGCCACCTACCAAAAGCTCCGCGCCCACTGGCGGGAGATGACGCTGGAGATGCAGCGGTTGGAGGAAGAGAACAACCGCATCTTCATCGACGCCTACGGCCTGCAGGACGAGCTGACGCCCGAGGTACCGCTCAACGAAATCACTCTGACCTGCAACCCGCACTACCGCTACGGCAACGACAAGAGCGAGGACGAGTTGGAGGCGCTGCTGCTGGCCGACACCATGCGCGAGCTGGTCTCTTATGCCGTGGGCTGCATGTTTGGCCGCTACGCACTGGACAAGCCTGGGCTGATCCTCGCGAATCAGGGCGAGACCGTCGAGGATTACCTAAAGCGGGTTCCTGAGCCCAGCTTCCCGGCGGATGACGACAACGTCATCCCCATGCTCGATGGCGACTGGTTCACCGACGACATCGCCGAGCGCTTCCGCAAGTTCCTGCGCGTGGCCTTTGGCGACGAGCACTACGAGGCCAACCTTCAGTTCGTCGAAAAGGCGCTGAACATCAAGGGCAAGCGCAATTACAGTATCCGCGACTACTTCCTCGGCGAGTTCTACACCGACCACGTGAAGCGCTACAAAAAGCGCCCCATCTACTGGCTGTTCTCCAGCCCCAAGGGCAGCTTCAACGCGCTGATCTACATGCACCGCTACCGCCCGGATACGGTCAGCGTGGTGCTTAACGACTACCTGCGCGAGTTCCGCACCAAGCTCACCTCGCACAAGAACCATCTGGAGGCGGTCAGCATCAGCGCCAGCAGCAGCCAGGGCGAGAAGACCAAGGCCCTGAAAGAGATCGAGAAGATCACCAAGATGATCGCCGAGATGGAGGAGTACGAGCGCGAGGTGCTGTACCCGCTGGCCACCGAGCAGGTGGAGATCGACCTCGACGACGGCGTGAAGGTCAACTACCCCAAACTCGGCGCGGCCTTGAAGAAGATCGTCGGCCTGGATGCGAAAGAGGATTAAGGAGCGCCATTGATGGAAAACCGCATAGCCCAGGCCCTGACCAAACTCTTTGACCGGCACCGGATCGTCTTCTGGTACGACGCCAAGCAGGAGTTGCGCGACGACTTTGAGGCGCTTCAGCTTCCCGGCGTCGAGAAGCTGGAGCTGACCAACAACGAGTACGGCATAAAGTACAAGCTGCTGCGCGAGCAGCCGGAACAGAAATTCCTGCTCTACCGTGAAGGGCCACAACCCGCCGATCTGGATAACTGGCTGCTGGATGTGCAGCTGGCCCACGGCGAGTTCCGCACCGATCAGGTGGCCATCTGGCTTTCCGAACTGGAGCTCGGCCTGGAGTTCACGGATGTGGTGCAGGCCCATGCGGAGTTCTTCCAGGCGATCAAGCGCAAGGACGCCCTCAAGAAACTGCTGAAAGCGGACGACACCGCCGGACAGATTCGCCTGAAGATGCTGGCGGTATGCACCGGCAGCGAGTCGCGCATGGATGCGGTGGTGGAAAACCTGCTGCAGGAGCTGGCCGACGGCCGGGATGAGAAGATCAAGCTGATCGGCCGGTGCAGCCTGGACGGCTTTCTCTGGGAACAGATGACCCGCTGCTACGGCTACAAGTCCGATGAGCCGGGCATCCGCGACTTCACCATTGAGTTGTTCAAGTCATGCTACGCCATGGGCACCGACGGCCAGGTGAAACTGACCGGCGACGCCATGGTGTTTCTCAAGCGCTGGAAGGACAGCCGTCAGTTCGAAGGCGGTTTCGAGACCCTCTCGGGGGAATGCGCCGAGGTGCTCGGGATTGAGCAGGATCTGGCCAAGCGGGATTTCCGCGAGTTAATCGAGCTGGATTACTTCCGACTGATTGACCAGAAGATCATCAGCGACCTGGTGCGGGCAGTGGCAGCCCGCACGGCCTCCAGCGGTGACGTGGCGATCTGGGTTCGCCAGCGGCGGCAGGGCCACTGGTATCGTGAATATCGCCACTTATACGAGGCGGTCGATTACGCCGCCCAGTTCACCCACGCCCTGGGCGAGGCCAAGCTCGAAATGGACAGTCTGGCCGAAGGCGTGCAGCGCTACAGCCGCTTCTGGTTCCTGCTCGATCAGCTCTACCGCAAGTTCACCTACCATGTGCGCATGTCGGGACAGGCGTCGCTTATGGGCAGCCTGACCGATCAGATCGAAAACCTCTACTCCAACAACTACCTGTTGAAGCTGGGCGACCGTTTCCAGA
>Ga0209201_1003954_pt1 | contig 12466 bp, 13 predicted proteins | sample AD_UKC055_MetaG_FD_184411 | JGI IMG/M metagenome (GOLD analysis project Ga0209201, IMG submission 184411) | Active sludge microbial communities of municipal wastewater-treating anaerobic digesters from USA - AD_UKC055_MetaG (SPAdes) (version 2) | ecosystem: Engineered > Bioreactor > Anaerobic >... | reverse complement strand
ACGGCCTTGCCGCAGGCGATGTGACGCTGGACATGGGAAACATGCCGGATATGGTGCCGACGGTCGGAGTTCTGGCTGCGTATCGCGGTGGAAAAACCGTGATTACCAATGCCGCTCATCTGAGAATTAAGGAAAGCAACCGCCTGGCGGCGATGGCAAGCGAACTCGGCCGGATGGGGATCGCCGCATCCGAACGGCCGGACGGTTTGACGATCGAGGGAGGCGTTCCCCATGCTGCCGACATTGAAACGTACAACGATCACCGCATTGCGATGAGCTTTGCCGTTGCGGGGCTGGTGACGCCGGGGATCGCGATCGCCGACAAAAAATGCGTGGACAAATCTTTCCCGGGCTTCTGGCGGGAGCTGGCCAAAGTATGAAAATCATTCTGATCGGTTACCGGGCAGCAGGAAAATCCACGATCGGCTTGCTGCTGTCTGAAAAACTTAAAATACCGTTTGTGGATACCGATTGCCTCATCGAGGAGGCGGCGGGCATGCCGGTCAAAAAGCTAATCGAACTCGAGGGTTGGGAGGAATTCCGCAAAAGAGAAACAGAAGCGCTGGCATCTCTTCAGGAAAGAGGTGTCTGTGTCGTGGCCACCGGCGGAGGCGCTATCATCGCCAACGCCAACCGGCTGTTGCTGAAAAAATCGGGCGCCCTGGTTTATCTCAAAACGCCCTTCCCGGATATTTTAGCAAGGCTGAAACGCGACGCGCTGAAAGACCAGATTCGCCCGCAGTTTACCTCTGAGCATCTTGCCGCTGAGACCTTGACTGTGCTTAGCGAACGCATTCCTTTGTATGAATCGGCCGCCGATTTTACGGTGGACACACAGGGCAAAAGTATTGTACGGGTGACGGAAGACATTTATCAGCATCTTCTGAACGCGGGCATCGTTTTCGAAATAAAACAATTGGAAAAGACGTTAAAAAAATATTGATAGCGGGAGCATGTATGGCGGGAAATACTTTCGGTACATTATTTCGCGTGACCACATGGGGAGAATCGCATGGCCCCGCGTTGGGGGCGGTGATTGACGGCTGCCCGGCCGGCCTTGATCTGAATGATGGCGATATTCAACAGGCGCTGGATCGCCGCAGACCCTCAAACGGAGTGGCCTCAACGTCACGGGGCGAGAAGGATCGGGTGGAGATCCTATCTGGCGTCTTTGAAGGCCAGACAACCGGCACGCCGATATCGCTTCTGGTCCGCAATGCCGACGCCCGATCATCGAGTTATGATGATCTGAAAGATGTTTTCCGTCCCGGCCACGGCGATTATACCTACTGGAAGAAATACGGCATCCGCGACTGGCGGGGAGGGGGCCGCGCTTCGGGCCGGGAGACCGTTGCGCGCGTTGCCGCGGGAGCCGTTGCCCGAAAATTGATTGTTGCAGCCGGAATCGACGTAATTGCTTACACGAAAAGCATTGGCGGAATAGAGATCGATCCAAAATCTTTAACGCAGGATCAGAACTGGAAAGACAAAGTTCTGCAGAACATTTTGTATTGTCCCGACCCCATTGCGGCTTCGGCAATGGAAGAGAAGCTTGCCGTTGTCCGGAAGGAAGGCGATACCTTGGGCGGCGTGGTGGAAATTCTTATCCAGGGCTGCCCGGCGGGTTTGGGTGAACCGGTTTTCGATAAGATGGATGCGGATCTGGCGGCCGCGCTGATGAGCATCGGAACGGTAAAAGCCGTGGAAATCGGCGACGGCTGTGTGGTGGCTGTCAAAAAAGGCTCTCAGGTCAACGATCCGATGGATGCGCAAGGTTTTACCAAAAATTCAACCGGAGGCATTCTGGCCGGCATTGCCACGGGGCAGGACATGATTCTCCGGGTTTACTGCAAGCCCATTCCGTCGATTGCTCTGCCGCAGCAGACGGTCGATTCCGAAGGTCAAAAACACGCCATCAAGATACAGGGACGGCATGATATTTGTGTTCTTCCGAGGATTGTTCCGGTTTGCGAGGCGATGGTCTGTCTGGTGTTGGCCGATCACTGGCTTCGGCAAAAAGCGGTGCGTCTATGAAGCAAACAGCGGTGGGCATTATCGGCGGCACGAACGGCATGGGGAGCTGGCTGGCCGATCTGCTGAAAACACAGGGCTGTCGGGTGCATGTGACGGGCCGGAAGACGCAGATGACCGCCACGGACGTTGCCCGCAAATGTGATGTGGTGGTGGTTGCCGTGCCGATCGCGGCGACAGCGTGCGTCATCAAGGAGGTCGGACCGCTGATGAAGCAAGGTCAACTGCTGATGGATTTGACCTCGCTGAAAAAAGAGCCGGTGGCGCTGATGCTTGCGCATTCCGGGTCCGATGTGGTCGGCTGCCATCCGTTGTTCGGTCCGTCCGTCACAAATCCGGCCGGTCATCAGATTGTTTTATGCCGGGGACGGGGCGATGCCGGGTATGAGTGGATCAAGACCGTCTTTGAGAAAACAGGTTATAGCGTTTTGGAAATAACACCTGACCAGCACGATCGAATGATGTCCATCGTTCAGGCACTCAACCATCTCAACACGATCGCGCTGGGCATGGCGATTGCGGAATCCGGAATTCCGCTTTCGGAAGCGGCGCAGTTTGCCACGCCGATTTTCAAAACGAAAATGGACATTGTGAAAAAGATATTTACGGAAACGCCTGAGCTTTATGCCGGCATTATTGCCGGGAATCCTGACCGGGAAAATGTATTGCGTACTTATGAAGAGGCTGTTCAACGCATTCGTGATCTGGCGGCAATCGGTAACGGCGAAAAATTGACGGAAGCCATGCAGGCCGCCGCGAAAAAACTGTTCTGATACTGTCTTGAAATCTCTCGCTATAACAAAAAACTTACCCAGGCTTCGGCGGCAAAGATTCTCGGTATCAGTCAGTCGCGGGTATCCGATCTGATTACCGGCAAATGAGAAAAGTTCAGTCTCGAAATGCTGATCACGCTTGTCACCAAAACGGGTATGCATGTTAAGTTGAAGACAGCCGCATAACGCCCGAAGGGGAAAGCCACGAATGAATCGGCTTAGCGCATGTTTTCATTTAAATAGAACCGTCCCCTTTTTTCTTCCAACACAGTCCTTCGATGACAGAATTCATTTACGTTTTGAGAAATTCAGCGTATCGGATAAAGGACACGAAGGAGCATCAGCACATTCTGAAGTTTTTCGACGGGTAAATCTTTGAGAATCTTAGTTATTCGGTTCTGTAACTCTTTTGAATCTGATGTTTCCTGTTCAAATCGAAGAATTTCGGGAAGTTCAATATCCAATACTCTCGAAATCTTTACGAGCACCTTGAATGAGGGGTTCATGTTTCCCCTTTCGATTTCTCCGACGAATTTGTAATCGACATCGGCCTTATTGCCAAGCTCTTGCTGGGTCAATCCTTTGACGGTTCTCAAGGTGCGGATGCGTCTGCCAAGAAGAATGCTGTCCGGGTCTTTTGTCTTTTTCATATTACCTAATTTATAGGGAATTCCCTTCAGTATAAACCGTATAAATACGTTATTATTCCTTGACAATAGTGATATGTAGGGTATAAAAAGAAACAACACCGCAAATGTGTGGTTTTCCATTTACGTGCATTCCGTCAGGGAAAGACGATTATTGACGAGAAAATATAATATGTGGGAGTGATTTTTTGCAGACAGGAGAATACCCAATCTTTTTCCATTAAAAGGTGGGGTTAAAATAATCACTTAATGACAGGAGGGGAAAATGAGGACAAAGAAATGCAGTTGTGGTGCGGAAAATTTGCTTAAAAGTAAAACATGCGGTAATTGTGGGAAGAAGCTACATGGAGGCGGGTACTATGCCCTTTGGTTTATAGGAATAATTATTGTCCTTATAATAGTGGGTGCTATAACCGGTAAATGACAAACTTTTTATCGACAGAGTTTCTATTAGCGAAGATGTTTCCGTTTACGGAGACCGTAAGCTTCCCCTAAAGGTGGACATGTTAAAAGTAGAGTTTTCTGGCATACTACCCCCAGGAGGCTCGAATGAAGAAGTCACGATTTACCGAAACCCAGATTATTGGGATTATCAAGGAAGCGGATGCGGGAATGCCGATCAAAGAGATTTGCCGCAAGCATGGAATCTCTGATGCCACCTACTACAAATGGAAGTCCAGGTACGGTGGCATGAACGCTTCCGATTTAAAGCGCATGAAAGAGCTGGAGCGTGAACTTTCCCAACTCAAGCGCATGTATGCCGATGTGGCCATGGAAAACCGGGCTTTGAGGGATCTGATCGAAAAAAAACTTTAGGGCCGCCAGAGAAGCGCGAAGCCGTGAACTATCTGGTGGCCGAACATCAGCTTTCTGTCCGACAAAGTTGTCATTGTGTTGGTTTGTCCCGGTCAGCGTTTTATACTCCGCCTGAGAGTCGGGACGACGCTGAGGTTGTAGACGCCATTAACACGATAATCGATCGTCATCCCCGATGGGGTTTCTGGAAAACGTTTAAGGCCCTGCGGCGTAAGGGGTATGAATGGAACCATAAACGGGTGTATCGTGTTTACTGCAGCCTGAAACTGAACCAGAAACGCCGGGCCAAGAAGCGGTTGCCTCAGCGATTTAAGCAACCCCTGTTTGTGCCGCCTCTGCCTAATCAGGTTTGGTCGGCCGATTTCATGAGCGATATGCTCTATACCGGCAAACGGTTCCGGACGTTCAATGTGATTGATGATTTTAACCGTGAGGCGGTTCATATCGAGATTGACACGTCCATCAATGGCAAGCGGCTGATACGGGTCTTTGAACGCCTTATCCGGGAGCGGGGTCTTCCCGATGTTCTTCGGGTCGATAACGGTCCGGAGTTTCTCAGTGGTGAATTTGTTGCCTGGGCTGAATCTGCCGGTATGATGATCCATTATATTCAACCCGGTGAACCGAATCAGAATGCTTATATTGAACGCTTTAACCGGACATACCGGAACGAACTGCTCGATCTTTACCTCTTCCAAAATCTGGACGAGGTCAGAGAGGCAACGTATTGGTGGATGATTGAATATAATGAACAGCGGCCACATGATTCCCTGGATGATATGACCCCAGCGGAATGTTTGTCAAAGAACACGGGGAACTCTATTTTTCAATTGTCCACTTGACAGGGAAGCTTACGCACGGCCTTGAAAAAATAAACCATCATCCCTTTACATCAAAATAAAGGGGCGGAGGTGTGATCCATGATGCAGTTTGCAAAGAGTTGCCTTGTCTTCATTCTTTCCATTGCCATTGTCTTTCAAGGGTGTTCGGCGGTCCACAATACAGCGTATGAAAAGGGTTGCTTCTTAAACTCAGAAAGCGTCGGCAAAGTAGAAAGGAAGCGGAAAAATGTTATCGAGTTGCTTTCACCGACATCGATCAGGGTTGTTGAGCGAATTGAATATGCCGACAAAAAAATCGACATGTATGAAAAGGTCGAGGTAACAGAGGTTTATAAGCCAAATAATGTTGGGGGCGATGTGCTTGCGAGTATAGTTGTACCTATCATAACTTTTGGCTTTGGTTTATTATTTGTACCTTTTCTTCTCGCCGACGAATGTAAGAAAACAAATAAAGATTATGCAAAAAACTGCGACAGATTCGTGGAAAAGCAGATTATTTCAAATGCGCCCATCCTTGAGGAAACGTATAGTAACATTACGTACCAGGAAAATCCCATCACCACCGGTCAAGTTCAAGTTCTTATCAAGGGAATTGGAAGCGGAACCATTTACTACGGAGGGAGTATTCAGATAGACACCAGCGGTAATGCAATATTTGATCTGGCGGAAATATACGACAAACTACGAAAGAACGAAGAGTTAACCATTTTTTACCGATATAGTGATGCCATTGCAGCATCCATAATAACGGCTAATCATATAGAAAAGGCATTTGCTTCTCGCACCCCACCTCATCTGACAATAGGCAATAAAGTCACTTTTACGGGGGCGCTCCAGGGTGGAGTGCTCGAAGGTGAACAGGCCGGGGAAATCCTACTGACAATTAGAAACAGCGGCAAGGGAAATGCCTTCGGCGTAAAACTTGTGGTTACCGGGACTTATCCGATGGTTACCATTCCGTCATTAATCGCCGTAGGGGACATTCCTCCGGGTGCATCAAGGAAAGTCGCCGTGCCAGTAGCTGCCCGCCTAAATGCCCAAAGCGGCAAGATGTCCCTGTCGTTCAAAGCTAAAGAGCAGTTCGGCAAGGACAGTATTACGTTGAAATTACAGCCTGACATCACCATCCGACAGATTGATAAACCCCAATTGGAGGTTATTTCCGTCACCTGCAACGATACCGGCAGCTTGGCAACCGGAAATGGCAACGGCATACTGGAAAACGGCGAAACCATCGAGGTTATCGCCAAGGTCAAGAACAATGGAGAAGGTCCGTCTAAAGGGGTTGTCCTCCGATTCGGCGAACTGCCAGACGGTATCACACCTGTTGTCACATCGGTGCAGTTGGGCAATATTTCGGCTGGCGGCATCAAGGAAGGGGCTTTGGCGTTCCAGATTCCTAAGCTCTATCGCGCACCTAAAGAAACGCTGCCGTTTCAGGTCTCCGTGTCTGACGTTCGCCCGATCGGGAAACCCAGCCAAAAAAAGGTCTTTCTGCCTTACCGGTTTAAAGAGCCAATTATCCGGGTTGCCAATATGGAAATATTTGATGGCGACCCGGAAACGTCAAGTGTTGGAAACAGGAATCACCTCATGAACAAGGGCGAACAGGTGGAGGTTCGGGCATTAGTAGAAAATGTCGGTACTATGACTGCCGAGAATGTTGCCGTTACTCTGAAGATGGGCCGACCGACCAGCCAAGTAACCGTATCGCCGACCTCCGTTTATTTAGGGAAAATCGCACCTAACGAGAAGGGCCGGGCAGCTATTTTTTCCGTAGATATACCGGGAAGCGTTGCTCTCGGGGCGGTGAAAATGGATGTGACGGTTACCCAAAAAGATTTCGGGACGCAATATGCGAACTTCAACCGCACTATTTATGACGCGGACATGGCTGTTGCTCAGGCTGACTTTGGCAGGACCAACCTTGGTCTTCAGAAAGCAAAAACGGCTGTTGCCAGAGAGGCTGTCTTAAACATTGATGAGGTTCCCTATGATGCCAATTTCCGGAGGCCTAACGCCCATGCCCTTCTGATCGGTATTGGCAAATATAAGCGCGAAAAAATTAACTCCCTCAAATATGCTGTCGCCGATGTGCGGACGCTCCGGGATTACCTGGTGAACATCGGTGGCGTCTCACCGGAAAATGTGACCATCCTGGCGGACGAAGAGGCTACTCTTTCCGGAATCAAGGAAGGATTCGAGAAGCTTACCCGCAAGGCCAAGCCCGATTCAGACGTGTTTATTTATTTTTCGGGACATGGCGTGCCTGATCTGGAATGGAAGTTGCCCTATCTTCTCCCCTACGACGGCAACCCCAATTCCATCAGATCCACGGGATTTGCTGTTTCAGAGATGAAGCAAATTGTGAACAGTCTGCCCACAAAGCATGTCCTGATTGCGATGGACGCCTGTTTTACCGGGCAGGGGCGCTCCGTTCTGGCGGAAGGTACGCGAGGAGTTGCCTGGGTGGATGTGGAAAAAACGCAGACGGACGCCATCGTCATTACTGCCAGTAACGAAAAGCAGGCGAGCTGGGACTGGCCGGATAAGGCGCATGGAATATTCACCTATCACTTCCTGAATGGGCTGCGTGGCGCCGGGACAGCAAAAAGTAATGATGGCTATATTTATGCGGAGGAGCTTTTTGAGTATCTCGCCAGGGAAGTGCCGGCTACGGCGTTGGAAAAGCACGGCGTAAAGCAGAACCCGATCATGCTGGGCAACGGCAAAGGTTTCCGCCTAACAAAACGGGTCCATTGAAGGCATCTAAGATTATGGAGGACTTATGAAGAATTTTGCATTGTCTTTAGCGTTAGTAGTTTTTTGGGGAAGCTCTGTGGCAATGGCGGTACAGGAACACCCCGTGACGGGTTCTTCCTGTTACCAATTCGGCGACAGCGAAACGCCGCTGGGCGCAAAAAAGATGGCGACCGAGTTGGCAAAGCGGAATGCGCTGGAAAATTATATCACCTTTGTTGCTTCAACGACGAAGATCGAGAATTTTGAAGTGCGGAAGGATTCAATTATTTCTGCCGGTTGTGGATATTTGCATAACATGAAAGTGATCAGCGATCAGAAGAAAGATCGAGAATACTGCGTATCCGTATCGGCCACCATCCAGCCTGATGAAGTGGAAAATCTTATGAAGACGCAATTGGCTGAACTGAAGAAGGATACGGAAGCTGGTGGCAGCGACGGCAAAGTATCCCTGAATCAATGGAAAAAGATAAGCGACGCCCGAGCGGTCGATTCAGTTGAAAAAATTACGGGCGGCGAAATTGACTGGGGAAAAAGGCTCATCCGGGTAACTGGATTTGGCGCCGCTAATAAATCATTACCGAGGCATATTTGGAAAAAAGATGCTGAAGATAATGCCATCCTCGATGCACAAGCGAGAATATTGGAAATTTCAAAAGGCGTGGATATAGAAGCAAAAAAGTACATTGAAAATTACCAAAATAGCGAACAAAGCATGAGAAAATCCGTGCAGGGAAGAGTAAAGCGGGCCTACCAGGTCAGTAAAACGAAATTCTCTGCTGAAGGAGACACCGCCGAGGTCATCATGGAAGCAAAACTGCCGGAAGAGTGAAATATTTGATTCCATCGATACTTTCATCGGCTGATCATTGGTGTTGGTTACAGCGAGGAGTACGCTGACAATAAAAGCTATAATAAGATATAGGATTCCGATGAGACATCTTAGGTATTTTATATTGTGTTTGTTTTTGTTGATTCTAGCAACAGACGCAGCTTGTAGGGCAGAAGAAAAATGGAGCAATGAGGTTACGGGGGAGGTCGTTATTGAAGGTAATTTAACGGCCGATGAAGCACAAAGACTCTGTCGTAATCGTGCTAAAGCCAAGGCGATTGAGGAGGTTGCGGGAGTCGCCTTACTGCGGGAGGTATTTGTAGTTGATTATATCAAAATGGCTGACTTCATCAGAGCCCAGACTAACGCCTGGGTCAAAGAAGTCAAAGATGAACGTTGGGACGACCCCGTTGGTTTTCGGAAAACACCCGGTAGCCCCCCCGCGACTATGTTACGCGTTCATCTTAAGGCGTTAGTGCTGGTAGATAATGACGGGCCGCGTGATTTTTCGGTAAAGTTGCACCTCAATGAAAATATTTTCCGCGATGGCGATGAGATGTTTATATCAATAAAACCAAGCCATGACTGTTATCTTACTGTTTTGAACATTCTATCTGATGATAAGATAGCGGTGCTGGTCCCAAGCAGATATCAGGGGAATAACTTTGCAAAAAAAGGAGAAACATACAATATTCCGGATAAAGACAAGATGGGCAGCCAGAGAAAGTTGAAGATGTATAACACCACTGGAATGCCATCCACCCGTGAGGAAATACTTGTGTTGGCAACGAAGGACAACGTTGATTTGATTGAGGGAGACTTTGTTACGGCCGATTTAAGCTCGCACAAGAAGCCGACCGGGTTGTTCAGAGACTTGCTTGAAAAAATGATGAGCATACCGCCTAAAAACCGGGCAATGGATATCCAATACTATGAAATCAGGGGGAGAGCAAACACAGGGCCGCTGTTTCCTTAAAAGTGATTTTGCAAGCACCGATACTCCGTGACCTGTTACCGATTCATCAAGTTTTAACATCAATGTCTTCAAATTGACTGATCTGAACAGAACCATCCGGAAATTTGGCTATAATCTCCAAGTCGCCACCCATCGCATTAATAAAGTTTCTTAATGTGCTTATATACATGTCTGTGCGCTTTTCAATCTTCGAGACCGCAGCCTGTTTTACAGATAACGCTTGAGCAAGTTGTTCCTGGCTTAAATTTCTGGCATGACGTAACTCCTGCAAAGGCATCGCATCAAGAAAGGCTCTTGTCTTTTCCGCAGCTTTCTTCCTGGCCGCCGGTTTCATTTTATTTCTCAGCATAGAGTAAGGTTTGCTCATCATCATCCTCTTTTTTCTTTTTCCAAATTCTTTAAGTGTTCTTCATAAACTCTTTCCGCCAATGGTAAGTATTTGTTGTACCAACGCTTACCGCCGGACTTTCTCCCGCCAACCAGCAGAATTGCCATTCTTCGAGGATCAAAGGCATATATGATTCTGTATGGTTTCCCTTTATGTTGAATACGTAACTCTCTCAATGTTCCGTATTTGGATCCTTTTAGATCCGAACTGTAGGGATATGGCAAGTGAGGTCCTTTTTCTTCCAACAAACCCACAACTGCATCAATGTCGATCTGTTCTTCCTCATCCAGACCAAACCACCATGCCTCAAATTCGTCAGTATATTCAACTTCCCATGCCATGGAAGGAATATAACCTATGAGGAATGTTTAGTCAACATGTTTGAGGTAATAAATACTAACTGAAAGGGATTATACTCCTCCTTATTGCCTGATGCTTAGTTGCGGGAAGCATTGCATCAACTGCCTGAATGGCCACTAATGAATAGGATGAGGGATGCAAAGTAAAAATTATATTTTTGATTTTTGAAAGAGTTGGTGTATTTATGAATCAGATAGAACATTTGAAAGACAGGAGTGCAGGGTCTATGGATGAAAAAATTAATAAAGTCGCGGACATGATCGCAAAAGCCAAAAAGGTTGTCGTTTTCACCGGCGCGGGCATCAGCACGGAGTCCGGCATTCCTGATTTTCGCGGTCCCGGAGGACTGTGGACCAAATACGATCCGGATGATTTCACCATCGATAAATTTCTGGGATCTCACGCAACGCGAAAGAAAATGTGGCAGCGCCTGCGGGAAGGCGGCCTGATGGAAGACGCGCAGCCCAACGCGGCTCATTATACCGTGGTGGAGCTGGAGAAGATGGGAAAGCTGCTTTCCCTGGTCACGCAGAATGTGGACAATCTGCACCAGAAGGCCGGGAGTTCCCCCTCCCTGATCCGGGAATTGCACGGCAACATGCAGCGGCTGGTTTGCCTGAACTGCCGTGAGAGCTACCCGATTGCCCTGGTCAAGGAAAAGTATGCAGGCTCCGACGATGTGCCGGCCTGCGATTACTGCCGGGGCATCCTCAAACCCGATGTGATTTTCTTCGGAGAGGCCCTGCCGCAGCAGACGCTGGCTCAGGCGATGCGGGAAGCGGAAGACTGTGATTTGATGATCGTAATCGGATCGTCGCTGGTGGTTTATCCCGCCGCCTATGTTCCGGTTCATGCCAAGCAGTCCGGGGCCGATCTGGTGATCATCAATAAGGGCGAAACCGAACAGGATCATCTGGCCGACGTCCGCATTGACGCCCCGGCAGGGGAGACCATGACGAAAATAGTAAACAGACTGAAGGCTGAAGATTAAAGGAACGGGCGTGAAACGCGCCGTCATGCCGGCGAATACCCTGAAGGGCACGAGTGCCGGTATCCAGAAAAAATTAACCACGTCGCAGCAAACTGCGGAGAAGTAGCACTCATCCCGCAACAGGACGATTTAAAAAGCCGAAGGCTTACAAAACAGATCTTCAGTCTAACCGCCTAAGGACCCTTATGTGCCTGATTCTTTTTGCCTACCATGCGCATCCGGACTACCGCCTGATTCTGGCGGCCAACCGCGATGAATTTTACGACCGGCCTTCCGCGCCCGCGGATTTCTGGAACAGTCATCCGCAGATGCTGGCGGGGATGGATTTAAAAGAAAAAGGAACGTGGCTGGGCGTTACCAGAGAAGGCAAATACGCCGCCATAACCAATTATCGCGATCCCGCTTCCTGGAAAGCGGACGCGCCGTCCCGCGGCAAGCTGGTCAGCCGGTATCTGACCGGATCGGCCGGCCCCGAAAAATATCTCCGGAGCATTGTGAAAAAAGCCGATGGTTATAATGGATTCAACCTTCTTCTGGGCGACGGCGAAGACCTCTTTGTGTATTCCAACCGGGGGGATGTCCGAAAGCTTTCTCCGGGGATTTACGGCTTGAGCAATGAGCTCCTCGATACGCCCTGGCCCAAGGTTCAACGGGGCAAGAAATTACTGAAAAAAGCCCTGGCCCAAAAAGGAAAGGAACTGGAAGAGGCGCTGTTTGATCTTCTTTCAGACCGCCTCGTTCCCCCCGACCGGAATCTGCCGGACACGGGCATCGGCCTCGAGTGGGAGAGGCTGCTCTCGACGATGTTTATCAAAAGCCCCGTTTACGGCACGCGCTCTTCAACACTGCTCTTCATCGGGAAAAACAGGCGGGTTAAACTGATCGAAAAAATTTACAACGGCGAGGAGGAGCCCTGGCTGGTCGGCCGGTTTTCGTTTCCTGTGGAGGATCGGACATGAAAGGAGGATGCCATGAAGGTGGTTTATTCCGAAGAGTATAAACAGGTTTACTCATATGATCCCGCCTCCAATCCCGGAAGGATCGAATCCA
>Ga0209201_1003953_pt1 | contig 12471 bp, 6 predicted proteins | sample AD_UKC055_MetaG_FD_184411 | JGI IMG/M metagenome (GOLD analysis project Ga0209201, IMG submission 184411) | Active sludge microbial communities of municipal wastewater-treating anaerobic digesters from USA - AD_UKC055_MetaG (SPAdes) (version 2) | ecosystem: Engineered > Bioreactor > Anaerobic >... | reverse complement strand
TCGTCATTGCCTGTGGCGCCGGTCCCGGCACCGCCTCGGAAATCTCCCTCGCCATCAAAGCGGGCAAGCATATAGTCCTGCTGGCCCTGTCTCCTGCGGCAAAAATCTATTTCCAAGAGCTTGGCGGCCCCCTGGTTTCCGTTGCCGCCTCTCCCCGCAATGCTATTGATCTGTGTGAACAATTGTTGAAAGAACCTCAACAAACAGCATAAAGAAGACCATTGTAGGACAATAATCATGAAAAGCTTAAGTTACGCCCAGTCAGGTGGAGATAAATATCGGCATAAAAACATAAGGTGACTCACAAGGCATAGGATATTGCGATACACAGAGTTTCAAGGAAATGGTTGACATGACTATCCTTGCATCCTATACTTCCCCTGCATGAAAACCCAAGGCCAATGAGGGTGGCAGGTGTCGATTATGGAAGATAGTGGTTTTAATCACGATGGTTTTAAACCGGGTACCGACGTATGGCCAAGGATAAACCCATAGACAGCCGCCTCCTGGGCGAACTCCAGGCGATCCGCCGGAGCGTCGAGGAGATCAGAAATCTCGAAACGGAACGGGTCTTCGAGGAAGGCCTCTTCCGGACCCTCCAGGACAGTTCCCTCATGGGGATTTATGTAGTCCAGGACGGGGTCTTTAAGTTCGTCAACCAGCACACCTCCAACTACTGGGGCTACGCCCGGGAGGAACTCCTCGGCATGGCGTCCATGAGCATCGTCCATCCCGAGGACCGTCACATCGTCCGGGACGGCGCCATCCGCATGCTCAAAGGGGAGCTTTTCTCTCCCTACGTCTTCAGGACCATCGCCAAGAACGGGAGCATCCGGTGGATCACCGAGACGGTGACGACGATCCACTACCAGGGCCAGCGGGCCGTCCTCGGGAACTCCATGGACATCACCGAGCAGATCAACGCCCGGAACAAGCTTGCCGATCTCGAGGCCCTGGAGGCGTCCATTCTCGTCGCCATCCCCCACGCCGTTATCGGCCTGAAGAACCGGCGGATCATCTTCGCCAACGACGGCGTTCAGACCGTCTTCGGGTGGAAGGCCGAGGAGATAATCGGCCAGCGGACCCGGCGCTTCTACCGTTCCGAGGGGGACTTCAAGGAGATCGCCGCGAAGCTCTACACCACCCTCGAGAACGAGCAGACCGTTTCCCTCGAATTTCCCTGCCGCCGCAAGGACGGGAAGGAAATCGTCTGCATGATCAACGCCTCGCGGATCGGCGACACCTTGACGGAAAAGCAGATCGTCATCACCTACGAGGACATCACGGACCGCAAACAGGCCGAGGACGTTTACAAGACCCTGGCGAAGAGCTCCCAGGCGGGGGTCTATGTGGTCCAGAACGGGGCCTTCCAGTTCGTCAACCATCACGCCGCTGCCTACGCGAGTTACAGCGAGGAAGAACTCGTCGGCATGGATTCCATGAGCCTCGTCCACCCCGAAGACCGGGCCATGGTCCGCAAGAACGCCAAGAGCATGCTCTCGGGAAAACGGAAGGCCCCCCACGAGTTCCGGATCATCACCAAACACGGCGACATCCGCTGGATCATGGAAACGGTGACGATGATCCCCTTCCGGGGGGAGTTCGCCGTCCTCGGCAATTCCATGGACATCACGGAACAGAACAGCGCCCGGGAAAAGCTCGAGGAGCTGGAGGCCCTCGAAGCCTCCATCCTCGAGGCCATTCCCCACGCCGTCATCGGCCTCCAGGACCGGCGGATCATCTTTGCCAACGACGGCGTCCAGACAGTCTTCGGGTGGAAGGCCAAAGACCTCATCGGCATGAGCACCCGGATTCTCTATCGCAGCGACGAGGATTACGAAGGGATGGCCAAGGCGCTCTACAGCGCCCTGGAAAAGAAGCGGACCGTAACCTTCGAATTTCCCTGCCGCCGGAAAGACGGCAAGGACATCGTTTCCATGGTCACCGCCGCCCGCATCGGCGCCAGCCTCATCGAAAAGAACATCGTCATCACCTACGAGGACATTACGGACCGGAAGCTCGCCGCCACGGAACTGGAGAATTCCCGGGGACAACTCCGCAATCTCACCGCCCATCTCCAGTCGATCCGGGAGAAGGAGCGCTCCCGCATCGCCCGGGAGCTGCACGACGAGCTGGGACAGCTCCTCACGGCCCTCAACACGGAGATCATCCTGCTGGGGAAGAAGATCCCCCCGGAGTTGACTGCCCTTATCGAGAGGACCCAGTCCCTTTCCAGTCTTATCGATATGACCATGGAAACCCTCAAGCGCATCTACATGGCCCTGCGGCCGGGCATGCTGGACCACCTGGGACTGACGGCCGCCATCGGCTGGCAGGCGGAGGAATTCCACAAACGGACGGGCATCCCCTGCCGGGTAAGCTTCGCCCCCGAAGACATCATTCTCGAACCCGATCTTACCACCTCCCTGTTCCGGATCTTCCAGGAAACCCTGACGAATATCTCCCGCCATGCCGAGGCATCCCGGGTGCATGTCTCCCTGCGGGCGACGGATCGCAAGATTCAACTGACGGTGAAAGACAACGGCAAGGGCATTACGCGGGAACAGATGACCAAGCCCAACTCCTTCGGCCTCCTCGGCATCCGGGAGCGGGCGGAATACTGGCGTGGGACCGTAACCATCAAAGGAAAACCGGGCGAGGGAACGACGGTCAGCGTCGCCATCCCCCTGGAACAGAAAGGAACGCCGTTATGAAGAAGATCAGCATCCTCATCGCCGATGATCATCCCATCGTCCGGGCGGGATTCAAACTTGTCATCTCCGACACTCAGGATATGACCGTCGCCGATGAGGCCGGCAATGGCCAGGAGGTCCTCAATCTGATCAGGAAGAAGGATTACGACATCGTCCTCCTCGACATCTCCATGCCGGGCCGGAACGGCCTGGAGATTCTCAAAGATCTGAAGACGGAAAAGCCCAAGCTGCCCGTGATGATCCTGAGCATCTATCCCGAAGAGCAATACGCCGTCCGGGCCCTCCGCGCCGGGGCCTCCGGCTACATGACCAAGGCCAGCGCCCCCAATGAACTCATCGCCGCCATCCGCAAGATCTCCCAGGGGGGCAAGTACATCAGCGCCTCCCTGGCGGAAAAGCTCACCGAATACCTCGATGAAGACGCCGCCAAGCCCCTCCATGAAAAGCTATCCGACCGGGAATATCAGGTCATGCTTATGATCGCCTCCGGAAAGACCGTCTCCGACATCGCCGCGGAGCTGTGCCTGAGCGTGAAGACCATCAGCACCTACCGGAGCCACATCATCGACAAGATGAAAATGAAGAACAACGCCGAAATTACCCTCTACGCCGTTCAGAACAAACTCATCGGTTAACTTCGCACCGGTAATGGCGGTTAGGGAGAAACGGCAACGGTGAAAAGGACATCCGGAATCAAGGCCCTCGAGGATAAGATCCTCGCCCTGGAAAAGGATTCGGCGGACCGCCGGCAGGTCGAGGCATCCCTCAGGCAGAGTGAAAGTCTCTTCCGCACCCTGGCGGAGCAATCCTTCGCCGGGATCTACGTCGTCCAGAACGGAAAATTCAAGTACGCCAACAGCAACGCCGCCTCCTATGCTGGGTTGACCATGGAAGAACTCACCGGCAGGAAGTCCGACAGCATCGTCCACCCCGAGGACCGGGAGGACGTCAAGAGAAATGCCCGGGCCATGTTGCGCGGCGAAAGCACCTCCCCCCACGAATTCCGGATCGTCACCAAGACGGGCGAGATCCGGTGGATCATGGAAACGGTCACCTCCATTTATTATGACGGCAAACCGGCGATCCTGGGCAATTCCATGGACGTCACCGAACAGCGCCGCATGCGGGAGGCCCTGCGGGAATCGGAACAGCGGCTGGCGGACATCATCGAGTTTCTCCCCGACGCCACCTTCGCCATCGACCGGGGGGGAACGGTCATCGCCTGGAACCGGGCCATGGAGGAAATGACGGGCGTCAAGGCCCCGGACATCATCGGCAAGGGCGACTACGAATACGCCCTCACCTTTTACGGCGTGCGGCGGCCCATCCTCATCGATCTCATTCTCAAGCCGAATGACAAGATCGAACGAAGCTACTACGTCCTCAAGAAGGAAAGGGATCTGCTGATCATCGAAACGGACGTCCCGCAGGTCAAGGGCCAGAAGGCCTTCCTCTGGGCCAAGGCCAGCCCCCTCTACGACAGCCGGGGCAATATCGTGGGGGCCATCGAATCCATCCGGGACATCACCGACAGAAAGAGCGCGGAAGAGGCGGTCCGGAAGCGCGGCAAGGAGCTGGAAATCAAGACCCATGAACTGGAGGAACTAAACGCGGCCCTGCGGGTCCTCCTCAAGCGACGGGAAGAGGACCGCGACGAGTTGGAAGAAAGGATGCTGCTCAATATCAAGAAACTCGTCCTCCCCTATCTGGAAAAACTGAAAACGAGCCGCCTGGAAGCCCGGGAGCAGGCCCATCTCAACATCCTCGAGTCCAACCTCAAGGACCTGATCTCACCTTTTGCCCGCAGACTTTCGACTAAATACATAAATCTGACCTCCCGGGAGATCCAGATCGCCAACTTCATCAAGGAAGGCCTCACCAGCAAGGAAATCGCCGACATCCTCCACGTATCCGCCGGCGCCGTAAACATCCACCGCTACCGGATCCGGAAAAAAATGGGCATGACGAACAATAAACACAACCTCCAGGCCTTTCTCTCCTCCCTGACTTAAAATTACATTTTCTGTAATTTATAGTTTAATTCTTTTAATATTGCGCAATTCTCAAAATAACTTAACATCCCCGCAAACACAGATCACCCAGGTGGGTGAACGTCCACTGAAGAGGTGGAGTGTGTCGCCAACCTCCTCCCAAGCAGGGACCGGAGTCTGAAACTCCGGTCCCTCTCTCTAAAAGTTTCATGCCTACAAAGACGGCACGGCATCATGCAGGTGTTGTCTTCAAGGGGACCGGGCCTTACGCCCCCGGTCCCCCCTCCTTCCTTCCCTGCCGCCGACGGAACGATCCTCAGGGCCGCGGCCGGGCATGCCCGCCGGGCGGGTACCGCCGGGCTTTTATCTCTCAGCGCAACAATCTGCAACGGTCAAGATACCGTGAGACCTTTGAAAAATGGCTTCGCCGCGGCTCAGAAATCTTTTTCGCCTCTGAATGGGTAACGTATAAACCTTATTCATTACCAAGCGTTAAGTTCAATCACGCAACGGCGAAAAACATTTGATTCGCCGCTTGCGAACCATTTTTCCGCAGTTATGCAAAGCTATTACCGTAAATAATCACACTTATCCTTTGGCCTCTGGTCAGAACCCCCATGACGGTGCTTCCCCGCTTGCCTTAAAAGTGGTTTTATGCCTATTGATGGTGCCGGTCATCAAGCTATGAAAAGAGGAAAAGATGCCCGCAGGCAATTCACACAGGTTTTTTCCCAAGCCCCCTTCATTCCGGAAGCCGATCGCCCTTCTCAAGATCCGCCTGATGGGAGTTTGGGATGTAACCATCGACGCCATAGTAAATTTCGATAAAAACGGAGACACCAACCAGGCCGCGGCCATCTCCCTGTACGCGATCCTGTCCTTCATCCCCCTGTTCATCCTTACTATTCTCATGGCCAACGAGATCCTCGGCGCCTATCCCCGCATCCAACAGCAGTTGGTGGAAGGGGTCAAGAATCTGAGCCCCTATTTCTCCGACCCCCTCCTTAAGCAATTGGGAGGCATCGAGGAGAAGAAGGGAGTCCTGGGCTGGATCGGCATCATTACCCTGATCTGGTTCTCCTCCATGATCTTCGGGGCCATCGAAACGGCCTTTCACCAGATATTCCGCTCCCACCGCCACCGCAACTACCTCTGGTCGAAAATGCTGGCCATCGCCATGATCCCCATGGGGTGGGCCGTAGCTATCGCGAGCATCTTCATCACCTCCCTGGCCGCCCTGATCACCAGACAGCCGCTGCTGGCCGAAAAGATCTTCCCCCATTTCCCGATGCTGCAAGGTTTTTTCTTCCAATACGGAATTCCATACCTGGTTACGGTCCTGTTTTTCACCATCGTCTATAAGGCCATCCCCACGGTAAAAATTCCCCTCGGTGTCGCTGTTGCGGGCGGAGCGATTTTTTCCGCCCTCATGGAACTGGCGAAGCACTTCTTCACCTGGTATGTAGCCAACTACACCCGCTACAACATCATCTTCGGCTCCCTGGAGGCGGTGGTCATCCTGGTGATCTGGATATTTTACGTCGCCCTGATCCTTCTGTTCTGCGCCGAACTGATGGCTTCCTTCATGAGACGGGATCTGCTGCTGCTGCAGAAGGCCTTCTTCCCGCCGGGCAAGAAGGCGGAGCGCAATGTCAATAAATGGCTGAACATCGACGACCGGCTCTTTCATAAATTCGGCCGTCTCTATCCCCAGGACAGCTACATCTTCCGGGAAGGAGATCCCAGCCAGGATCTCTATTACGTCATAACGGGGCGAATTCAGCTCGAAAAGACGGTGGGAGCGGTAAAGAAGGTCCTGTCGGACATGGGACCGGGGGCATATTTCGGGGAAATCGCGGCCCTTATCGAGTCCCCGCGCACCGCCTCGGCTAAGGTCTGCGAAACGGCGGAAGTGGCGGTGATCGACGGCGAAACCTTCCACAAACTCCTGAGGGAAAGCGACCATGCGGCGCTGCTCATGCTCAAGGAATTTTCCCGGCGGATAAAGCACGCCAACGAGATTCTGGAGGGGGCCACCCATTCCTGGCTGTGTCTGGTCATGATCATGCATTTTCTCAAAAACGATCCTCTTCCCCAGAATCGTAACTTCCTGGAGGACCTGGCGGCCATCACGGGAAAGGACGCCAACGAGATCGAAGAGACCGCCCAGGAACTTATCCAGGCCGGGGTACTGAAGCTCGAGGGGAACCGGATTGTCGCTTTCGATCGGGAGCGGGCCTGGGAGGTCGCCTTCAGGAAGACGGGGTGAGCAATCCGTCTCCCATTGCCGTGAACGGGGCGTGATTGGAAGTGAAGACAGGCGGCGTCCGCCTGAGGATCGCGGCGATGGCGGGATGCCCCTTTACCTCGCCGGCGAGGAACCGGCGGAGATCCCCGCGGGACCATCCCCGGGCGTGGTTGAAATCCACGTAGAGGGACAGATCGCCGTCGGAGAAGGGCCGTGTTGCCAGGCCCGAGGCCGCGGCGGCGAAGGCCGGCATATTGAAGAGGGCGATATTGAGAAATCCGATCGCCGCGCTGTGGGCCGCCACGTACTCCACGGTGCGCCGAGCCGCCTCCCGATCCTCAGCCGGGGTTCCGAAGAGGAGATAGACATAGGCGGCGATCCCCGCCGCCTTCAGGTTCCACAGCACCCGGGAAGCCATCTTCAGGTCGATCCCCTTGTCAAGGGCATCGAGCACCCGTTGATCTCCCGACTCCAGCCCCAGCTTCAGCATGACGCAGCCGCCGTCCCGGAGGCGGCGGCAAAATTCCGGAGCCGCAAGTTGTTCCGTGATCCGTGCGAACCCGTACCAGGGGACGCCGACGGGATGCCGGGCCAGCGCCGCCAACAGGGCGGGGCTCATGGCGTTGTCGAGGAAATGGATGAGGACGGGATTCATCTCTTTCTTGAGGCGATTCAGGTCCGCAAAGACCTTTTCCGCCGAAAGGGAACGGTAGGGATTGCGTTCCGCCGTCTCCGGACAGAACCGGCAGCGGCGCCACCAACACCCCGCCGCGGCGCTGTAGGGGAGGACCGGACCGGGAGCGAGGTAGAGATCACTGGGGAAGGCACGGTAATCGGGGCAGGAAGAGGCGCCAGCGGACCGTGTTTCCACCCCGGTCCCCGCTGTACCCTCATCGGGCAGTCCGGTCCACCCTAACGCCGGGCCACAGTCGGACCAACATGACCGTGACGCTGGCGCGTCTTGCGACACCGGAGCGCCGTGCAACGCCGTCGGATCAACCGTCGTAGTCGGATCACGTCCCACCGTCATATCCTGCGTTGCCTTTTGTATCGACCGTACCGCCGGGATGAGGCTGTCTGCCCGGGAAACCGCCGCATCCAAAATCTCCCCGCCGCCGGGATGACCGCCCTCTCTTATCCCGGTCCCACAATTATTCGCCAGGTTCAGGAGAAACTCCTCTCCCGGACCGGCCACCAAATTATCCACCAGACCGTCGAATGCATACCGCGCTTGGGGCCACCGGCGGAGCCAGGAGGTCACCAGCCCCCCGCCAAGAACGATCCGGGCCTGGGGATGGCGGGCGCGCAAAAACCCGATCATGGCAAAGGCGCAGAGGGCCTGGCTGAGATAATTCAGAGAGACGCCGATTGTTAGGGGCGGGGCGCCCGCCGCCAATCTCGGCGCCAATTCGCTAATAAAATATGGGAAAAAGGGATTTCTTTCCGGACGGCCGGCGGCGGTCAGGAGATCCCGAGACCGAACGGGAGAGAGCTCGCCGTCCTGGTAGTCGGCAAGGCCCAGGACAACCTCCCGTCGGCCGGTCAGACGAGCCAGAATGCGGCTGAGATCGGCGACGGCCCGGCGGTAACGGTCTGGATGGGAGTAAAGGGGCGGGGACCGCAAATCCCGAAGGTGCCGATCCAGGTTTCGCATCGCCCGTCGGGTCCAGGTGTCGAGGTTGGCAAGATTACGCCCAGACATGGACTCTCCCGGCGGTTTTACCCGCACCGGGCTTACTTCGGCATCCGGCGCCAGGCCGTGGCGGCCGGGGCGCCCTGATCCCTCAACCCGGAGCACCGGACCGAAGAGGAAGCGGAAACCTTCGCCGTTGGCGTCGATGAGGGTACAGGACACGCCCCGCGCCTCCAGATACCCCGCCAGCCTCGCGATCCCCGCCGGCGGCTCGCAGGGCTTGGATACGGGCGGATGGATGAGCACCAGGCGGGCTCCAGGAGCGGTCGGGATTTGCATGCTTCTCGTTCTAAACTGCCTCGACGCTTCCCGTTTTTGGAAAGCCCTTCCCATCTCATCGACATGACGCCACGACCCGGCGCAGGACGGGAGGAAATCGTTTCCCCGCCCGCCGGGGATCAGTCTTCCAAGTGCCGCCGGGTAAAGAAGATCCGGGCATCCACCAGGGAGACCCCCTTCCCGGCCGGATGGACGATCACGGGGTTGAGGTCCAACTCGGCGATCTCCGGGGTGGCGGCCAGGAGGGCGGAAACCCGGCAGATCACCTCCTCCAGGGCCTCGATATCGGCGGCCTCCCGCCCCCGGAAACCTTGTAGGAGCGGATAGGCCTTCAACTCGGCGACCATGTCCGCCGCCTCGGCCCCGGTCACCGGCGCCAGGCGGATGGCCCTGTCCTTGAAGACCTCGATGAAGATCCCCCCCAGACCCGCCATGACCACGGGACCGAACACCGGATCCCGGCGCCCGCCGACAAAGCATTCTACCCCCGGCGCCGCCATTTCCTGGATCAGGAATCCATCGGCGATGGGGGCGAATCGCTCCGCCATCTCCCCCAGGACCCTACGGAGGGACCGCCGCGTCCGGACGGAGAGCCGCACCCCTCCAACTTCGGTCTTGTGGGAGGCCTCCCGGGATAGGAGCTTCACCGCCACGGGAAAACGGACGGCCAGTCCCTCCGCTTCCTCGGGACGGCGGACTCTCCAGGACGGCGCCGGTGAAAGTCCCGCCGCCCGGCAGATCTCCAGTGCCTCGTCCGTCCAGGGGATCCGCCGTTCCCGGCGGCAGCGCCCCCGGATGTCGGCAATGAGAGTCTTATTCAGAGACACCGGCGGCGGTGCGCCCCGGTTGTCCCGCCGGGTCTTCCGTTCATGATAGGTCGCCGACATATCGAGGGCCGCGGCGGCCTGCAGAGGAGAAGTGAAAATGGGATAGGGCTGGCTTCGGGCGACGTCGAGAAGCTCCGCGGGATCGGAGAGCATGGCCACGGCCACGGGCTTCCCGTAAAGCTCGACAAGCTTCGACACCCCGGCGAGAAAGGTCCGGGACATCTGCGCTTCATAGGTGGAGGCGTAGAGGTGATTGAAAAGGACCCCGTCGATGTCGTCCAGCTTCAGGGTTTCCTCGAGGATGCCGGTAAAGATCGTGTAATCGAAGATCTCGCCCAGATCCAGGGGATTCTGGTGGGCGATGACCCGGGTGTGGTACAGGGTCTTGAGCTTGGCCAGGAAGGCCGGCGGGAAGGGCGCCATGTGGAAGCCGAATTTGGCGCAGGCGTCGGCGGAAAGCACGGCATGACCGCCAGACCGGGACAGGACGGCGACGCGCCGGCCCTTCATCAGGGGCAGGCGGATGATCTTGATGGCCGAGAGGAATTCCCCCTCGTCCTCGGCCCTGATGACGGCGTCCTGGCGGAACATCCCGTTCACGACGTCATCTCCGGCGGAAAGGGCCGTCGTATGAGACTGGGCGATCCTTGCGCTCGTCTCGCTCCGGTTCGATTTCTGGACAATGATGGGCTTGTGGGAACCCATGGCCAGATTATGAAACATCCGGCCCCTGCTGAAGCCCTCGAGGTACAATGTAACAACGTCCGTTTCCTCGTCCTTGAGAAAATATTCAAGGAAATCAACTTCATCCAGTTGGAGTTTGTTGCCGACGGCGACAAATTTCCCGGGAACTACGGCGTTCTCGGGCAGGGCGTGGAGATAGGTGCCCCCGACCCCGCCGCTCTGGGCGATCATGGCCACCCGGCCTCCGGAGGGAGGATCCTTGAAGAAGGCGAAGGGCATCATCATCTTGATGTCGAAATTCACCGTTCCCACGCAGTTGGGACCGATGAATTTGATTCCGTGTCTGTCAGCGGCATCCAGGACCTCCTGCTCCAGGGAATGGTCGCCGTGGGCGTATTCGCTGAAACCGCTGGATTCGATAACCACCCGCCGGATGCCTTTCCGGCCGCAATCTTTCAGGAGGGCGGGAATGGTCCTGGCCGGAGTGAGCATGATCGCCACCTCGGGGATTTCGGGCAGTTCGTCGATCCGGGTGTAAACGGGTATCCCGGCCACCTCTCCCGCCTGGGAACCCACGCCGTAAAGTTTGCCCTGATACCCGCACTGCTTGTTGTTGAGGAGGATGATCTGCCCCAGGTTCATCTTTGTGGCCGAGACCCCGACCACCACCATGCTTTTGGGATAAAAGAATGATTTCATTATATACCGCCATACGAGTCAATTGTTTCCGGCCTTGCCCGCCGCGGGACGGAGAGCCGGCTGGGCCTTCATGGCCCGGACCTCCTATAAATAAATCCCCTCCCCCTGTCAATCCTTCGTTTGTCCCGAAGAGGCGGAAGTTATCATGACCCATCCGGAGGCAGGGCGCCGTGGTTCCACCCCGCCCCGTTCATGGTTTCACCTTGACATCCCATCGATTTATGTGAAAATGGTTTCCCGGTGGCATACCCCGATCTTAACTTTCCCGGCGCCGGCCCCGGAACAACATAATTTCTTTCGAGCGAGGAGCAAGATTATGTCACTGGAGAAATGGAAGGCCCTTTATCCGGAAAAATTCGCCTCGGAAGCGGAGATCTTCAGTCACATTCACCGGGGAGACACGATCTTCATCGGCTCGGCCTGCGCCGAACCCCAGCATCTGGTCCAGGGCCTGATCCGTTATGTAAAGTCATACCCCAAGGCCTTTTTCGACGCTGAAGTACTCCATATCCGTTCCCTCGGCGTGGCCCCGTATGCCACGGAGAAATTCAAGCAGAACTTCCGCCACAACTCCTTCTTCATCGGCGACAGCACCCGGGACGCGGTCAATAAGGGCGTCGCCGATTACACCCCCGTCTTTCTCTCGGAAACGCCGGAGTTGTTCCGCCGGGGACTGGCCCGGGTGGACATCGCCCTCATCCAGACCTCACTCCCGGACGAACACGGCTATCTGAGCCTGGGCATCAGCGTTGACATCGTCAAGGCCGCCGCCGAGCAGGCCAAGATCGTCGTCGCCCAGGTCAACAGTTTCATGCCCCGGGTCCATGGTGATTCCTTCATCCATATCCGGGACATCGATTATCTCGTCCCCTATGACGAACTGCTCCTGGAATACACCAAAGGGGCCGACTCGGAGATCGTCATGGGGATCGGGAAGTACGTCGCCCGTCTCGTTGAGGACGGGGACACCATTCAGGTGGGCTACGGCAGCATCCCCAACACCGTCCTGGCCAATCTCAGGGACAAGCGGCATCTCGGGGTTCACACGGAACTGATCGGCGACGGGATCATCGAACTTATGAAAACGGGGGTAATCGACAACTCCAAAAAGACCCTCAACCCCGGAAAAACGGTAACGACCTTCTGCCTCGGCAATCAGGACACCTACCGTTATCTCCATGACAACCCGGCCATCGAGTTCCGGACCATCGACTACACTAACAACCCCCTGATCATCGCCCAGCACGACCGGATGACGGCCATCAACAGTGCCCTGGAGATCGACTTGACCGGTCAGGCCACGGCGGAATCCATCGGCCGGATCTTTCATAGCGGC
>Ga0209201_1003951_pt1 | contig 12473 bp, 15 predicted proteins | sample AD_UKC055_MetaG_FD_184411 | JGI IMG/M metagenome (GOLD analysis project Ga0209201, IMG submission 184411) | Active sludge microbial communities of municipal wastewater-treating anaerobic digesters from USA - AD_UKC055_MetaG (SPAdes) (version 2) | ecosystem: Engineered > Bioreactor > Anaerobic >... | reverse complement strand
TATTGAACGTACATCAACACAGTCGAACGCTATGCTCAGGCTGATTTTTTCGACGTTTTCAAATTAAAATCATCAACAGCCAGAATTATTAAACTCATTTGTTGGTAAGTGAACACGCCATCCAGCACCATTCAAATTTGCTCTGAATTATTTTGCATATGAAGGGTAGAAAGAAAGCGCAGTGCCTTTCCGGACTGGGTTTAAAAAACGCAGCATCCTGCGTATTTCCGGTCATTTCTTATTGATCAGCTTCCAAGATTCCCCACTTTTAGTTTTTAAATAGTTGGGATCATTCAGGTTTTAAGGCCGTTTTTGCCGGTTCTGGGTATTTACAAGGAACGGCTTCGGCCTTGATAATATGTTGGAATAATTTGGCTATTTATAAGACCTATCCTTCCTGATCTTGACTGCTGCACCCATTGACATTATCAATGAGCATCTGTATATTAACATTAAGGCAATAAAGGTGCTGCAATGCTCGAGTTCAATTGTGTATCCTGAAGTAAGTGAAAGGTGAATTGTTTCACTGGGAGGTTAAACGAAGAACATTGCGAGATATTGGCAGTGATAATGACCTGCTGAAAGATCATTAAATAAGCTGACTACAGCTTATAAAAAGGAAGCAAAAAGCATTGCAGCACTCTTTGATATTGTCTTCACGCTCTTTGAAAGATATGCAGAAATAGTCGAGATTCTGCGATGTACGTATTGAGTCTATTCTACTGGATGTTAACGAAAAACAATCCTAGGGTCTTCGTGGTGATTATCACCCTTTTAGACCAGGCCTTGAATGATGGACTCCAGTAAAAAGACAAGACGGCATAGGCGGATCTCGTTAGCCCCTCGTAAGAGATATTATTCTTCGAGGGGCTTTTTTATCTCGATGGTAGATGGTCGGACAGTGAAATAATGATTATGTGCCGGTATTTGATATTGATGAAAATCATGTTAGGTAAGCTGAAATAAATCATCAATAATTACAATTATGCAAGATGACAATTTAGCTTTTAAAAATATTGAATAGTGCTATTATGTCATTCAACCTTCTGGAAATATTACTTTAGCTGATCAAGTTGTGCATAAAATGAGTGAACATTTATGAACACTGGCAACTTTCTATGATGATGAATGCACTTATCAATGACAATCAAGAGATTATACGGAAGCACCTGAGTGAAATCTCAAGGTCGAATCGGACTTATTATTATATTGATAACAAAGTTTATGGCTGCATTTACGAAATAGCAGAAAAAGAAGGACGGCCTGACTTAATTCCCAAAGACAACGAAACATTATCAGAGTGGCGGGAAAGACCTGGTATTCCGATAGAATATTTAGAGCTTGAAACTCATTTGAACAATTTATTCACGAACAGACAGAAAGATTTATTCAAGCAGAAGACAACAGAAGATAAAAAAGATGAAAACGTGATTTCAGAGCCACCGCCAGTTAATGTTTATTCACAACCATCAATCGCAGAAAATGAAGTTCATGAAACGCAAGTAGAACCAACCCCAGACAAATATGAAGCCAGATGCCTAATCATATTACTATTTTTGCTGTTTATCGGCCCTGTTATTTTACTTGGGGTTTTTTTTGAAATAGTGAAAGCCGAATCCATGGCGGTGGCGGTGATGATAGTTGTTTGTTACTTCATTTTTGTTATGGCTATTCGTTTCTGGATGCATGAAAAAGGATATTTGAAATTTCCAACCAAAGAGCAAATTGAAGCAGAAAAGGAAGAACGCATGAGAAAATGGGGTGGACCCATTAAATCAGCGCACATTATAAGATTGGAAAGAGGTCTCTATACAGGACTAGGGAATAGAAGACCCTATCCGCATGGCCGGCGAACAAAAAAATATTAGTTTCTATTTTAAACGGGCGTCATGAAAATATGTAAAAATTGTTATCGAGAATTTGATGAAAGAGAAGAAGATCCTCTCAATCCGATAGATGAACTGGGGAAAATATTTTTAGAGGTTACGGGTGAGACGAATGTTATGGATTACTGTCCTGAGTGCCGCGAAGAATTGGGATTGGTTAATGTAGCAGGATTCAACAACTAATTAATATCAAAGACCCAACGTGGTTTACGAGGAGAAAACTCAATTTTATTTTTTGTGCTTGAATATGTGAAATTAGTAATTGGTATTTCAAACGGTTTGATATTTATTACTGTATAATAATTGCTAAAACAATCATTCCATGAACCCCAAGGTTTTGGGTGGATCCTAATACTTGAGAAGATATAAAATTCATCAATCAATATTGCTTTGTATCTTACATAATTTTTATAGAAAAAGTATACGTTAATATTACGATGTAGTTCGACATATTTTTGAATATTGACCATTTCTCCTTTTTTCATATCAGATCCGAACGATACTTTTTTATATTCAGGGTAAATGTCACGCACTGCTTTTTCTAAATATGATTCCTTCACTGGTGCTAATAAACTTATTTTGTTGCTTATATTTTGTGTTCGATTTATTTGTTTTGATGGTTTAGGTTGGTGGACAATTGTATAAACAGGTTTTTCAGTCCAGGGCCAAACCGTTTTATAACTTGGTCTTGCTCTGATTATTGAGGGTTTCTGTTCCGTGGATGTTACGGAAATGGCAGATGAAATATTGTGAACTTTTTTCATGTGACGTGCCATTCTATCTTGTCTAACAGATGCGTTGCAAATTCCACATTGAATTAAATGGCATTGATCATTTGTTCTTGAGCTATTGTAAGTCATTGTAGTCTCATTAAGTTCAAAATTATTTTCAAATTGTCTTTTTTTAAAATTTTATGATTTTTTGCAAATCGCCACCCCGTCGGATACGTCAAATATACACTAATATTTTCAGAGAACCATATTTTATTGTTAATTATTTCCCCCCTTTTTAAGGCTGAAATATAATTATATGAGACGTTAGGTGAACGCTTGATAATATCGTACTGTGTCTTACCAAAGCAAATAACGTTCATAATGTTATGATCAACAATCAGTTTCCTAATAGCGACCTTGCTTGTTCCAACCATTTTTTCGTATTCTGCCTTCCCAAAGAAATCAATCAAATGCATTGGATCTTCCGTAGGAAAGGGGAACAATACTGCCATAAAGAATCTGAAAGGTCCTCGATATTGGTTTTTAATCATAAAGGCAGCATCAATTTTATTATCGTATTCGAAACACCCGGTGCCTCTCAACGTATCCCAGAAGGGATTCGTCCTTCCTATTCTGTTCGGCGACAAAAACATTCCTTGTTTAACAGAATGAGGATGGGGATTACTTAACAATATCAATATGGGAGTCTTGGAATTATCTTCAGGGATAAGAGGTCCTTCCGTTTTATAACGAATTTGATGAAGGGTATCGTCAAACATATACATGTCGGACCATTTGCTCAAATTTTCTTGGATCGTTGATTTAACAGTATCATAATTTCTATCAACAGTGATGACTTCTTCATGGATGATCGACAAAGAATTCATTTCTTTTCCTTTCATTTTACTTAATTGATAAAAGGATAGGCTTCAGAGAGGCCGGATTTATTCTTCAATCCGACCTCTCAACAATTTCACTTCTGCTTTTCTATCTCAACTTCCAAATCATCATCCATGTCCGATAAATCATATTTTATTCGTTTTATAAAATCACGACTCCCCGTAAATGATATTCCGTAAGGTCTTTTCCAATAGTCTCCGTGAAAAATTACATATTGCCATAAACTAAACCCGAGCTTCAAAAAAATGTGAAATTTTATCTGAATCCATAAAGAAGGTTTAGTATTTTCATCGATCATATCGATTCTCCTTTCTTCTCTTTTTATCGAGATTGTAAAGTGTCACCACTGTCGTCTCATTGTGACTTAACAAAACCGCCTTATCTTCGATTCTGTCAAGGGCCTGTATCAGATGTTTTTTTCTTTTCTGAGTCATCTGATACTCGACAACGTTTCCAGGTCTTGCTACGCAATTTCCAAAGAATGTTATGAGCTCAATATCATCGGCCTGAAATCCTCTCTGCTGCTTTCTAGTTAGTGCGTGCTTCGACAATTCCATTTTGCCACCTCCAAAAAAATTAAAAATGCTCTCCATATTTTTGTTTCTATTTTACACCATGTGATTCCGTGTTGTCAAGAAAAAAATTTTGTAAGTGCTTGATATAATTAAATAATAATAGTAATTAATAATAAACAATAATAATAAATAATAGTAATTAATTCATAAATAAAATGAACGGGCTTATAAGGACCAAGCTACCGCGTATTAGTTAGTCGCGCGGATCATTTTACTACTGTTTACATCACTATACAGTCATGGTCTTTCATAAATGGGGGGATGGGACTTTGATCTGGCCATCGGAAAAAAGTCAGAAGCATTCTTTCGTCTGGTTTCAAACAAAAACGCACCACAGTTCGTTTCTTGCCAGAAAATCCTTCCGATCTTCGATGAACCATAGAACAAATATATGATTAAGAAATTTATAAAATAAATTTCAGAAAGGAGGTGACTGCCTATGAAGAAGAAGATTTACACGAGGCCGGTATCAGTGGTGCTCTCAGAAGATATGTTCGTTCAGGTGAAGACTATCGCGGACAACGAGGAAATCGGTATCTCGGATTATATCAGGGAAGCGATTCGGGAAAAGTTGGCAACGCACAACCACAATCAATTTCAGCAAGAAATTATCCACGACTAGGCGGGTTACAACGAGAGTAAACATGGCAGACGAATGACTAATGTGAATTCAACAACTTAAACCTATTCTAGAAAGAGAGGAAATCAAATGAACAAAGCGATCAAACTAAACGAGAATCAGAGAATTGCCGCTGAACATGAAGATCAACATATTTTGGTTTTAGCCGGCGCCGGAACAGGGAAGACATCGACAATCATCGCGCGGGTAGAATACTTAATCCAAAAAGGCGTTGATCCCCAACGGATCCTTCTTCTGACCTTTACCCGGCGCGCAGCAAAAGAAATGACAGACAGATTATCCTTGAGCATTGGAGATGCCGCAAAAGAGGTAACGACAGGCACTTTCCATCACTTCTGTCTGCTGACCATGCGCAAAGAGCCGGACAAATTCGGGATACGGGATTTTACAGTAATCGACCGTGACGATCAAATATCCCTCATGAATCTTGCAAGGGCCAAATATGTAACAAAAGGAGTAAAGTTCCCGATAGCTTCCAAGCTGGTCAACTTTTATTCATACGCCCGCAACACGAAGATGAAATTTTCCGAATACTTAAACAAGTACGCAGAATACGACTATGAAATTTCAACCAAAATCCTAAATGTTTTTAGCGACTACGATCAAAGTAAACAAGCTCACCGTTACCTCGATTTTGACGACATCATTTATCGGTTTGGCGAAGTCCTGCATAATTCCCCTTCGATCAACGAGCAATTACGATCGCAATATGACCACATCCTGGTTGACGAAATGCAGGACACGAACCCCCTGCAATGGCGCATTCTGGACGGACTCAGAGACCCTGCCAAACTCTTTTGTGTGGGTGACGACGCGCAAAGCATTTATGCTTTCCGGGGAGCCGATTTCAGGAATGTGCATTCTTTTAAAGACCGGGTTCCTGATTCCGTGGTTTTGAAACTGGAAGACAATTATCGATCGACGCAGGAAATTCTGGATTTTTCCAATTGGCTATTAAGAGAATCACCGCTGAACTATGACAAGAACCTTAAGGCACAGAGAGGGAAAGGGATAAAACCAGTCATGAAGAGTTTTTCCAGTGACCTTGCGGAAGCAAAATGGATCGCTGAGGATCTTATCAAACGTCACGAAGAAGGAAATTCATGGAAGGACCACACGATTCTTACAAGAACCGCCTATGGCGCAAGAAGTGTGGAAGCGATGCTGATTGAGAAAAAGATTCCCTATGTATTTATCGGGGGAGCGAGCTTTCTTCAGTCTGCCCACGTCAAGGACCTTCTTTGCTTGGTCAGAGCGGCAGGAAATCCACAGGACGAAATAGCCTGGATGAGATACCTGACACTTTGGCCGAAAATCGGGGATGTCATCGCGTCTCGTCTTATTGCGTCCATAAAAAATACCGGCTCTCTTGCAAAAGCGTTTTCTGAGACAGCGCGCAATAATGCAAAAAGAAACGAAATCATCAATGGCCCTGAAGTGATAATGCAGCACTGGAACGAACCGGCCAAAGCACTGAAAGCGGGAGCGGAGTTCTTTGAGCCTCTCCTGTCAGCAAGATACGATCAATGGAACGTGCGAAAAAAGGATTTTGATCTTCTGGTGAAACTTGCAGAACGATATACCAGTCTCATGCGGTTTATTGAAGTCTATACACTGGACCCGATAACATCAACAGCAGCCGTATCGGATAACCCCGATGTCGTTACCCTGATTACAGTTCATAGCGCAAAGGGAATCGAAAATCGCGTTTGCTATATTATTCGCGCTGAACCGGGAATTTACCCTCATATGCGCAGCATAGGAAAGGAAGACGAAGAGGAAGAAGAACGACGCACGCTGTATGTGGCGATCACAAGGGCGAAAAACGAACTAATTCTAACGAGGTCAAAATTTCAATACAGCTATTCCTATCCATATTTCGACACTGAAGGATCTTATTTTTTATCAGACGTGCCCGACAATATTTTACAAGAGGATTACGTGCATGATCATGCATTTGATAACGTATATCATGCCAGTAATGAAACGGATCTTACCGCTGATTTTACCAACATAATGTCATAAGGAGAAATAAACCATGAGAAAAAGAATATTGCACACATCAATAAATTTGCTGATCGAGCCCGATACCTATCAACGGCTCAAAATGATCGCCGGACTGCAAAAGACAACCATGTCAAAATTCATCCGCGAGGGTATCAAGCTCAGACTGGCGCAGTATTACAAGGAGAATAATTCGATGGTGGAATAATAGGATCCTCTATTGATGAGGCCGGTATTTGATATTAATGAAAATCATGCGGGATTTGAAAAGCGCAGCATCCTGCGTATTTTTATAGGTTGATGGACCTATCGTTTATGATTGTTTGGATTATTAAATTTTAACAGATGGAGAATTGATGAGATGTTTTCTGCTGTGGGCAAATTGGCCAGAATATTGATGTTGCTTTCTATGGATCGAGAAGCTGGCACGTTTTACACCTTCTTTTCCAAAAGCCGAATTAACTCGGTGAATGATGTAGCAATTGATACTACTGCAATTGATGGATCAGCCTCCTCATGATCCCAAAATACTAGATCGGGAGCAATGTTTCGCGATGAATATCTAAAACAAATGTAATTGCCAGCATGATCTTCAGCTATTGGGCAGAGGCCATCAGGCAACCGATGCCTCATCATGTTAAATAACACTAATACGTTCGGGGAGTCTTTTTCTGAAAAGCTCAAAAATGAGTTAATTATGATAGTATATCTTTTCTCTAGTCGTAACTCTGCCGGTTCAGGGCAAGCGCCGTTGTGCTTAAATAGCCAACTTTTGAAGTCTTCAGGTAATGGTAAGCCTGACAAAGACTCGAAATTGCGAAGATCCTCGTCAGTAACAGGTGTTTGAGGTAATAGCCAAGTCATCTTCGTCATTATAAATCACCATTTACGCCTTCCAATCCAGATAGGATTTTCGCAAGTTCATTGGAATTCACAACTACTTCCGAGTTTATCCGTTGCCAGCGTGCTTTTGTTTCAGCAAGACGACAGGCTTGTTCCTGAATCTGAAGTTGATGCAGCCGGAAATTATCCCAACAATAGTCGACTAACTCACGTGCGGCAATGTATGACAACGTACCTGCCCAAGCGGCCGGACCACCATATAGTAAGGCAAAGCTACGATACCAGACGGGAGGAAGCCCAATAGTTTGTGGCATGAGTTTTACCATTATTATTTCAGTAAAGAATGCGGCAGTACCGCCGGCCACAGATCGCGTCGTTGCTTGGGCAAAATGATCAATATCAAACTCGTTTGTGTATAACATGACAGCAGAACTAACGGCAATATCAAAAACTGCCACAGACCCCCACCGCACAGCTGTTGCTTTAATGAAAGCTCTTTCATTGATTTGTCCCCAACCCTTGTTTCCGCCAACATGGTCAACATTATGTTCGTTTGAGTCAACAAGTTGCATGCGGCCTCTTTTACTAGGATCATGATGCCATTGCTTGCCCTGTGGATTTCTATTATTTTCCATCAGTTTAATATCACGTTCTGTAAACAGACTGCGTAGTTTTGGATTATTTTTTATTTCTGTTAATAGTTGCTCATTGCATATCTTACCGTAATAACTGGAACTGAACTGAGAAGGTTTTAGCTGGCAATCAAAAAACGACTTCAGTAATGGAAAGCCACGCCTATCATAATAAACCCCTGTTCTTGGATCAAAACCACGTTTAACATACTCACGTAATTTTAAATAATTGGCTTTACTGTAAGGATCGCTGCGCATTACGAATGGGCGGCCTAATGGTGTTAACAGGGTAGCATTTGTTTCATTTGGGGAATCTAGAAAGGTGTCTTTTAGATAAGGATTCTCATTTCCTTCGGCGTTTCCAAATGCTAATACTATGAGCAGAATGGTGAATAATGTTCTAAAAATCATCAAGAGATTTTCTCCTGCCCAGATTTACAATTGCTTCATACCGAACAAGTTGCTTCGACTTCTGTGAGTTTATGTTATCATATAACTCATACATGCGCCGCGTTATCTCCCTTGCCAGAGATGGCTCCACTATGAGGGATACATTAACCTCACTCAATCGTTTGTATAGTGTTATGGATTCATTTTCATTTAGTTTGCGGGATACTTTTGTTGGATCGCTTTCTCTATACCGACCTTCAGCCCATAGAGTATATTTAAGCGATTGTCTTTTTTTCAAGATGGAAATGGCCTTCCCAAGCTGGAGCATTGCTGCTTCCCATTTTGCACGAGATGAATCGGTCTGATCAGGAGATATTGCCATTAAATCATCTCTCGCAGTTTCACACTTTTCTAAAGCTTTATGTATGAAACTATTTGGGGTTGCGTTAGCTATGATGGATAAATTTTCTTGTTGAGATTCTTTTAACAATTTATTAATCATTAATATGACATCATCTATTGATGTTTTAGAATTTCCTTGAGGATGTGAAGGAGGTTTCTCTATAGTTGATAATTGGCCAAGACTAAGTTCATTTTCAATCTGTACAGAAAGTGTTAGAGCTCGTTCGCGTTCTATGTCTGTCAGCCAGATTAATGGAATTGATTGCAATATCGCCAAAGCGTCATACATACCTGCTTTTCTAGAAAATGTATTCGAGTCACCAAGAGGTAGCTTTGCGACCCGCGATTCTGCGAGAGAAAGCATTTGTGATGCTATTTTACACTTTGCAACTTCGTATTTAGCATCGGATAGAAGCAGTCGAAAAACCGGAATGTCCTGTTCTGTTGATGTTTCTATGGCCTTTTCCAGTCTTTCAACTTTCTGATTTGGCGAAAGGTTCTGATAGTCACGAAGAAACGTGTCTAAAGTTTCTGCATGAGCTTGAACAAAACCAAACAAGAGCAGAAGAACGACAATGATATGTTTGTATATGTTCATTTAAGTGGTCCAAAAGTATCAAAGACCATATAACTTGAATCACCAACATCATCCCCTTGAACCTTGCCTATAAAAACCCAACTTTTACCATCGATCTTTCCGACAGTAGAAGTAAAGACAAGATCGTCGACCATAAGGTCATGTTCATAGACATGAACTTGAGTTGATGCACCTGTGTTTTTCAGAATCGTGTAAATTTCTGGTTTGATTTCTATATCTGGTGTGATGGAGATAGGTTCATCTTTTAAAAATGTGTATTTATTCGAACCTTGTTGAAATACAATGTAGTATTTAGATTTAGCGTAATTCTTTCCACCCTTCAGAGCGGCCTTGGCAGAGAGTTTCATTGCTTGCATGTGAACAACATATTTTTCACCTACTTTCAATGTTCCTTGCTGCAATGGGGATTTTACATCAAACAGTTTAAAGGTGGCGGATGCATCCATCACCTCGCCAAGTATGTTTTTGGCATGTTTTAGTGTCCCATTTAAAGGGAAGGTATTCTTAGACAAACAATCCACTTCAAAGAGAATACGATCATTGGCAGACAATGCACCAGTTGCACCACCAGCGACCGCACCAGCACCTCCACCAATTGCGGCTCCAATGAGCGCACCTGCAGGTGCCGCAAGTCCGCCAGTAAATATCCCTGCAAGAGTGCCTCCGATTAGTGCCCCTGCACCAGCCCCTGCACCAGCCCCAAGTGAAGCGTCGATAGCAAAAGCTTCAGTTTTATCATCGGAGAGAAAGACCCGTACGCTTACATTAGTATTTTTTTTCCAGAGAAATACGGCTGTTGATTCAGGGACATTTGGCCACTCGAATCTAGTCTGGTTAATGATGAGCTTTTGCTTTGGTGAAATCCACACGGGTTTTCCGTCACAGACAAGCACAACATAGACGTATGTACTTGATAAGGTGGCACCAATTTTTTTTACAGATTCCTCTTGAATTGCTTTGGGAACGCTGACGGATTGAAGACGAGTAGCATACAGACTTGATTCGGGGTTATTGGCAGCGCTTGCAATAGGAGTAACAATAAGTGCAACCAGAATTAAGACTAGCGTGAATTTTAGTTTGTTCATTTATTCATCCTTTCGATTTTTTCTCAACAATTAATATATTCACTCAATTTCCTTTTTTATTTTGGACTGGTCTGTCAAAACCCAACCCTCGATAATTTTAAAGTGGTAAATAGAGAAGCGCCGCACATTTGCGGTAATGTTAGTAATTACACCTAACATATTAAGAATGTCAACAGTAAATAACGCATTTATACGGTTTATTTACCCTTAGATTCCCTATAAATACGTCATTATGAAAAAAACAAAAGACCCTGACAGCATTCTTCTCGGCAGACGTATCCGCACCCTGAGAACCATCAAAGGACTGACTCAACAGAAGCTTGGTCAGTTGGCGGATGTTGATTACAAATTCATCAGCGAAATTGAACGCGGCAATATGAACCCGTCTTTCAAGGTGATTGTCAAAATTGCGCATACGCTTGATATTGACCTCCCGGAAATTCTCCGCTTTGAGCAGGAAATATCGGACCCGAAGGAACTAGATAAGCGCATCAAGCTGATTCTGAAAGATCTATCCGCCGATAAACTGCAAAATGTTTTAACGCTTCTCCGTGTTCTTTTTCCGGTCCGTTGACCGTTCTCATCTGAATTCAGCTTCGTAGTCCTAATTTTCCTCTTTTTCTTCGTCTTCAGAGTTAGGAAGTTTCTTATACATGTCGTAATCGTATTTCGTAATGTACTTAGCCTTCAGGAGACTTTGAATCATATCTTCCCCAATGCATTCAGCGCCATCTTCGTAATGATAGAGGCTTGTATTTACGGTGAATTTATCAGCATGGATGCGTCCAGTGAGTGCGGACTCTCCGGAAGTCAGCGGAGTTTCAAAGCCACATTGCTTCTTCCCATTTTTGTATGTTCCCATGAATAACACTTTATGTGCGTTATTGTCCTCGCCATCTACAACTAACTCAACCCCAAGGCCATTTTCACAGTTTCCCGAAAAGCATCCGCTGTTACAATCAAGACAAAGAAGAAAGAGATTGACTCCGGATATTTGATATCTTCCCATCTTGTTTCTGGTGAGTGATCCGGAAATGTCATCCGTTACCGTTTTCATTATTTTATTGTTGTTTCTTCTGACGCAATTGTATTTAACTTTTGCCTCATATGGCAGTTCCTGTGAGACTCGGGTGGTATTATCATAAGGATTGTATTGACTTCTTTGCTGCATAATTCCAGTTTGGACATCGGACACGTTCAGTAAAACTATTTTTATTGCCATCAGGTCGCCGCCATCAGCGAATTCTTTTTTGATGGCTTCTATTACGTTCGCTTTGGTGAACGAATAGGATGTGCAGGAAAGAACAAAGGAAGCGACCATCGCGGCTAACGCTAAAATTAGACTTTTCTTCATTTTTGACATTCCTTTCTGCTGTTTATGGTTGGTTTTATGATTTCCGTGTGATTCCTCTTTAAGCTGCAAAAAACTTCACGGCACCCCAGACAATCAATCCCACCAGGGAAACCGCTATGATCCCCATAAAGATCACCAGCCATTTCATAAATCCCAGTGCCGCCGCTAATGTGCCGCTGGTATCTTCAAACCACTTTTGCATCAAATTCAGCGTAGCAATGGCCGTGATGATTAAATCATCAAAATATCCGATCACTGGAATATCCGGGATAATGTCAATTGGCGAAAGATCATAGAGTATGGCCAGCACAAGGAAAACAACCGGCATGACCAGGGACCGTTCTGGAACCTGACTGATCACCTCAACCTCTGACGACTCATTTACGTGTGACATGCGCAATCCCTCTCTTTCTGAAATAAAAAAACCTCCCTGACACGGTGTTATCCGCTC
>Ga0209201_1003946_pt1 | contig 12485 bp, 12 predicted proteins | sample AD_UKC055_MetaG_FD_184411 | JGI IMG/M metagenome (GOLD analysis project Ga0209201, IMG submission 184411) | Active sludge microbial communities of municipal wastewater-treating anaerobic digesters from USA - AD_UKC055_MetaG (SPAdes) (version 2) | ecosystem: Engineered > Bioreactor > Anaerobic >... | reverse complement strand
GTCGAGCAGGTACGGCCTGCGCTTGTTTCGGGAACTCAACCTCCAGCTTCTGATCGTCACGCCCTTGCAAAAAATCCATATTATAGAACCGTTTGTTTCGACTCTCGGTTTTGTGTACAACGACGACGGCAGCAATTCAAAACTGCAGGTGATGAGCATTGAATCGTACCGGGCAAAAAAGTCCGCCGGAGAAGCATGAACTTGACAACGCCCGACGACCTGAAAAAAAAGCTTCGCACATCTTGGGAGCGCGGTGTTTTTTTTCGGGCAGATTTCAAAACACACGGACATTATTTTTCGCCTGGCACAAATGAACCGGACGCTCCCGATTCTCCCGACGCTCCCGATTCTCCCGACGCAGCCGATCTGCTCCGGTTTTCGCTCAAGGGTCCGGGCGCCAGCGAAATGCTTTCATCGTTCGACGCAGTCCGAACCTGGGCAGGCACCTGGCTTGAGCATGCGGAACAAAATAATATCCAGCTTGAATGGATCGAACGGACGCACCGGCAGCTCGGACGGAATCGCATTCCCCGCGCAGCAGTTTTTTCGGATATTGACGCGATTGCCCGCTATATTTCGCGTCAGAACGAATTGCGCGTTTTTAGAAAATCAGCGGAGTATCTACTCGCGCGGTTTCCCCTCCTCGCGGATTGGATCTCCGCGCATCCGTTTGCCCTGGCGGAAAACGCACGCGACCTGGAAAGCCTTGCGGACCTCACCGACTGGTATCTTGCCCATCAGCGACCCGGCATCTATCTCCGGCAGGTAGCAGTCCCAGGCGTACACACAAAATTCATCGAACGTCATCGACTCATCCTCGGCCAATGGTGGACAATCTTGTGCTCGGGGACCGATGCCTACGGGCCGTCCGGGTTCGAAAGGGCGGACGGATTTGCATCAGGTCAACGATTGTCCGCGGTCTCTTTCGCACGGAGGTTCGGTTTTCTCGATAAACCGGATCTAGTACGCTTCAGGATACTCGATCCCCTGCTGGCCGTCGGCGGGTTTACCGATATATCGGTTACCGCAGACGAGTTCGCCGCCCGCCCGGTTCAGTGCGTTCGCGTTCTGATTATCGAAAATGATATTACCGTACTCTCGTTGCCTCGCATACCCGGGTCGATCGCTGTATACGGCCGGGGGTACGGTTTCGAGTCTCTTGCGCGCGCAAGCTGGCTGGCTGAAAAAGAGATATGGTATTGGGGCGATATTGACACACACGGTTTCGCTATTCTTGACCAGCTGCGGGCATCGTTTCCCAAAACCCGTTCCTTTCTGATGGATGAAACAACGTTTGTTACATATCGTTCCCGCTGGGTTACCGAACCGGATCAGGTAATCCGCGATCTGCCCCGATTGGAGAACGGAGAGCTGCTCTTGTACCGCGCCTTGTGCAGCGGCACCTACGGACAGCAGCTTCGGCTCGAACAGGAACTCCTGCCTTGGGATGCAGTGCTCTCGGCTACCGAATTGTTGCAGTAGCGCGATTGATAATTTCCAGCGCAGAAGTAAGTCCCGCAGTACCAGGTGTTATGTCTCCGGTCCTTCCGTCCACCGATCCGGTGCCAATCGGCCTTAGCTCGACAGTCTCTTTTTGTCCGCCTGTGAACGAGCCTGCGTAAACCAGTGACGGCTGTCCATTCACCCCGGAATAGCCGGTCTCTCCCGGTTTCGCTTTTTTAGGCCAGGTTTTGTTGTAGTCAAAACTGGCATTTACCTCGACAAAAATCCGGTAATTTTTTCCGTTCTCAGTACAGACATTCTGCTCGATGTCGAGTCCTACCTTTGGAGTAGGCGAGCTCACCGCATCGATTCTATTGTCCCTGCGTTCAGTACCGGCGGCTGCACGGCCTGATGCTTTTCGCTTCGACGCCGCAAGCCAAACCGGAAGGCTTTCCGGTCTGCCGCCTTCGGGATTACCGATCCATTTTCCCCTTGCAGTGCTCGATGTAACGGTCAACGTAGCGACAAATTCACCCTCTATAGTTTCGACCCAGGCGGCAACTTGCGGGGATTTGCTCACGGGAATCGGACCGAACCACATGATGCGTTTCCATGACGGTCCAGGGATGATATCGAGTTCTATGCGGGTTTCACCGGACGGGATGCTGTGTGCGGATTCCGCCGCAACAGCCTGATCGGCTGCATTCAATCCGGCTGTTGATACAATAACAGCAACGAGCAGGGATATCGATTTTTTCATTTTTTGTCTCCTCCGGTCGGTATCAGCACTAATTGTGCGATTGCTTCTATCATTGAATCGGTAAATGCGATTCCGTCGTTCCAGTATTCCGGCCAGGTGCGTTTACGCAGAATTGCTTCTATCGCACCCCATAGTGCTGCGATTGCCAGAGCGCTGTCCCGTCTTGGATCGTCGCTGCAGGCTTGCCCCTCCGCTACGGCTTTTTCCAGCAGTTCCTGAGCAAAGGCGTTTGCGCGATAGTAACCGGCAAGCTCTTGGGGTTCGGCGTTTTCGTTGGCCTTGATTCTTTCCATTACAAGCAAGGCAACCCGCGGATTTTCGAAAGCCCAGTCCCGAAATGCTTCAAGCCCTTCGCGCAGCAATGTTCCCGCACGCTGGTCCGTTCGTGCGCACAGCTGTACGCGAGCGATGATCGTTTCCTCCATCGCTGCAATGCAGTCGAGCTTGATCCGCTCGAACAGTGCGTCCTTGTCCGCATAATAATAGTAGATTGCCGTTGCACTGACCCCGCAAATGCGTGCAATGTCGCGCATGGTGATCTGCTCCGGTTCTTTTTCCATCAAAAGTTCGAACCCCTGTTCCCGGATGGTTCGTTCAAGTTCCGGATTCGGCGCTCTCATCTGTTATCCTCGTTCAGTGCAATTAGTTCTAACAATGTTAACATAACAATATTAAGTTAACGCATGTATATCATACGTGTCAACTCTTACAGGATCTCTATAGACTTCAGTTTGTAGCGGTCCCGCAAAGATGAAGGCGTGATGTCGCTGAAGCGTGTGTACCGCACACTGGCGCTCGGTGGCGCGCGCCAGTCACGAAGATTCTGGAGCCGTTCGCTGACGCACGCTGCCTTCAGGATGGGTGATCGAGAAGCTGCCCTGTTGATACTTTCGCTTGTTCGTTCTGATTCCGCCGTGTCTTGGTATGGAGGTTTCAGTATTAATTATTGATTGGCTTGGTTGCTGAAGAAAAAAAACGGGAATTTGGTGGTATAGTGAAAGCAGGGGGCGAAGAAATGGAAAAATCGGTAGGGAAAAAATGGGCTTTTACGGCAGTTCTTACGCTGATTGCATGGGTGCCTGTCAGGCTGCTGGCGCAGGTTGATTCGGGCCGCAATGACGTGCTGCTTCGCTTGTGCATGATTATCGGCGGGGCCTGCGGGGCGTTGTATTTTCGCTTCGGTGCAGCGGATGCGAAACAATGGAAAGCCTGGGCGAGGGCGCTTTTTCCGTTCACGGTGCTGGGCGCCTTCATGCTGTTGTTGCCGGTTCGTACGGTGTCGCAATCGCTCGATAACGTGCTCTTTTTTTTACCGGTGCTTGTGTGGTTTTCGGTGTGGTATTCGTATTCCGATTTCAGGTTGGGAGATCGGGACGCGCTTGCCCGGTTCGTGCGCTTGTCCGGGGAAGTTGTAATATGGTTTGTTTTGTTTATGCTCGGGGGGGCGGTTCTTGTTGCTTTGTCGATTGCGCTTTTCGATATTGTCGGGATTGATGCGGCACATTTCTATATTGAGAATATTGTAACGCTTGGAGTGTGCGCAGCACCGTTTGTTGCGCTCGCAGTAATTGAAGTCTTGCCGGGCATCAGGCTTGCGTCTGTACTTGGTGTCGTTTTTATACCGCTTTTTTTGGTTACGATTACGGTCTTCGGCGTCGTTGCATTCTTTGCAGAAAAAAAACCCTGGGACAACCGGGATGTGTTTATTTTGTACAACGTCTTGCTCGTGCTGGTTATTTGTCTGTTGGTGTTTGTGTCGTCGGAACAGGTGAAGAATGGGTTTATCGCATCTTGTACGTCGGTTCTGCCGGTAATTACTATTGCACTCGATCTTGTTGTTCTTTCGGCAATTCTGTACCGTATCAGGAATTGGGGCGTCACTCCGTCGAAGGCGACGCTGCTTGCGACTAATCTGGTTATGCTGGGAAATCTCGTTGATCTCGTTGTTGCCCGAATTACATCCCGTACGTTCATTCTTCCGGCTGCGCGAGCGGCTTCGTGGATTCCTGCGTATGCGCTGCTCGCTGTCCTGGTGGTTTTTGTTTTTCCGTTTCTGTTTGCATTTGCGTAACCCATACGTTTGGTGTGGGGTGGAGTGTATAGTGCGGGCTGGATCCAGTTTGGATACCCCCGCGGGAAGTTGGCTGGAAGAGCCGCGGGCAGAGTGCGGGCTGAGTGCGCCCGCACAGGAAGTTGGCTGCTTGGCACCTGTTTTATTTAGCGGCGGATTTTGTTGTACTCGTTCAGTCGGTCGCGGAGTATGAGCAGTTTGCTTCGGAGTTCGCGGACTTGGTCCAGACTCGAGAGAATCTTTGATTGCATGTAGGCGTCTGCGAGTATTCCGTCAAAGAGAAAATCTGCGAAGGTGGAAAAAGTACCGGTATTCATGGAGTAGTCTGTCGGGATTGTCAGACCTTTGAGTTCTCGCTGCAGGTCTCCAAGAAGACTATTGATTTCGTTCATGTACGAACTTGCGGCGCCGAGCCTGGAATGTTTGATCAGATCGGTGATCAAACCGCCGCCGAACAGGTCGACTATGCCCCACGTCCGGGCGCTTTTGAATTTTGATTCAGCTTCGTCGATTAATGGGAGAAGCCGGTTGATTATAGAAAGCGCAGGTTCTGTCTGCTGCATGGGTGACTCCTTGGTGAAAAAAACACTATAGCGACTATACCTACCGGTAGGTATAGTAAAAGCTAACCTACCTACCGGTAGGTATAACAGTCTTTATTTTAATTTTTTTCCGGTTTTCTTCTTTTTTGCTCCGGTAGCTGGTTTCATCACGTCGAGGTTTGCTGCAAGATCTGAAAGTTTAGTTTTTCTGAGCGATGTCTCCAGCGCTGTCTGGGCAGACTCAAGGGCTGGATCGAGAATAGCGTGAATGTTTCCCCCAACAGGGCACTCAGGATTTGGATCTTCATGAAAAGCAAACAATAAGCCCTCGACGCACCCGACTGCGGTATACACGTCTAGAAGAGTTATGGCTTTTGGCTGTTTTGCGAGCGTCGATCCGTTCGAACCTCTGGATACGTTTATCAACCCGGCGATTTTAAGCTGTCCCAGAATACGCCTGATAACTACCGGATTTACCCGAACGCTCGAAGCAATAAAATCAGATGTGATACGGTATTCGTCCTGGAATTCGTTGATAAAAAGAAGCGCATGAACGGCAATGCTGAATCTGCTGGCGATCTGCATATATCCTCCGATACGTGGATAGTAGCATACCTTTTTTGTATCAACAATAGTTACAAAGTAAACCCGGGGTCTTCCATCAGTTTTTCGAATGTTTCCTGAAGATCGTAAAATCTAAGCGTTGCCCGATCGTCGAGCGGGGTATTCTGGTCGTTTACGATTACTATCTTTCCACCGGCTCTGAGTGTCCTTTCTGGAAGTCCTGCAGCAGGATGCACTAAAAGGCTTGAACCAAGAACAAGCATCAGGTCGGCTTTTCTCGATTCTTCTATTGCTTCTTCAAGCGTTTTTTGAGGTAGCGCTTCGCCGAAAAACGTAATGTCCGGTTTGAGCGCACGTTTACAGTCGGGACACAGCGGGATGATGCCTTCTCGAGCTGACGGCGCAATTTCGTCGAATGTCTGCACATGGCCGCAGTCCGGGCAGCGATGCACAGCAGGTGTTCCATGAATTTCCAGAACCCGTTTTGATCCGGCCTTTGTGTGCAATAGGTCAATATTCTGGGTAATGACGGCGTCCACGTACCCTGCTTTTTCCAGCGTTGCAAGCGAGTGATGTACAATAGAAGGTTCTTTTTCATCAAGGCCGTAGATAAAGTCTTTGGCCAGTTTGTAATAGATGGACGGATCCAGGAAAAACAGATCGATATCGAACATTCGGTCTGCGTTGACAGTAGTATACAGTCCGTTTTTTCCCCGGAAATCGCGAATTCCGGACAGTGTGCTGATTCCCGCTCCGGTAAAAGCAACGCATCGGGGGGCTTCCCGTATCAGTTCCGCAAGTGCGGAGATAGAATCCGTTCTCATTTTTTATAGCGTTTGATATCGAGCACACGATTCGCGAATAACCATTTCCATCGGGATGCGCATGGAAATCCGGTCTGCAGGGGATTTGTTGTCAAAATTGTCTAAAAAGCGGGTGGTTACATTGTAGGCAAGACTGAAAATATCCTGTTTGAAGGTTGTAAGTCCGGGCTGAATTTCGCTTGCTATGCTGTTGTCGTCTACACCTATAACAGAAAAATCGAGAGGTACCGAATACCCCTGTTCGGTAAGATACGTTATCACAGAAGCGCCCATCGTATCGTTGGCGCAAAAGATAGCTGTCGGTATCTTGTCTTTGTCTAACGACAGAAGCTTGATGATAGCATCGCGCGCTTCAAGGGGCATATAATTACCGTCCACAATGTAGTCGTCGAGTACGGGAAGACCTGCATTCGTCAACGCTTTTTTATATCCTTCCTTCCGGTTAATTGCAGAGGCCTGGTTGGCCGGTCCGGAAATATGTGCAATTCTGCAGTGCCCGAGCTGCAGCAGGTAGTTTGTTGCTTCCAGTCCGCACCGGAAATCGTCGTAACCGATGCTTTGCATATCGGGCAGGTCGGGTCTCTCGCCGTTTATCAGCAGTACCGGTTTGCCAAGATCGTGAAGTTCTTTAATGTAGTCCTGATCGAGATACGGAGTGGCAACAAGCATTCCGTCGATTTTTTTTGAATCGAAGAGTTTTTTCCACAGCTTCTGTTCCAGAAAATGTGAATCGCAGATTTCGAGCATCAACTGGTTTTCTTTTGCCCGCGCGGCTTCGAGCGCGCCTCGTATCATCTCAGTATAGTATGGATCGGAAAATGCCGCTTTCCATGGCGGAGTAATCAATGCGATAATGCCCGCTCTTCCTATAGAAATGGATCGTGCACGAGCATTCGGGATATAATTCATTTCCTTTATTATGTTGCGTACCCGTTCCCGGGTCTTCTCGGAAATTCCCGGGGTATCGTTCATTACCATGGACACTGTTGCGATTGAAACGTCGGCGCGTCTTGCAATATCTTTAATTGAAACAGCCATATACTTTATTCCCTGAATTATTATTATCTCTAAACTGTATCATAGAAACTGCATTTATTACAGGCTGTCCTCCGTATTATCTGAGGATACTGCTCGGGAATCCTGTATTGTTTGAGCTAATTTCAAAAGTCGGTTACTTTTGAAATCGGCTTTTGGAGAAAATCACAAGTTTTTCTATAATAAAGATTTGTGATTTTCTCCATGGACATCTTTGGTTGCTCTTTCAAAACTTCCAGAGTTTTGAAAGAGCCTCGTTTCTTTTTTTTCCGTCATATTGCGGAAAACAAACAGCTTTCCAAGGATGTAGTTAACCAGAACAACAATAACGGTCATTACCACTTTTCCTGTGTGTTCCGACAGATGCGCACTGCTGACCAGCACAATCAGACCGATCCAGTCGATTATCATTGTTCCTGCCCGGGTAATGATAAACTTCATGAACTCGGACATTAATTCGCGAAGGTTGGCAGATTTTGTTCTGAAAACATACCGTTTGTTTACAATGTACGCAAACAGTTTTGTCAGTATGAGCGCAATTAAATTGGCGATTCGGTAATCAGAGCCGGTGTACAGCAACAGTTCGAAAACGCCGACGTTGATCAGGGTCGTCAGTACGCCGAACACGATGTACAGCAGGGTTTCCCGATTGAATATGCGCGCGCCGATCCTGTATATCCGGGATCTGTTCTCCGATGCCGTTTCGTTCACGCCTTCTGCTCCGACGTCATTTCTCTGATTCTGCGCTGTACGTCCTCAAGTAATTTCCGGTTTGCCGCGATGATGTCGGCCTGAAGACCGACAATAAATGTCTGAAATCCCAGCATCATGAGTACCGATGCGAGAATAAGCGACTGGATGTGTCCGTTTCCGCCTCCCGGTACGGCAAAGAAATACACCAGAAAGCGTATGCCCAGTGCAAAGCCCGCAAAAAACAGGATTGCTCCTATGCTGCAGAAAAACTGCAACGGTCGGTACATCATAAAAGCCCTGATAATCGTGATTGAAGACTTCTTTACGTAGCCGAACATGCTGCCGAACAGCCTGCTTTTTCTGAGTTCGGGATTTGTATGAATGGGGACAGAGGTTATCGCAATCTTGTTTCGCCCTGCCTGAATAATGGTTTCAAGCGTGTAGGTATATTCATTCACCACATTCAACTGAAGCGCTGCGTTTCTGGAGTACGCCCGAAAACCGCTCGGCGCGTCGGGAATGTCGGTTCCGCTCGCAAGGCGCACCACCGAACTTCCCAGCTTCTGCAATTTCTTTTTCAGCGGAGAAAAGTGGGCGGTTTCGGAGATCGGCCGTTCACCGATAACCATATCTGCTTGTCCGTCCAGAATCGGACGGACAAGCGTTGGAATATCCGCTCCGCTGTACTGGTTGTCTGCATCGGTGTTGACAATAATATCGGCGCCCAAACGAAGACAGGCATCGATTCCTGCCATAAAGCCGCGGGCAAGCCCCCTGTTTCGCCTGAAGGAAACAACATGATCAACTCCATTTTCTTTGGCAACTTCCACCGTACGATCCATGCTTCCGTCGTTGATGATCAGTGTTTCGATTATATCGATACCTTCAATGCTGCGCGGCAAATCGTCAAGCGTCGCCTTCAGCGTTTGTTCTTCATTATAGCAGGGTATCTGGATTATCAGCTTCATGCGTGTCTCCTGTTTGAATTAATTTGACAGACAGTGTCTGCCCCTGATGCGCTTCCTCGCAAATTTTCAGTCGTCGCCCGGGAATGACTCCGGTTCCAGGGCATTCAGTGCATCTACCCGGAGAGTCTTTACACGGAAAGGCCTGCGTATCACCGCTACCACTGAATCTTTCTGCTCCAGACTAACGCCGTCAAGACTCGCGATCTGCTGTTCAAGGCCTGCCGGTTCTTCTGTCGACACTGGATGCGGTGCCGAAGCATTGTTGAATCCTGATGCATCAAGATAATACCAGGCTGCAGTTCCAAGGGCATCCCGTCCGGCGTTTCCGTCGCAGGCTACGATCGGTGTGCCTTCTGCCCAGGCTTGATTCAGTATTTCCCGGTATTCCCGGTTCAATGCAAACGGATGATCCGAACTGAAGGGCGGGACGATGTATTTTCTGATTCCTCTGGGGACAACCGGAAGCGAAAAGACGATCATGAAAAGAAGCGCGCCGCCTCCAAGGATCAATGTGCAATATTTCGAACCGACAGCACGTACTTTTGCAAACACAGCAATACGCTCCATGCCCGTGACGGCATACTGCATGAGTACCAGGAATACCAACGGGAGTACCGCCGAAAAGTACCGGTTGATAAACGGTTCTGCCATTTTTAGGGGATTGATGCTGCTGACGGTGAACGTGATAAAAAAGAAAAAGGAAAGTGCGGGAACAATGAGCAGAATGAGCCTCGTATCCCGATTTCGAATCAGCGTCCAGACAGTCAGGACGGCAAACACCACAAACGGAATCTGCCAATATGCCTGCAAGTATTCCGGCGCATAACGGTTGAAAATCTCCAGGAAAGAGCCGAGGGCATCCATGCCGCCCAGATGGTTTGCAGAGATGATTTCAAGATGGCCGAAGCGGTATCCAAAGAAAATTCTGTATATAAGCGTTTCCAGAATGAAACCAGCGAGTGGAATTGCTCCAAACAGAATGCTATGGGGAATTTTCTTTTGCGGTTTCTGGAGAAAGATCAGGACGAACATGCCCGGCATAAAGAAAAGGTTGGTAATTTTCGCCTGGTATGCAAAAAAAAGCATCAGTGCAGAAAGCATGAGCGATCTGATCTGTTTTCGGGCATCAGTGCCAAAGACATACCCGGAAAAGAAATACACCATTGCCAGAATGTAGGTCAGACTGAAGATTTCCGGCCGCACCTGGGAGGCCGCGCGTATCTGATACGGAAAGAAAATCAGGCACAACGTTGCCAAAACTGCCGTTTTTTTGCCGAAGAGCTTCCTTCCGAGCAGATATAATAGCAGCGTTTGAACCAGTGCGTTCAGTATCGGCATCGTATAATATGCATTCGGACTGACCCCGGTAATCAACTGCTGCACAGCCACCGGAACAATTACGCCCCATCTGACCGTCCGATGGTTAATATACGGATACTCGATAGCCGCACCCTGGCTGATCGCCTTTGCGGAATACCAGTAATCGCGTTCATCGATCCCCGTATGGATCATCATCACGGTCCATAGCCGGAATATCAGAGTGACAGCAAGCAAGACTGAAATGAGCAGATAATCTTCTCGAGAAAGCCTGGTTTGATGCGTCGGTGTGTTCATATGAAAAAGAGTAGCATACATCCGGAGTTCAGCGCAATTGGAGATTTTTTTCGTGTATTCCCCGGTTCTGTACCACAACACTGGAATTTTTGTACGTTGCATTCTACACTTTACTGTATGGATTTAATTATGACAAAAAAAGAGCATCAATACACCATATTGATCATAGACGACGAAGCGGTTATTCGGGAAACATTCCGGAACTACCTTGAAGATTACGGGTACCGCATTTTTACCGGAGAAAACGGCGAGACAGGCATACAACTCCTTGAGCGGGAAATTCCCGACATCGTCCTGACCGATCTGCGTATGCCCGGTATCGACGGGCTTGCTGTGTTGCGTCATTGCGCCGAACGCTTCCCCGACCTTCCGGTTATCGTGGTTTCAGGAACTGGTCGCATCCAGGATGTAGTCGAAGCCTTGCATGAAGGCGCCTGGGATTATCTTCTAAAACCTATAGATAACATGGACGTACTGCTGCATATAATTCGTAAAGCAACGAGCCGTCTCGAAATGCTGTGGGAAAACAAACGCTACCAGCTGCACCTTGAAGCCGAAGTTGCGCGGCGTACGCACGAACTTGAACGCAGCAATCATGAACTGGAAATGTCCCGGAAACAGGTTATCCGAATTCTTTCTCAAGCAGCCGAATACCGTGATTTCGAAACCGGGAACCATTTTATGCGGGTAGGCAGCATTTGCGCCTGTCTGGCCCGCGGAATGGGCTGGTCCGCCGAAGAAATTGCCTGTCTCGAGCTGGCGTCTCCGGTACATGATATCGGGAAAATCGGTATTCCCGATCACATTCTGCTTAAGCAGGGTCCGCTCGAAAAAAACGAGTGGGAAGAAATGAAAAGGCACTGCGAGTACGGTAACGCAATCCTCATGGGGAAAACCATTCCAGATTTTTTCCTCTCCGATACCGTCGGAAAAGTTACGGAGCAATACGGCTGTTCCATGCTCGCCCATGCAGCCAACATCGCGCTGTATCATCACGAACGTTGGGACGGCACCGGCTACCCCTCAGGTCTTGCCGGTGAGTCGATACCTGTACAGGCGCGGATTACCGCTGTTGCGGACGTCTACGACGCAATCTCGAGCAAACGCCCGTACAAGGAACCGTGGACCGAGGAGGTCAGCCTTGAGTATATGCGCAAGCAGTCCGGCTCTCAATTCGATCCCGCCATTATCGATGTTTTTTTTGCGAACATCGACACCATACGTCGGATCAAGGAGCAGTATCGGGATGCGTAAGCGGTCTGTCTCCGTCAGTATTGTGGCGGTGCTCGCCGCTATACTCGGCCTTGCTTCCTGCCAAAAAAACCGGATGGAATCTGTTCCGGTTCTGTCTGTGGGGATTAACCGCAGTCTCAAATCGGCCCCGGTTGTTATGGCCGATGTACATGGGCTTTTCCAAAAAAACGGTATATCGGTCGATATCAAAATCGAAAACTCGGCAGTTTCGCTGTTTGACGGACTGCATGAAGGATTCTACGACCTTGTCTGTGTTCCGGAATATCAGGCAGCAGTTCATGCGTTTGCCGATACCGACTTCCGCATCATCGCCGTCCTTAACCGGAACCAGACCCGATCTCTTGTCTACAACGGTCGAAAAGTTGCCGGCATCGCCGATCTGGAGGGGAAAAGCGTCGGACTGGCGCGAAACAGTTCGGCAGAATACAACTTGTATCGCGCGCTTTTGGTAAACGGCGTGGATGAGCAAACCGTGAGTACCGTGTACTACACGCCGGAAGAACTGCCGGGCGCTCTTGCAAACGGAGAAGTCGACGGCGTTATTGTGTGGGAACCCTTTACAACCGACGCACTCAAGCTGACCGGTCTTGCCGCCAGAACAGAGAACGTCCATTTCGGCCGGGATATGTACTGGCTGCTCGTTACACGGTTGGATATCAGCACAACCCGCACGGACGATCTTGTCCGCCTGCTCAGCTCCCTTGAAGAATCGATCGG
>Ga0209201_1003943_pt1 | contig 12489 bp, 14 predicted proteins | sample AD_UKC055_MetaG_FD_184411 | JGI IMG/M metagenome (GOLD analysis project Ga0209201, IMG submission 184411) | Active sludge microbial communities of municipal wastewater-treating anaerobic digesters from USA - AD_UKC055_MetaG (SPAdes) (version 2) | ecosystem: Engineered > Bioreactor > Anaerobic >... | reverse complement strand
CCCCTTTTATAATAACAGCCTTGACGCCTGAGTCGACGAGCACCTTTGCCGCCGCCTTCATTTCCTCCACGCTGTCGATCTTTTCCCCTATCAAAAGGGATGTTTCTTCAATGTTCGGGGTAACGATCCGCGCGGCGGGGAAAAGGGAGCCGACAAGCCTCCTCATGCCCTCCTCAGTAATGAGTTCCCTTTTGTTCTTGGATGCAAAGACCGGGTCGACAACGACAGGGATACCCTTTTTCTTTCTGAGAAACCTTGAGATCTCATCTACGTACCACCTGTCACAGACCACGCCGATCTTCACGCCGGCAACCTGCAGATCGTCATTTATCATACCGAGCATCAGGCTGAATTGATCCTGTGGTGTCGGGAATATATCCATCACGCCTTTTGGACCCTGCACAACGGTGCACGCCGGCACCGATATGGCGTGAAAGCCAAAGGAGAAGAAGGTGTCCGCATCGCGCGTGATTCCCGCGCCTGATGTTGGGTCATACCCTGCAATAGTTAGGATATTCTTCATTTGATCTTTTTCGCAATAAGCTCGGCAACCTTCTTGCCGGACAGGAGCATGCCGCCGAAGATGGGCCCCATCCTGTATGAGCCAAAGGTAGCGTTCGCGCTCATGCCGGCGACATAAAGGCCGGGAAAGACCTCTTTGGTGTTCTCGAGGGTTGTCGCCTCTGCAATGTCTGCCCACATGGAGCGCTCTCCCTCAACCTTCCCTGAGGGGGTATTGAGCCGCACGTTCATCTTCCTCTCAAGCACCCTGACAACCTCCAGGGGGTGGCCCGTGGAATCGACAACACACTTCGACATGATCGTCAGCGGGTCCACATGAAGAGATGCCATTTCGACAGCCGTCCAGTTGATCACGACGCCGGCGACCCTTTCTTTTCGCACCACAAGGTCTTCAACGCTGATGAGGTTAAATATCTTCGCGCCTGCCTTCATTGCCTTATACGTCAGTCCGCTCACACATTCCACCGCGTCTGCCACATGGTATCCTTTTTTATACTGTCTCGTCGTTATCCCCAATTCATCCAGTATCGTCTTTCCTTCATCCTGGACAACGATCTCATTGAACATCATACCACCGCCCCACATGCCGCCGCCGATGGAGAGCTTTCTCTCAAATATCACCGTCTTCAGTCCCTTTTTGGCCAGATAATGGGCAGCCACAAGCCCTGACGGGCCGGCGCCGCAGACAGCCACATCGATCTCAAGGCAGGAAAGAAATTTTTCTGTATACCGCTCGACAATGGCTTTGGTAACAATTCTCTCGTCGATCATGCCGCTTCTCCTGTTTTTAATATATGGAATAACCTAAATGTATATCACATTTCTTTCAGTAAACCTATAAAAACATGTGCAATAACCGGCGCCGACAATATTGTCGACCATTGATGGATTACTTCGACATTTGTTGCCTTTTTATGAAGGCGAATTTTTCTTGTAAATTTTAATCATAAACAATATCAATTTGTTATGATGCATTATCTTTTTGGCACGCATATTGCTCTATTGGGGATAGTGTTTGAAAAAATCTTTACAGGAGGTTACAATGAAAAAGATGTATGTAGGAATGTTGGTGGCACTCTTGATCGCGATCACCACAACGGTCTTCGCATTTGGTCCGGGAGCAGGAGCGGGCACCGGCAAAGCGGGCGGACCCGGCTTGGTCCGGGGAGCCGCTGCGGGCTACGGGCCAGGACCATCCCTCAACCTCAGCAAGGAACAGATGGACAAGATGTGGCAGCTTAAAGAAAAGCAGCGTAACGAGACATCGGCCATGAGATATGAGCTCTTCCAGAAAAGGAACGAGTTGAGGTCGCTGTACACAAACCCGACCGCTGATGACGCTGCGATCCTCGCGAAACAGAAAGAGGTCAATGCCTTAAGGACAAAATTGCAGGATAAGGCGGTGCAGTTCAAGCTCGAACAGAGGAAGATACTTACCCCGGAACAGCTCAAACAACTTAGCGAGTCCGGGCGAGGATTCGGCGCAAGGGGCTTCAGCAAAAAGGGCTTCGGCAGACAGGGTTCCAGGCCGGGGCCATGCGGCAGAGTGTAAGGAAAGGGCTGGTCACCAGCCCTCCTTTCTCTTACGACAAGGAGGTGTACAATGAGAAGAGGATTGTTTTTAACAATAATCATAGCAGTAAGTTTTCTGGCCGCTTCCTGCACATCGACGGGCTATAACACCCAGAAGGGCGCGGCGATAGGTACGGGGCTGGGCGCCCTGGCAGGGCAGATAATCGGCCGCGACACGGCCTCAACCCTCATCGGCGCAGCAGTAGGCGGGCTTGCCGGCGTTATCGGGGGGAATGCCGTTGATCAGAGCGTTGCCAACGAAAGGGTCGCCATTGCGTCACAACAGCCAATGAGCACGGCCACCGCTTATCCCCAGGCGGGCCAGCAGCTCGAACCTCCCCCTGGACAATGGGTTGATGTTCCAGGACAATGGGCCGGGGGAAGATGGGTGCCTTCCCATAAAGTGTGGGTGCCGGTAAATCCATGACAATTATTATCCCGCTCCTTCTTCTCCTCCTCCTTTCCGCGCCCCCTCTCTTCGGTCAGGACTCCTATGCAGAGTTCGAGAGGGGGCTCGGACTTTCTCATTCCCAGAAGACGCAGATGGACGGGATAAGGAACAGATACGTTGACGAGTGGAGGGGATTAAAACAGGAATCCATAAGGAAGCGCCTCGAACTCCAGGAGCTCAGTAAAAATCCTTCGGCGAACCCTGAAAAAATGGACAGGCTCCGCAATGAGATCGGGGAGATAGAGCGGTCAAGGAACAACCTCTACAACCAGTACAGAGGAGAGGTATCGCGAACACTGAACAAGGAACAGAGGGAAAGATACAACAGCTTCTGTGACACCGAACAGAGACAGAAGGTGCGCACTTTCCGACCGAGAAGGTATGGGAGATAAAAAGACAATACTCTTTCCCTCACTTTTGTTCGCTATTCTTTTTCTCCTCATTGCCATAACCGGTTATTTCCAGATCGGCATCATAAAGGAAAACATTGAGAACCTCCTTCGCGGGGAAGGCGAGATCATTTATACGCATATCAGGCGTGAAATTGATATTAACCTTGAGTATCTCGACCTTCTCGAAAGGTCGCCTGCTATTATCACGCCGAATTTTCTCAATGCCATGGTCTCCGATGAGGCCATCCTTGAGGACATCTACAACCTCTTCAGCAATACGGAAACGGCTGATGCCGGCGCTATCCCCCTCTCCAATTTCGCGATCATCGACCCGAACGGCAACGTCATATTCAAAAAGGGTGATTTTACGATACCGCCGGCATCACTGAAGGCCCTTCTCGCAAAAGAACAGGATACGGTACTAAAAATGCCGGCGCATAAGGACCCTGCGCTTGTTATGGGCATGTGGGCAAAGGGAAGGGTCGTCTTTTTCAGTATTGACGAAAGGGAGCTGGATCTGCTGAGAAAAAAGTTCGTTATTAAAGAGATCCTGGAGAGGGAGGAGCGGAGATTCAATGTTGTAGGCATTAAGATATACGACGAGAAAGGTTCGTCCTACCTGGCCGTCATCGACGAAAAAGGAAAGGCCTTTGTGCTTTCAAAGCCGCTCGATTCACGATTTCTCCCCGGCCACAGGATGGAAGTGCTCATTTCGAGGGAGCTTGCCGACGACACCATGCGAAGGACCACCATGAGCTTCATCATTACCCTTATATTCCTCGCAGGATCGGGGGCGATCGGCACCTTTGTCATCTTCATCCTTGAGAGAAGGCATGAAAAGAAGGTGGGGGAGATGGAGAAAGAGCTCGCGCTCAGGGAAAGGCTCGTTTCCCTCGGCAGGCTTGCCTCCGGTATGGCACACGAGATCCGGAACCCCTTAAACGCCATAAGCCTCTCCGTCCAGCGCCTGAAAAGGGAATTTTCTCCTGCCGAAGAGAAGAAAAAAGAATACGATCAATTTCTCGATATCGTCAGAAGCGAGCTGACGAGGGTCGACAGGATTGTAGAGGAATTCCTGCTCTCGACAAAGGCAAATATACCCTTCTCACAGGAAAAACTTTATACTATCGTGGAAGAAGTGCTTATGGTGATCAAAGAAAAGGCGGCATCGCGTAACGTTGAGGTCAGGAACAGCGTCCACGCCGACATTATTATAGAATCACAAAAGGACAGGCTCAAACAGGCCTTTTACAATATCGTCGTCAATGGCGTCGAGGCGATCCAATCAAAAGGCGTTGTCGAGTTGTTCACAGAAAGACACGGCGAGGCGGTTGACGTCATCATCAAAGACTCCGGTGCCGGTATAAAAGAAGAGAACAAGGGCAGGATCTTCGAGTATTATTTTACGACAAAGGACAAGGGGATAGGGCTCGGTCTGCCCATCTCCTATATTATCATCAAGGACCATAACGGCGATATCAAGGTGAATAGCGAAGAGGGTGCAGGCACAACGTTTGTTGTGACCCTGCCATTGAAGCACAACGCAGAGGAAAGGGGGGACAAAAATGGATAGGGCGCGCATATTGATCGTTGAGGATGAGGAGACGCAGCGGACACTGCTCGGAGGCCTCCTGGAAAAAGAAGGGCATACCGTAGCAACCGCGGGAAACGGCTCCGATGCAATAAGCCTGTTCAAAGACAACCCCCTTGAGATCGTCTTTCTTGACTACAGGCTGCCTGATACCGATGGCCTGACCCTCCTCAAAACATTCAAAGAGATGAACCCTGAGGTCGATATCATTATGATCACCGCCTTCGGGACCATTGAAAATGCCGTTGAGGCCCTGAAGGCAGGGGCAACGGATTATCTCACAAAGCCGGTGGACCTCGATGACCTTTTCTTTAAAATAAAAAAGATTGAGGAAAAGACACACCTCATCCGGGAAAACAAGGTCCTGAAGGAGACCCTGAAAGACAGGTTCAGGTCTGAGGACTTCATTTACCAGAGCGATAGGATGCACGAGGTGGCAAGCCTCGTTGTCCGGGTGGCAAAGACCGACTCGACCTGTATCATTGAAGGGGAAAGCGGCTCAGGGAAAGAGGTCATCGTCAATCTCCTCCATGCGTTAAGCGAAAGAAAGGGCTATCCCCTTATCAAGGTAAATTGTGCGGCGATCCCCGAAACGCTCCTTGAGAGTGAATTGTTCGGATATGAAAAGGGGGCCTTTACCGGCGCATACCAGAGGAAGGCGGGAAAATTTGAGCTGGCGAACAAGGGGACGATCTTCCTCGACGAGATAGGCGACATACCGCTTTCTCTTCAGTCGAAGCTTTTAAGGGTGATCCAGGAAAAAGAGATTGAAAGACTGGGGGGGCTGCACCCGGTCAAGGTGGACGTGAGGATCGTCGCCGCAACGAACAGGAACATTGAGGAAGAGGTAAAAAAAGGGGCCTTCCGGGAAGACCTCTATTACAGGCTCAAGGTGGTGGCCATTCCCCTGCCCCCTTTGCGGGAGAGGAGGGAAGACATCCCGCTCCTTATCGATCATTTCCTGAAAAGGTTCAACGACAGGCACAACCGGAACATAAAGGGGATTACCAGCGAGGCGCGGGATATGCTCATCAAGCATGATTATCCCGGCAACGTGAGGGAGCTCGAGAACATCATAGAAAGGGCTGTCGTTTTGACGAGGGGAGATCATGTCTCCAGGGAAGACCTGCCGCTATCCCCTGCACACGCTGATGCCGTCTCGGAGAAAAGGATGAAAGACACCGTGGGGGCGCTCGAGAAGAGAATGATCACCGAGGCCCTTATCAACGCCGACTGGGTGCAGACGAGGGCGGCCTCCGCGCTCGGCCTCAGCGAGCGGATGCTGAGATACAAGATCAAGAAGCACAATATCGTGAAACCGGGCAATGGGGCGTGACTGCAAGCAAGTGAGCGTTGTGTCGGAATATTTCCGCAAACTCGCCCTTTGCGCACCAGCGGCTACATTCGCTCGCTGTTTCCGCTTCGGAACTTTTGCGTACCCGCAAAAGACCGAGCTTCCTTGCCTCACGGCGGTTTGCCGCATTGAAGGGTTATACCACTCTCAAATAGATACTTTCCCTTCGTTATATTTGTGAATCAGCATAGAGATGAGGGATTGATAGGGGAGACCTTGCTCAATTGCCTTTGCCTGGATCTTTCTCAGGTCTCGCTCGGTCATTCGAATATTGATCCTTTTCTGTTTGGTCAAGCTGTTGCGGGCATATCCTTCATACTGCTTCTTTTCTTTCTTGGTGAGATCCGAGACCCACTCTTCGGCCTCAAGCGATTTTGCCAATTCCATTTCTTCTTTATCGGTATATTGCATTTTTCTCATCTTTTGCCTCCCAAATGTTTCTTTGTTGCCTTGCTGTTTGGTATTATTGTCTTCAAAAATATTTTCTCGTCGTCTTCGACATATGGTACCGAATATATGTAGTCTTCAATCTTCACCAGCAATACCCTCTGATTGGGGTATTTCTCGGGGTTCGGATGTTTCACGCGGTCGATCAGGTCACCGGAAACAATCGCCAAAACAACTTGTTCAAATGACACCCCGCGTAGTTTTTTGAGCAGTTCATTCTTTTCATCATTCCAATCATAGTATTTCATAAAAGTGTGCCTATTGTATTCCTTTAATAGAATAGCGGAGTCTAACGTTTCTGTCAATCACTTTAAAGGCATAACGCCCGGCGTCACCCGGAACCGGCTTTTTCGGCGTCCGACTGCACGCCCTGGTTATGTGCTTTTTGTGGTATTGTCCCAAATTGTTCCTTGCCAACCGGTGATGTAGCCATTATTTCCACAAACATTACAATACCAACGGATACTTTGATCTTGCTGAATGGATGCATAAATATGACCAGTGCAACTTTTTCTTGCAGGGCGTCTTCTGCATTTGACATATGTGTTTATTGATATTGTCTGATGACCGTGGCTCGTAAGCGATTCTATTATATTTGTGATATATCGAGCTAGTTTTAAAGCCGGACCAGGCAGATCATAGGGAAAATCGCCATCGTCATCTAAAAAGTGGCGAATGTCAGTTACCCATGTATCACCCATTTAATTTATCCTTCTTTCTTCAAGCACATAACGATGGGATCAGCCAGAGCCGGTTTTATTGGCGATTGGCTGCATCCACGGGTTGGGCAAGGTTTTCACGTCCTCCATGCTCAAAACCCCGACCATCTCGATACGCCCGACGAATATCTGAAGGGGATCTGATTATATAGGTCAATCCTCCATCCTGAATACCCGATGCCGGAATCATCATTCCAATTTCGGTAAAACTCCACTTCTCTGTATTCGAATTTAGGCCACTCGACAGACACACCCCTATCCTTTCTCCAATGAGATTTGATAATATCCTTATGTAGTATGACCCAGCCATCGACTATCAGTTCAATAAAGCTGGTTCTTTCCAGCATATCATCGGTCATCAAGACAAACAGCTTTTCATCATGGAAGTCCTTCAATTGTCCGACGTTGGCCGGAAAATCGAGTTCCACCGTGAAGAATTCAAGCTCGGTTTGGAGTGTCCCCCGTATGTGCCCGCCGGTAAGTCTACCGTCATCTTCAATTCGATAGTTGGAATAACTCACTGCACGGCGATCCCCCGGGCTCGCCGATGGACTTTCAATGAAGAAATTACTTTTTATCTTTTTCTGTGGAATGTAAGTCGATATTCCGAAAGCGACTCTGAGGGGGCATAAATCCGCAAAGCTCATCCAGTTCCTCAACTTAATCAAGAGAAGGACCTTCCCAATTTGTTGGTTCAACGCTTCTGTGTAAAAGATTGCCTTCAGGTGTGACTTTCCGATTTCCTCTAATAATCCGGTTTTCTCTATTATTGCCCGACTGCTGAGACCAAGTTCTTTCTGCAGGTCAATGATTTGATCGCTACGTTTACCCAGCTCCCGTTGCAAGTCTATCATTTCTTTGCTCTTGCTGCCGAGCTCTGTTTGTAGTTGGATTATTTGGTCACTTTTTCTGGCCGCGTCTTTGTGTAAATCGATTACTGTGTCTTGGGATGTAAGCTGAGCCTTCTGCAACCTCATTATCTCATCCGTTCGTGCCGAGTCTTGCTTCTTGGAAAGGTATTCCCGGTAGACACCAAAAATGATGGCGCATACAGCGAGAATGACGTATACGCCTGTTGCCCATCCAGTACTCATTTTAAAGACTCCCATAATGTCTCATTTTCTTCGTAAGTCCAGCTTTCACAAAAGCCCAACAACAAATTCACCGGGAGGGGTCCGACAGGGCCGCGATCCGGTGCAATAACGGGTTAGACCTTTTTTGTCTTCTTGTTCTGCGCCTCTTTGCTAAGAGCATCTACGTGTATCCGCGAACCAATAAAGACTGCCGAAAGCTTGAACAGGTTGCGAGCCCTCATCTGTATCTGTCTCGGCGTCGGTTCAACCGGGAATTCTTCCTCTTCACCAAGTAATACAAATCGCCAAGCCTTAAGCTCGTCGCAGGTTTTCCTGACATCGCCGTCTCCAAAATCAAGCGCAAGGTGTTTATGCGCAAACATGTTTCTTATCTCAGCAATCCTTATAAGGTCCTGATATATATCCTTATTTATAAGACCAAGACAATGCGCCAAGTCTGCACGGGTCGCAAACCCCCCAACGGCTCCTCGCTGGGGATCAAGAAGTTTTTCGGAAATGCTGCTTTCAATAAAACTCACCTTAATGGCACTGGCTAACAGCTCCGCGAGGTAGCTAGTCCCGATAAGCACGCAAGCAAGGTCTGATCCGTCGTTGAGGGTTTCAAACACCGCCTTTGTGTCCTCAGAAAGATCTCCAAGTTTGAGCGGTTGCCAACGTTTCATCCATATCTCCTCTCGAATCTAATAAGGTCTAACACTTAATATACCAATTTGTCTTTTCTTACATAATATCCCAGGCCAATGAAAAATCAATCAAAATATCCATGCATTTCCTGCAGAAAACAACACGTTTGAAGCTGTTCAATGGTCTTTGATGATATTGCGGAGCAAAAACCAATCAACTTTTTTTGTGGTATTTTGTGCAAAATAATTTTCATAGGCATGGTGTCGGGGTATCCAATAGCAAACCATCAGTATGACTGAAGTTCAGATACAGAGTTTTTTGTATCCTTCTCTTCGGCAGGAGGGGACGTTCTTAAGAAATTAAATAAACTCTCCTACTATGGTTCTCCCCTCTACCTCACCCTTTTCTTTATTTTCCCTCTATTTTATATATTTTGCAAAAGATAATCTATAGCAGCAGTTCACCGAGAAGCATTTCATGATTTACGATTCACATCACGATTGGAGGACTGTTGTATGTCCAAAGTTATTTAATTTCTTAAGAACGTCCCCTCGATCCCCTGCGTAGATGCGGAAAAACGTACAGACCACGAACAAAACGACTTTCTATCAGCTATGAGCTATCAACTATGAGATGATTTCTTCCTCACGACGGTTTGCTCAGGATACCCCGACACTGTTGTCAGGCTACATACCTAGAAGGACTAAAACATATTTTTATAACGCAGCTCTTCAGCGGGCGCGTTTTTTGCGATCCGCTGCAAGAGCATGGTTATCTTTACTTATTAATAAGGTTTAAGCTCTATGAGAGATACCCAACTATTTCTTTTTTCGATCAAATCTTTCAGATCCTTTCCACCACCCAAAACAACTCCACCCCCCCACGGAATCAGGTTTAGACCTAGATTAAAAAAGGCCGTTTGAGGCTTTGGTAGTTTTGCACGAAGTTGGCGAACAAGCTCCTGCGAAAGAATCCGCTGTACCAAAAGCTCAAGCTCAATTTCATTCTTTACGTATTGATAATTATTTATTACTACAGACGATATTTGCCCTACCATATTTCTAAAATCCTGCCCAGCACGAGATTCCCGAATCATAATAACCTTCTCCCAGGGTAACGCACCAAAATCCGGGAGCCCGATACTAATCCAACAAGATAAAAGGATATCTTGAACAGTTTTATCAAAGTGCATTCCAACTTGTTTGTTTTTCCATTGAATGATAGGGGTCATCCGGTAATCGGTTAGAAATGGAAGATTCATATGGTTTGATAGAAATGCGTCAAAATAGAGCGATTCAAGAACATTCTTTTGTTGATAATAGGTTTCAGGGAGGTACTGTTTTAATTCGTCATCCTCAATATCAAAATTTGCTACTTTTTTTGCAGTGCTTTTAACTTCGTCAGGAAGGTCTGCTGGTAGCCATTTTATATATTCCTTTTCGACAATTCCAGCATCGTAGATGAAAGGATAAAAGTCAGTTTCATAGGCGACTTCCGCAGTACCCCAGATTATTTTTTTGTCACCAATAGTGACACCAAATTCCTGACCTGTTTTACAGATAGTGTGTTCTCGCCTATTTCTACCAGATTGATCAGCCGGTAAGAAGAGGTCAAAATTCTCAGTCTTTCCTCCCCTATAAATATATCTTCCATCTTGAATAACTATTTCGTCATAGATTACAACACAATTTTTAAGTCTCATCACAAATTCCGATCGGAATTCCTCGTCAACAAACCAGCCACAATTCGACCGTAAAGGAAGAAAAATCCTGTTCATGGAACCTCTTTAAGAAGGAAAGCCGTAAATCATTCCTATAAAGATAACATGAAGTTCACCGGGAGGCGAGCGCCTTTCCTCGCCGACCCGGTGGAACGCCTCGTTATACACACCCTCTTTTCCTGTCTTACTTGTAGAAAAGGTCAATAGTCTCCTTGATAGTGCTGTATGAGTATACGACTCCCAGCCCCATTCGTTGTACTGAACCCAGCGCGACATCAATAATTGGGATGGAACCTGATACAATACCAAGGACGTACGGAATTTTCTTAGCCCTACTTACAATTGTTTCGCCATGCGAGCCAATAGTTGTCGCTTGTTGCTTTAGGATGACAAGACTGCCGCTCGATCCTGGAAAAACATTTGCATCAATAAGAAAACCGGAAATTTGATCAGGTAAGCTATACCGTTTCTTCAGAGCATCATTAAAGGCATAATCTTCAGTGGGGACTGAGGCTATAACCCCCTCACGGAGGATTGGGTGGACGTTTCTTGGATCATATATAGCATCAGGGTAACCCAAGAGGAAAATTTCATCACCAACTGTAATGCCTTCAGCCTTGAGTTTATCTTTTGTGGCCAAAAGATCATACGGAATCCAAGCAGCTTCAATATGCTCTTTGACCACTGATTCAGTAATATTGATTGCAGTGACATCAAAGCCCTTCTTGGGATGAAGCTTCACGGTAGGAAGGTATTTGCCATCAGTGCCGAGTACTGGAACTTCAAGAGACTTAACAACAACTGTTTCCCCCGACTTGGTCATGACCCTTATAGACATATTCTTAGTTGAGCCTTCTGGGGGAATTGCATGGACATTGGTAACGAGGAAAATGTGGCCCTTCCCTTTTTCAATCTCCTTGGACATCAGGAACCCAGTTCCTGCGGACGCATTACCAGGGTTGGCTGAGAAGGTAACTAAAACCGTGCTATTGAGAAAAGCCTCATTCATGGCACATACCTCCAATGAAGGAATGACCAAAAGTATTGCAGATATAATAATTAACCAGCTGCAGTTCATGGTTCAGTCCTCCTTTTTCTTATATATAACGCGGGCATCAGTGGGAGGCGAAACGCCGTATTTCGCCGATCCGCTACATGCCAGGGTTATCTCACTTTAGTGTATCCATCTTACTCAAATTCATATAGTCCTGGAAATTCATTGAAAAACGGAAATCTCTCCAATTGCTGATTCCCAACCGCTCATAGCCTTCCCTGACCGCGACTCGCAACTTCTCAGCATCATCAATGCCAGTTATAATTGAGAGTTTCTTGAAGCCTTTGTGTTGTGTGGCCCGCAAAAAGAAAGGGAAAGCACGTCTATGGGGTGCATAGTGGAGCGTTCCGGGATACCACCATCTTGTGTTGGGTGTCACGAGCACCATAAGAAAAACCAACAGTTCAGCTTCGATTATTGAGGAAAACGGAAGATCGTCCCGATCAGCTTGACGCTTTATCAATTCGGCGGCGGGGCTGAGTAAGCGCTTACCCTCAGGGGCAAGGATTTGAAGCGCGTCGGAGTCTCCATAGAAACAATCAAAGGTCTCAAACAGATCGTCACCGTAGCGCTCTGTCTCGGGAATAAGGTAATGGCTAGTGAAGACATCATGGAGCGCTTCGTATGCATTGGTCTTCATAAGCGCAGCGATAACATAGAGAAAAGTTTCGTAGACAAAGACGGCATGAGCTTGAAACCATCCATCCTGCCACTCGTTCAGTTCTGAAGGTCTGGATTTCAATTCCCGCAAGCGCTCAAGAAATTGAACAAGAACCTCTGAGAATTCAGAAATTGCGTTTGAGGTGGTTTCGAGGAGGACCCCACATCTGTCCAAAATAAGTTTTGAAGGGAAACCCCCGAACAGGTAAACTTAATTCGCGACAACCAAATAAACCTGAGGGGGCTCCCATGAATAAGTTTAGCAGCATGTTCGGCCAGGTGCTACACA
>Ga0209201_1003937_pt1 | contig 12501 bp, 7 predicted proteins | sample AD_UKC055_MetaG_FD_184411 | JGI IMG/M metagenome (GOLD analysis project Ga0209201, IMG submission 184411) | Active sludge microbial communities of municipal wastewater-treating anaerobic digesters from USA - AD_UKC055_MetaG (SPAdes) (version 2) | ecosystem: Engineered > Bioreactor > Anaerobic >... | reverse complement strand
TCCATTCTCCGAAAAAACACCACTGAACGCTAAGATTACCGGTACTGTGAAGAAGGATGGTTATAAGGTTGAAAACATTATCTATGAATCTTTACCGGGATTTTATGTTACATCATCGCTTTTCATACCTGACAAAAGGCAGAAACGAGCACCGGCCATACTTTTCTGCAGTGGTCACAGTCACGGTGCATACAGGCTTGAATCATATCAGCTTCCTTTGCTCAATCTTGTAAAGAAGGGCTTCATTGTTCTGGCAATCGATCCTGTATCACAGGGAGAACGCCTGCAATATTTCGATCCGGAAAAAGGGGAATCAATTATCGGAAGTTCAACAAAGGAGCACTCCTACCCCGCTGTCCAGGTTTTCCTCACGGGAAAATCAATTGCCAGGTATTTTGCCTGGGACGGAATAAGAGGCATAGATTACCTTGTCAGCCGGAAAGAAGTAGATCCTGAAAGAATTGGTGTTCATGGTCTTTCAGGAGGCGGGACCCAGACAGCTTATATTTCAGCACTTGATGACAGAGTTGCTGCCTCTGCACCGGCATGTTATATCACAAGTTACCGGAGATTACTCGAATCGATAGGTGTTCAGGACGGGGAACAGAATCTGTATAATGGTTTAGCCAGAGGTATTGATCATGCTGATTATATAGAGGTCAGAGCGCCCAAACCCACTCTCGTCATGGCAAATACGAGGGATTTTTTCAGCATCCAGGGAAGCCGTGAGACTTTTGATGAAGTAAAACGTGCATATACCATCTTCGGTAAGCCGGATAACATAGAAATAATTGAAGATGATTACGGGCACGGTTATACAAAAAAGAACCGTGAAGCAATGTATGCATTCTTCCAGAAGCATCTTGGTATGCCGGGTTCATCAGCTGAAGAAGAGGTAATCTTCAGCACTGAAAAGGAACTTCAGAAGACCACTACAGGTCAGCTGGCAAATTCACTGGGTGGAGAAACCATTTTCGATATAAACAGGAAAGAAGCAGAAGGTCTTATTTCAAGGCTTCAGGCAAAAAGAGATAATTCTCCCTCAACATCCGCAGAAATTTTAAATTCAGCAAAGAAATTAAGCGGGTTCAATCTTCCGGCAGATGTCGGTAACCCGGTTTTCACAGGACGCTTTCAACGGCAGGGATATGCTATTGAAAAGTATTACGTGAAGGGAGAAGGGAACTACGTAATTCCGTATCTTCTTGTAAAACCTGAAAATCCGGGCAGCAAAGCAATAATCTATATTCATCCCGCCGGCAAATCCGCTGAAGCACATGATGGCGGAGAAATTGAATGGTTTGTTAAAAATGGTTTTACTGTACTTGCTCCCGACCTTATTGGAACTGGTGAAACAGGGCCCGGTAGTTTCAAAGGTGATGCAGTTATTCTTGGCGTCTCGAATAATATGTGGTTCACCTCCGTAATTACCGGGAAGAGCATTGCCGGAATACGTACGGCTGACATAATAAGGCTCAGGATGTTGCTTAGCGCCACTCCGGGTATCGAAGAGATTTATGGCTTTGCAAGAAAGGAAATGACTCCAATACTGCTTTATGCCGCTGCATTCGATGAGAAAATTTCAAGGATAGCTCTCATTGAACCATTCTCATCATACCGTTCCATTGTGATGAACCGTTTTTATCATCCGGGATTCGTTCATAATCTTGTAGCCGGAGCACTTACAGAGTACGATCTTCCGGATCTGGCAGCCACACTGGCTCCCAGAAAAATAATATTAAAAGGTATAACCGATGGTAATGGTGAAATAAAAGATAATGAAAGCATCAAAACTGATATGAAAATAATCAGAAATGCTTATCAGTTGAAGAATGCAGGTGAAAATCTGAAGATTATATCGGATGGGATGTCAGAAAATATGCAGGATGTTCTGAATGACTGGAAATAACATATATTTTAAATTCAAATTATTAATCCTATATTCAGGGTTCAAAAACAGACCCTCAAACATGCAAAATATGCCATTCAATCTGTTACCTTGCACCATGCACCTCGTAACCTGCACCCTGCTTTGCCAGCCGAAGCTTCAGCGGAGGCTGACACCCTGCACCTAAGATTATCTAATGTAATAAAACCATATAAATATGAAAAGTACACGCAGAAACTTCTTAAAATTAACAGGACTGACAGGGATCGGTTTAGCCGGAAACAGTGTCCTGAAAGCATTTGGTTCAAAACCCGATATGTCAGCGGGTGAATACCTGCCGGGGGCAGTCCGTCCTCAGAAATTCAACATGAGTGGATATGCAGCCCCTAAGCTGGACCAGGTGAGGATAGGATTTATAGGACTCGGTAACAGAGGTCCGGGCCATGTCTCAAGCATGAGCCTGCTCGAAGGTGTAGATGTCAGAGCCCTTTGCGACGTCGTACCCGCGGAGGTTGATAAGACAATGAAAAGGATCGCGAATACCGGCTTTAAACCCGAATTATACTCCGGTGACCCTGAAGCCTGGAAGAGAATGTGCGAAAGGGATGATATTGACCTTGTTCATATATCAACACCCTGGGATATGCATGCCCCTATGGCAGTTTATGCAATGGAACATGGCAAACATGTTGCAATAGAAGTACCTGCAGCTGTAAATATGGATGAATGCTGGCAGCTTGTTGAGACATCCGAAAAAACACGTATGCACTGCATGATGCTTGAAAACTGCTGTTATGACTTCTTCGAGCTGCTGACACTGAATATGGCAAGACAGGGATTCTTCGGAGAAATAGTCCATGGTGAAGGCGCTTATATCCATACACTCATCGACAGTAATTTCAGTAAGGATGGATACTGGAACATGTGGAGGCTGAATGAGAATGCAAAACGCAGGGGCAACCTGTATCCTACTCATGGCCTCGGACCGATATGCCAGATTATGGATATCAACAGGGGTGATAAAATGGAATTCCTTGTTGCAGTAATGAGCAAAGATTTCCAGATGAATGAAATGGCTAAAAACCTTGCAGCAAAGGATAGTTTTTACCAGAAATATGTTGACAACCCCTATAGGGGTAATATGACAACCACAACTATCCTTACGAATAAAGGGAGGACAATGATGATACAGCATGATGTAACCTCCCCTAATGTTTATTCAAGGATACATAAAGTAAGCGGAACCAAAGGATCTGCGCTTAAATACCCTGAGCCTGCAAAAATAGCCATCGGTCACGAACGTTGGATTTCTGATGAGGAAATGAAGGAGATTGAAGAAAAATTCACTCCGCCCATAATCAGAAAGATCGGTGAACTTGCCAAAAAAGTCGGAGGTCATGGCGGAATGGATTTCCTTGAAAACTGGAGACTTATAGACTGTCTGCGAAACGGCCTGCCTCTCGATCAGGATGTCTATGATGCTGCCCTGTGGAGCGCTATCGCACCACTCACCGAATGGTCGGTTGCTCATAAATCAAAACCAATTGATGTCCCTGATTTTACAAGAGGATCATGGAATACAAATGCTCCGGTTGATCTTTCTCTTGCAAAAGGCGGTACTACAAATGTTATAAGATAGTTTTGAATATGAAGAAATATCTGACCTGGCTTTTTACCGTATTGAGGATCCTTGTTGGCTGGCATTTCCTCTATGAGGGAATCATCAAATTAATGACACCCGGCTGGACCTCAAAGTTGTATCTCATGGGATCCAACTGGATCTTTTCTGATCTCTTCCACAGGATGTCAGAGTCCCAGGCAATAGTTAATGCAGTTGATTTCATCAACATCTGGGGATTGATCCTTATCGGTTTTTCGCTGTTCATAGGACTGGCAGTAAGATGGTCATCAATAGCGGGTGCAGTACTTCTTCTGTTCTATTTCGTTGCTTATCCTCCTATTCCCGGACATACATTCGGAGCAACTGCGGAAGGAAGTTATTTATGGGTAAATAAAAACCTCATAGAACTTGCTCTGCTTATAATATTTGCCGTGCTTTCCCCCGATTTCTTTTATGGGATCGACAGATTAATTAAAAGATGGAAAGAAGAAAAGCCCCATGCTCCGGTTCCGACAATAAAAAAAGAGGGTGTTCCTCTTCAGCGGAGGGAGGTGTTACGCGATCTGGTCTCCGTTCCGGTTCTGGGAGCATTCGCCTATGCAGTTTATAGAAAAAAACGATGGGACAGCTTCGAACGTAAATACCTTACTGCCAACGCTGATGCTACATCAGGAGCTACACTGAAGACCTTCACTTTTTCTTCCCTGGGAGATCTGAAGGGTCAGATTCCAAAAGGAAAGATAGCAAGCATGGACCTGAGCAAGCTCATCATGGGAGGAAACCTTATCGGAGGATGGTCCCATGCACGCGATCTTATCTACACCGATAAGCTTGTAAAGGCTTATCATACTGATGAACGGGTTATGATGACAATGCAGCTTGCTGAAAAATGCGGTATTAATGCGATCCTTACAAATCCGGCACTCTGCAGGATCATCAATAAATACTGGCGCGAGACCGGAGGCAAAATGAAATTTATCTCTGACGGAGGCGCTTCAGAAGAATCTATAAGGACATCTATTGAAGGCGGTGCCTGTACGATTTATGTACACGGAGGATCTGCCGACAGGTTTGCATATGAGGGTAAGATTGATGAAATAGCAAAATATCTTGAGATGATACGGAGCTATGGAATGCCGGCAGGGATCGGAGCACACCGGCTTGAAACAATAAAGGCATGTGTGGAAGCCGGAATAAAGCCCGATTACTGGGTCAAGACCATCCATCACCATAATTACTGGTCAGCAAAAGTTGATCTAGAACGCCAGACCACTGTGGATCAAGGTTTTAAGGATAATATTTTCGACTTCACCCCGCAGGAGACTATCGAATTCATGAATAAGCTTGAGGAACCATGGATCGGTTACAAAACACTTGCCGCCGGAGCAATCCAGCCGAAAGACGGTATTCAGTATGCATTTAATAACGGCGCCGACTTTGTATGTGTGGGAATGTATGATTTCCAGGTTGTGGAAGATTGTAATATAGTGCTCGATTCTCTTGCAAATGTTAACCGGATAAGACCATGGCGAGGATAATTTCATTGATCCTGTTGTTTTCCGGATTTATCTCCGGAATTTCTTCGGCACAGGGATATGAAACTGGTCAGAAAAAAACTTCCTCTGATTTTCACTGGCCTGAAGGGAAAAAAATGGCAATCAGCCTTTCTTTCGATGACGCCCGTCTGACACAGATAGATAAAGGAATTCCACTTCTTGATAAATATAATATCAAAGCCACGTTTTATGTTTCTCCGTCTTCCATGAAACAAAGACTTGATGGCTGGAAGAAGGCAGTTGCAACCGGACATGATATAGGTAATCATTCAATGGTCCATCCGTGTTCGGGAAATTTTCTTTGGTCACGACAGAAAGCCCTGGAAGATTATACCTTAAAGAAGATGCGTACCGAGCTTGATTCTGCAAATATGATCATAAAAAGCCTGCTTGGTGTGGAGCCGGTTTCTTTCGGTTATCCCTGCGGACAAAAATATGTCGGAAGGGGAAAGAAAACGAAAAGCTATATACCTCTGATATCAAAAATGTTTGAAAGCGGACGCGGCTGGCTCGACGAAGCTCCGAATGACCCATCATACTGCGATATGGCAAAACTATACGGAATGGAACTCGATGGCAAGTCCTTTGAACAGGTCCTGAAAATAATTGAAACAGCAAAAAGTCAGGGTGGATGGATTATTTTTGCCGGACATGAAATGAATGAGGGAGGGAATCAGACATCATTACTCACAACTATAGAAGCCATATGTCAGTATGCCACAGATCCGGCAAACGGGATATGGATCGATAATGTGCATAATGTTGCAGCGTACGTCAATACTGTAAGAACCGGTGGTTATAGGTAATTGGTATTCAGTATTCAGTATTCAGTATTAAGTATTCAGTATTCAGTATTCAGTATTCAGTATTCGGTATTCGGTATTCAGTAATCGGTATTCGGTATTCGGTATACGTTAACCGATCACCGATTACCGCTTACCGATTACCGATCACTTGCCAACTGCCAACTGTCTGGACCCAATTTAATCAATTGAACCAGTACGATAACTTAACAACCAGTCCCCGGTTCTTATTCATTGTCGGATCATCCGCAAATGAGTTGCTTGTATAAACTATATAAAGATCAGAAACCGGTGCAAAACGCCACTGAAACCGGATATTAGTGTTAAGATTATCAATCTGATTGTTATACTGAATGAATGTTGTAAGGAACAGGCTGTTAGTGAATGTGATATCAAGTCTCGGACCAATCAGGAAAAGCCTTGCGCTATTATAAGGTTCAGGAAGGATGATATCGTTATAGTTAGCTGCTATCGCCAGGCTCCCGTAAGGCTGAACCCTGTAATTAATAGTTCCGCTAAAATGAAGACGGGTCCCGTTATAATAGCCGCCATATGATCCTTCCAAATTATAATAAAGTAATTTACGTGTATCGGATGCAAAGGTAACACCTGTATTTTTCCAGTTATAAGAGGTTCCTGCAGGAAGCCTTTCTCCACCCGTATTTGTAGGATCAAACTCACTGCTCAGCTCCACAAATTCATCCGACAGATTGAAAGTAAGTTGATTCCTGTTTTTCCAGCCGATTGTATACAACAACTCTGTCTCCCTGTCTGTCATCCCCGAACCGGGCTCAAAGATTATCCCGAATTCAGCTCCAGGACCATGATTTAATATTTTACTTTCTGCCGGCATGTAGAAAAGATAATTTATTGCCGGGGAAATCTCATAATATCCGGTTCGTCTTATATAACCCGTTTCAGCATTAAAATCTTCACCCACCCAGGCCTGATCGAGGCTTGCTTTAAGGTATTGTGAGTTAAAAGTCAGGTTGGCACCTGCTGCAGCATCATCAGCCGATGCTCCCGGGTAAAACGACTGATGATAAAAAGCTTTTCCGGTCCAGCGGTTATCTGCATTTGCAAGGTTGAATTCAATCCCTCCCACCCTGTTATATTTCATAATTTCCTGAAGATCGTTATAACTTCCCGTAACCTGTTTATTAACCATAAATCCGACAATACTTGATCTGCTGAAAACATTTCGCTGTAGGATCGCTACTCCATAATTACTTGAAGGCATTTGTTCGTGTTCACCGGTCTGAATATCCATAAGCCCTATCCTCCACCTGTCTCCAAACCTGCCTGTTAGTCTTAATCCGGCATTAACGGGGACATTTAATCCAATACGCCGGGAAAAGAAGGGCTGAATACCGGTTTTTCCCAGGTTGGAGAATAGATCGCTGTTTTCGAGAAAGAACTGTCTCTTTTCTGGAAAAAATAATTCAAAACGATCGAGGTTTATCTGTTGTTTGTCTACTTCAACCTGGGAATAATCGGGATTGACAGTAAGGTCGAGGTTCATTGATGTCGATAAAATCATCTTGCCATCAAAACCAGCGTTCCAGTCCCATTTTGCAGTCTGGTCATTTTGTTTATCGGTAGTGATCTTTACTGTACCATAAGGTATGAGTGAAAAACGTAGCCCGGATTTTTCGAGAGGTTCATCCCATATCAGGGTACCCGTATATGGTAATGAACAATGTGGAAATTGCCGTGGCATAGGAGCCCATGCAGATTTCTCATTGTTTTTCAGATCGAGCCGCCCGAAATTTATTCCCCATTCCTTCTCTCCTCCGAAATACCTCAGACTCCTGAAAGGAATAGCACACTCCACCACCCATTTGTCATCATAGCTCTTAATTGCCGATTTCCACTTGATATCCCAGTTATAGTCAACCCTAATTCCCTGGTATTGAAGACCATCAGCCTGTGATCCGGCAGCTGTTATTCCAAATGCAAATCCATTGGTCTGATCGTTATAGGTATCTATGAAAAACATATAATTATCATTCAGATTGAAAGAAAAATCCCGTTTCATTGATTCCACAGGCCTTTTCCCGGGAGTCGGATCATAACAGATAGCTCCTATATATAAATTGTTTTTATCATAAGTCACATAGGAGACTGTCTGGGCAATGGCAAATCCTGTATCAGTAGGTGTTACCCGCTGAAACTTCCCGGTAGGCTCGGCATTAAGCCAGGGCTTTTCATCCAGAATTCCGTCAATATTTAAATGCTCATCAGTTTTTGAAATATGGATCCGGTATTTATCCCGGTTCACCGCTTTTGTCTGCGCAAAAAGAACCTGACTTACAATTACAGTAAGACTGATTATTGTAAGTAATCGTTTGTAATACATATATTTAGTTTCAATCAGACGACTATCGCCTTAAAATTGTAAAGCTGGCAAAAATTTTTCAATTCTCTCCTGTAATCTCCATAAAAGAAGAACTGGTGCATTCCGGGGAATGAAAGAACATCCTGGGTACCATCCATTTTATATTTGACCGACACCACGCATCCTCCTGATGGCGGTACGCTTAAGTTATCAACAACGGTTCCGGTTGCAAAAAGAACTTGGGATCTCTCCTTATCCGGCATAAAATCGAGTAGTGTAATCCTTTGTCCTTTCTTCCAGATTGTTCTCGGGACAGCATCACGGTTGCCATGATGATGTATAAGCTCAAAAGGTTCCGGCGGATTATTAAAACCGTTGAGACGAGTCGGGCATGAACAATGTGCACCGATCAGAGTATCATCTGAAGTATCGGCAACCGGATCCTGCTGAAATCCCGGACGATCAAACAGATATTGAATTATTATGTGTGCGGCAATAGCTCCGGTATCGGCTTCACATATTGCAGGTATACCATCATCATTCATTCTTGACCATGATATACACGGGAGACTTACATCTATGTTGCCAAGGGCACCCAGACAATCCATTGAAATTGCGTCAGCTTTCTCATCTTCAAGTATTTTTCCTGCAACCAGATAGCTTCTGATCCCGTTAATAACATCCTGACGTGTTGCCAGTCTTATATCCTTAGCTCTTTTAATGTAATCATCAGCCATCTTAATAACATCATTATTGGCGGGCATAGAATTATAGATTTCAATAAAAGTGCCTGCCGGAATATACTGAAGTTTAATTCCAGTGTCCTGAGTCAGAACAGTCTCTTTTCTTTCCTTCCCTTGTATCACGACACATTTGGAACGCTTCATTCTGGCACCGGCTTTCAGCATCTTCAGACCAAACAGCGCCTGGTTGAAATCATCTGTTGAATAGATTACACAGCCGGATTTTTCAGCAAGATTAATTGTATTGGTAGTAAATGATGTACCCAACGGTGAATAGATTATACCTGGAATCCCGGATTGAGCGGCCTTTTGTGCAGTTGGCCATGCATGGTCCTGCCTGTCGAGAAGCACTAAAAATATCCCATCAGCTTTTGCCTCCTTTGTCTGGTTGATCCATGTATCAGCTTCATCAGGAGAATAAATTGGAGTTTCTTTTAAATCCAGATCTATTCCGGATGAACTTGCGAAATTCTTTAATTCATCAGTATATTTCCTTCTGGCAGCCTCTCCGTCATAAACAGCGCCCGGCCATCGCATACCATATTCTTCCTTTCTTCTTACAAATGCTGCTTTTACCAAGGGTGAATATTTTGAAGCTTCACCATGCGGCCGAATCAGGGGAATACCTGCACCTGTTTTCCGCGCATATAATGTGAAATTCCCTGCCAGAACAGTTCCTGCAGTAATTATTGCTGATTTCCTGATGAATTCTCTTCTGCCGGAATTGCAGTTACAATTTGCCGGACACCTGCTTTCTTCCATCTTTCTGAGATTTTAAATGTTATTAATCATATAAAATTATAAAATATTCTCAAGCTCATTCAGGCTCACCAGGGAGGTTTTTCAATAGAGACTTTTCCTGTCCGAGGATCTCGGATCTTCAACACATTCCCCGCTGTTAAGCCTGCCATTTATGGCATCCATCCTGAATGGTTTACTTGCGTCATAATAATTATCTGAAAGATCAATATCAGAGATCAATATTCCAGGTATATTATCACTTAACTTGTTTTGTACAAGTCCGTCGGGTGTTATAAAATAACATGGCCAGCTTTCCGCAGCCGAGGAATTTGTCAGCGACATATAAAAATAATTGATACCGGCCAATGCCTGAGCGGTAATATGCATTATTACAGGATGAATACTTCCCGGTTTTTGTCTGGCATTATGAAACGATTGAAAGATCACATCCACATCCATTTTTCTGTATTGCCTGTAAAGTTCAGGAAACCTGATATCATAACAGATCAATAAACCACAATCAACACCATTTAAGGTGAACTTAACAAAATGGTCACCCGGAGTAAAATACTTTAAATCACCTGATGTACAGAATCTTTTATCATACCTGTCCTCAATCTGTCCATCCGGATTGATCAGATATAAACTATTATGAGGTTTATTATCTCCGGTTAACCTGTGTACTGATCCCAGTATTATCCAAATCTTTAATTCTCCGGCCAGTTTCATAATTGAGTCAGTTGCATTGTGCAATTCATCCCAGTCTAATTTTTCCATAGAATTCATATCGGCACCCGGATATCCTGATAAAGCACATTCGGGAAAATGAACAATATCAGCTTTTTTAAGCTTTGCTTCAATTATTTGTTCCCTTATCCAGTTCAGATTCTCTCTGATTTCTGAAGAAACGGGAAATTGGCAGGAAGCAACCCTGATCTTTCTGCTTTCTGAATTATTTTCCTGTGCCTGGGCAGTTAATTCACTTCCTGTTAAATAAATGCAGGCAAGAAGAAGAATTCGTAAATGTATCATATACATTTTTAACATCTTACGATGGATTTAAATGCAACTTCAAATGTCTCTTCGCAATTTATATATTCAAATCTAAGCAAGATTTTGGTGATAGCATAATTTATTGTCGTGCTTTGACCTCCGTTGCTTTAGCGGAGGAGGCAGCGGAGGCTGGCAGTCATGAAGCAATTGAATTAGCAGCAACAATTAATATTGTTTTTGTCCGTAGGACATATGGTATTGTAGGTAAAGATGCTAATGAATGATTTAATACCTCGTAGAGGTTATGGAAAAAAATACCATATCCGCTACGCGGAATTATTCCTCTCAGAGAATCCTTTCTACAATACCCTAACCGCTACGCGGTAAGCATAACGGCTTAACTAATAGTATCTCAATAAAGAACCGAATTGAGCAATAAAATTCCAAAATAGTCAGCTGTCTAAATAAAGATTTATTATTATTGATGAATTATAATTTTAATTCAACATAGATTTTCACATCATTAATTGACCTTATTTCACTTTAATTTTATTTAGCGCATCCTTTGTCTTATAGACTGTATAACAGCTATATATACCGTTTTATGATTATTCATGTATTTGTATCTGTACTGTACATATAAATTTATTTAATATAGTGTTAAGATATTTCTGAGTTATATACAGAATTGTCATGTTTTTATAAACAATTAAAATATAATTTGATAAGTTTTATCTATATTAATGTTGATATTATAATAATATTGTATATTTATATCATGGTATTAATATACAGTATTATGGAACCTGAATCTTTCTTTCTTTCTCCTGTATTGGTGACTCACAAACAATATGAAGCTTTAAGGATGTACTTTGTAGAAAGTAAACCGGCTCACGAAGTGGCAGATCGCTTTGGGTATACATATCGGGCATTTACTTCTCTGGTTGCTTTCTTTAAAGATAAATTAAGAGCCGATGAGAGAGGATCTTTCTTTTTTGTAGAATATCGACCGGGAAGAAAAGTATCTTCTGAGACAAATGAAGTTAAATCTCTTATTATTGAGATGCGGAAGAAATATTATTCCGTGACTGACATCAAAGCGGCTCTTGACGGATTGGGACACTCCATATCAGAGAAGAACATTTTCAATATTGTATCAGCAGAAGGCTTTTCTCGTCTGCCAAGACGTTCAAAACTTGCCCGGCAACAATTGGAAAATGTGCAGATAGCTGCAGACAAATCCTATCCCCTGATGTTTGAACCGGAAGTTTTTAAAACAACTTCACAGGGTATGGATTAAAGCCGGCTTACTGGAAGATACCTCCAATTTGGATTTTACTACCATTCCCTACTGGGGAGATGACAGCCATCTGGAAATCAACTGGTCTGGCAAAAGAGGTAAAGCGCTCAGCAGTATGCTGGCTGTGCTTGCACATGATCCCGACAGCGGATTGATCGATTATGGTAATGCAAATATTTTACAAAAGGATGAAAGTGCAGTAGTTCTTGAATTTCTGGATTTTTATCATGGCAACAGCACAATTAAAGACGACAAGCTCAGATACATTATTTTTGACAGCAGGTTCACCAATTATGAAAACCTGAGAAAACTTGATCAGGCAGAGATAAAATTTATAACCATCCGGAGAAGAGGAAAAATCATGCTCGAAAGAATAGCCGGTCTGCCCTCGGATGGCTGGAAAAAAGTAAGTGTGGAATGTGCCGGTAATAAGCACAGGATCTTGCGTGTTTATGATGAACAGACCTTCCTTAAAGAATATGACAAAGAAATAAGGCAGATCACTATAACCGGTAATG
>Ga0209201_1003930_pt1 | contig 12517 bp, 8 predicted proteins | sample AD_UKC055_MetaG_FD_184411 | JGI IMG/M metagenome (GOLD analysis project Ga0209201, IMG submission 184411) | Active sludge microbial communities of municipal wastewater-treating anaerobic digesters from USA - AD_UKC055_MetaG (SPAdes) (version 2) | ecosystem: Engineered > Bioreactor > Anaerobic >... | reverse complement strand
TTCAAACGACACGCGCCGACGCGCTGTGTTGACTACCGGTTCGACGTATGCCTGTTTACCCTCTTCTCTTGAGAGCCACCAAGTGCGTACAACAGGTGTATGGGCTCCTGCCGTAGATGGATCGGGGCTCCTGACTGTGCGGCACCACCACCACGCTATGACCGGATCACCATTCGGAGACTTCGGATAGAGGCCCTGCAGTTCCTCCCAGGCGGCCTCGTAGATCCTCCGCGCATATGACCGGACATCGTGGAGAAAACCCCCTAAGCTCGAAAAAGCAAGATTGTCGTGGTCGGTTACTGGGTCACGGTCTCTGAGCCTCGGTGGATCCTCGGTGAGCACCCGGGAAATGAGGACGGGCACCGGGTTCAAATCGGATCCAAAACCCAGGAGCCCGAGCCGTTGGGCTTCTACTAAAGTGGAACCAGCGCCACAAAAGGGATCAAGAACAACAGGGAGCCTTCCGTTAACCCCTTGCTCTATTCTCTTCTTGGCTTTCTCAAGCACGACGCCAGGTGGCGACTCAACTCCTGAGGCCACCAACTGTTCGACGAGTTTCAACAGCTCAGATAATTCGGCGTGATCTTCAGGGGCGTCAACCAGTGCAGAGAAGATCGCTGCGCGGAGGGCGGGCACTGGCATTGGTGCAAACCACTTATGGAGGTTACGAATCGTCCCAGTCTTCCGATTCTTGTCATCTCTACATGCATCGTTAATGGCATCCAGTGGGAGTGCGACCTCGATGAGCTTCTTGCGGGTCACTGTCATGAGCCGTTCCCCTCGGCCATCAGGTCGGACGCCTCCGTAGCCCCCGTCACGTCGCGGATCCGATCCCAGATCGCGTCGAGGCGCTGATCGAGGAACCCCTCGAAGTCGTCGTGTTTCAGAGGCGACCCATCGTCGGCGTTGATCAGGTGCGAATCCATCAGCGTCTTGAACGATTTGGGCTTGACGTCCTCCAGGGCCTTCGTGATCTCCTTCAAGTAGTCGGACGGCGCCCGCGCCCCGATCCGCTGGTTGGTCGCGCGGTCGATCAACGTCCGGTTCAGCACGCAATCCCTGAGGCGGGCGGGCTTGCCGTGCGCATTCGACCAGGCCTGCGGGAAGATGTGGTGGTCGTCGATCTGCTGGTCGGCGATCATCTTGGCAGTGATCTTCTTCACCGAGTGGAAGTCACGCGACCCGCCGGCGAGCACGAGGGCGATGACCCCTCTGTACAGCGCCCGTTGGCGCGGTGTCGTGTCGAGAAGGACGCGCGGGTCGAACCGGAATGCGGTGACCGAGTCGGGCGGCTGACCCCCCTCAAACCAGCGGACCAACTCGCCATAGTCCCTGGCGCACTGCGAGTTTGCGGCGCGTTCGTACTTCTGACCGAAGACCGAGCACCAAAACCACTTGCGCAGCTTCAGTCGGTCCGCACCTTCACGGGTCGTGCCGAGGGAGGCCGCCCGGGCAAGCGCCGCACCCATGGGGATGAGCATGGAGTAGTAGGGAAGCCACTTCGGGACCAGCACGCCGCAGTCGTCGTTCAGGATGTCGAGCGCGAGGTCGAGGCCGTCAACGACAATGCCCCACCACTTGTTGATCGCACTCACGTCGAGCGCGAGCACGTCGCTGCGCTTGCAGGCCGGATGCTCCCGCGTTGTCAAGGCTATCATCTGCAGCAGGTAGTACGGGTCGACCTCGAAGTCAGTGATCTTCTCGCATCGGTTCCTTGCCCCGTCCCAGAGCTCGCGAAGATTGACGTCCTGCGGCCAGAACCGGGCCGTGAGCAGTTCGAAGACGCTGAGCTTGACTCCGGTGCGGTTCAAGGTCTCGAAGATGGTGCACACCGCCTCGGCGCCGGTCGTGTCCGACAACGTCACCACCGGGAACTGGTAGTCGTCAATGGTCTGGATCCAGTCCGTTCCGATCTGCTTCAGCTGCTTGATGACGTCGATTGGGTTCTGCTCGTTCTCGAGCCGGGTCGCGACATCGATGGTCCACCCGTTGAAATCACCGTTGCCGCCCTGAAGCACGCTGAGGGGCAGGATGAGGTCCCGCGCCTGAACCTCCAGCTGCTGCAGCGCGCGGGATCTCTTCGCCTTCTCGCGAAGGTGGAAGATGCACTCCTCGAAGTCGAGGCCGTTCAGCAGCCCGCGAAGGTCGAGGTAATAGCGGTGATCGCCGACCCCGTAGAAGGCCTGGTACAGCGAGGTCAGGCGCTGTTGCCCGTCAAGCACCAGATACGTCGGTTGGTGTTTGTTGAGCGCTGGGGCGCCCTGAAACTCGCGGCAGGCGAAGTAGCTGTGGGTGTTGCGGATCCGAAGCAGGCTGCCGGCGGGGTAGTTGTGAGCGATCGAGACGATCAGCTCTTGCGTCGCATTGGGATCCCACACGAAGTCCCGCTGGAAGTCCGGCAGCGCCGCGTCGCTGCTGTAGATCAATCCAAGGAGCTCCTTCAGCTCGCGCGGGTTGGTGTCCTCGAAGATGCTGGGCATGGCGGCTCCTCAGGTCGTGGTGTTCGTCAAGTGACGGCCGACGTACGCAACGACGATCTTGTCCTTCCTCAGCCTCGTGCTGAAGTGAATCGAAAGGCACTTGTTGGCATCGCCCGCGCCGATTGTGAAGTGCTCCTTGAAGAGCTCCGATTTGCCTCGGTAGTCGAAGGTGTACTCGCCTCCCCACTTGTTCCGCGTTTTCTCTGAGATCTTCGACTTGTACTCCATACCGATGTCTCTGAAGTACTCCTTCCACCCCGTGCCCAAGCGTCCGTCGGCGTCGCGTGCAGCGGCCGCCACGTCAAGCGCCTCGAGGTGCGCCTTTACGCGGTCCGGGAACTCGAAGTTCCGCGGAACCTCAGCAGCAGAGTCGATTGCGCTCTTCAGAAACTCCAGCTGCCGCAGCGCGCACGCCGCACTCCCAACGATTTCGGCGACAGTCTCGCCCTTCACCACTTCGGTCGGCGACTCCGCGAAGTCTGAGACGCCAACTCCCACAGCCCGCGAAAGCTCCGCAATGTTGCTCTGGGCAGTCTTGAGGCCAAATTCGAGCGCCCGGATCTTGTCGTTGCGGGTTTCGAGTTCTGCATCCAGAGCCGCCACTCGCCCAAGGAGGGTCTCGACTTGCGCCTTGGCTTCGTTCAGCAGCTCGTCCGATGCCTTTTCGCTTTCCTCAACCTGCTTTTGGAGACTCTCCAGCTGGGATTGGTGTTGATTGCGGGCGAGTCTCCTGAACGCTGCAAGGGCTGGAGGATCGCTGACCGAGACTACCGCGCGCTCCGCCAGGCGGCCGAAGAGAAAGTCAGCGAACTCAGTGGGCATCAGCTTCTTTGCCCGCATGGTTTCGCCGAGGAACTGCGGGTGATCGTAGGGATCATCGGTAGGCCAGAAGTTCGGCGAGAACACGCGTACGGCGTCCGGCTCGAGGCTGAAGTTCGGGCCGAGGTACTGGTTGATGACCTTCAGCGTCAGTCCATCGCGAAGGGCGACCACCTTGGCTGTTCCGGCGAGTCTCAGGGCGAGGTCTTTCGGCTTCACGGCGTAGTGGCGGCCGTTGTCTACCGTGGGAGACAGGAGGACCAATGCGACCTTGCGCCCGGGCCCATAGAGGTTCTCTGTGCAGAAGTCGTCGACATCGTGGACGGTGATGGTCTTTTCGGTGAGCGGGAGCTCGGTGCCGCCGCTGATGCACTGCCAGTGTGGGTTCCCCAGGAGGTCCGGAATCAGCCGCGGCCTTCCCGGGCGAAGGTCTCTCGGGACGGCGCTGTAGTCGTCCGACTCCACGCCCAGCGTGAACTGGAAGTCGAGCTTCCCCTCGGCAAATGCAAGGTCGCAAAGAGTCGTCCAGTTGAAATGGCCACCGTCTGCGGCCGGGTGAGTCCAGTAGACGGCGCGGTGAAACTCACCGGACTCCAGGCGCGACTCCTTCATTTGAAAGGGCTGGTCACGGCGGCGGGTGATCTCCATGACCTCGACGGGCGCCGGCGCGGTTTCTCTGACATGGTCGTAGTGGCTCCGGATCCACGCTCTGACCGAAGCCATCACCTCGTCAGCCACGGCCTGCTGCGGGCGGCCAGTATCGGGCTCGATCCTGAACTGAGTCTTGTAGAGAGGCCTCACTTCACTTCCTCCCAGACATCGAGCCAGCGTTGACCCCGCCGGCCGGCGCGTCCGCCCCCATGAGCCGCCCGGGGAGGGAGCTCATTCTATGGCTCCTTCCGACAAGCCATAGGGCCATCCCATAACCAGTTTGTCTGCAGTCTCTTGCAGAGATCCGGCACACCTCTATGGCTCATTCCTATGGCTCCCTATGGCTCTTGATACCGGCCGCCGCGCCCACCACAGGTGCAGCGTGCTCGGGTGCCCGTGGCGGATCGCCCTTCCCCGCATCGACGCCTGGTTAATGGCATCGAGCGGGAGCGTCAGCTCTAACAGGGTCCTCATCATCACCTCACTGATTCCGCGGCCTCGCGCTCTCCGCCGCAGTCGCTATCTCGTCCAGGACCTGAACAACTTCATCCTCTAGGTCTGATGGGTCCACGAATGGCGCCAGCGTGTGATAGTCGGTCTTTCCCATCAGGTTGGGCAGGTTTAGTTTTTTGTAGAAACGCTTGAACAGCGGATCGAGAAAATCGTCGCTCGTCTTGATGTCTTCCCCCCAAGGAGAGGGCTTTCCAAGGTCTGCAAGTGCGGTCTCGATCTCGGCGATAGCTTCCGTCATCGCGACGCGCCAGGCACCCCCGAAGAGGTTGCCAAGCTGAGCGCAACCCTGCGCTTCGGCAAAGGCGAGCAGAGTCTTGCGCTGCGCTATGTAGCTCTCGATCTCGCGCCTTTGCCACATCATCTGCTTCAGGTTTGGGTCCACAGGTGGGGCCTGATCGAGACGGTCATAGAGAGCAACGCCAACGAGGTCTTGCTTGGCCTCGCGTAGACCGTAGAAGTGATCCTGTGCCTTTCGTGGCTGGTTACCGACGTAGTGTACGAACGGTCGCTGCAGGGCCGCAGCCGCGCGGTGATTTGTAGACAATGCCAGTTCGAGGAGGATCGCCAGGTCGGTGGATCCCTCGAGGTACAGCACCCATCCAACTACTTCGGCCTGCGCATACTGGTCGTGACCAATATCTTTCAGCGCCTTGAGGACTTGGCTCCCGCGATCGTCAATCCTGTGAGGACTGCCGATGAAGGCAACGACGGTGTCACGATCGGCGGCCTCGTTCAAAATGACTTCGGAGTGACTTGCAGCGATGATCTGGCTCCCACTTTTCGCGGCTGCCGCCATCAGCACGTGGTAGATCTGACGCTGTCGTAACACTTCGAGATGGGCATCTGGCTCGTCGAGTAGAAGCACGGCGCCGGGGTTAGCCGCCATGTGCGCAAGCAGAAGCAGCGTCTGTTGCTGTCCTCTTCCGCTTGCAGATAGGTCGAGCTTTACGCCGCCGAGGGTGCGAAAGGACATTACAATCTGGCCGCGTTCCTTGAGGTAGCTGGGATCGTCAAGAGTGACGCCGAACAGCTCCCTGATCTGGTCCACGATTCGCAGCCACGACGCCTTATCCCGCGTAAGGACTTGCCAGCAGATGTTGCGCAGGACTTCGGCTGTACGACCCTCACCAAGGCGAACGTTTATGGAACCTTCGTCCAATCGGTCCTCGCTGGAGGCCAGCCCCGACATTGGCGGCAGGTATGCCAGCTTCACCGCAGCGGCGGCGGCCGGCACTTCCAGGCGAGTCCCATCTCCACCGACGCGCGACCGGCAATAGAACGACTCCTCGTTCGCATAGTCGAACTCGAGGCTGGTCTTCCAAGTCTGTGCTTCGTCGATGCCTTCGCAGTCGATCTCGATGAGCACATTCCGGGTTTTCGTCCGGTCGCCCTCTCGATATCCTTCCCGCACGTGCAGGTCGCGCCACAACAAGTTGGCCGCAGGAACCGGTACGGCAATTAAGTCGCGCCGGTTGATGGTGACGCCCGCTCGCTCCTTTGGGACATTGCCGGCGCCGCGCTTCTCCACCCAGCGTCGCACCCCAGCGTTCCACAGGGCGAGCGCTTGAAGAGCCGAACTCTTCCCAGAGTTGTTGGGTCCCACGAATACGACACGCTCGCCAAGCTCAATCTCGATCTGATTGAAAAGCTTGAAGTTGCGGATGATGACCTTGGTCAGCATGTCTTTCGCCTCCTTTGGACCGAGTCAGTTTTCAGCAAACCCCCTACCTCGGTCTGTGGCTCCATACGATTCCTCAATCCTGAGCCTAAGCCGCACTTCGGCCAAGTCGAATAGGTGTACCTATCCCTCGCCGTAGTCCTTCTTCAGTCTGCCGATACTCTTGTCACTCCTCGCGTCTCCTCCACCTGGGTTGACGATCTTCACGGAGCCCTTTGGAAGTCCATGGGTTCGCTCGATACTTCTCTCGAGCGGTCCAACTTTTCCGTCTTGGCGAGCGTCCCGCTGACGGCGAGGTGGGTCGATTCTCTTCTTTGTCATTTGTCATTCCTTTCTGCACTAGTGCCGGGGATGTTTATCGCACATGTCCTAAACGTAAACGAAGAGTTCAAAGCGAAGCTCCGAACCCGAACTTCTGAGTGAGCTGATAAATGGGTAGTCGGTGGGGGGTCACTCAGGCGGTCCTCCGTGGCGCAGAAGGCTGCTGAGGTTGAACGACGACGAGTCCTGGGCGAATCCGGGCTGTCCGTAGTCGAACTCGCGGACGTAGACCACACGCTCGGGCCGGTCGTCCCGGACGAGCACCACCGCCAGCCGGAACTGCTGCGGCACGTTGTTGGCCTTGCGGATCTCGTTGGTGGTCAGGGTGACCTGAGTCGCGACGTGAGCGCGCCCCTTGACCTCGACGAAGACCAGCGTGCCGTCCGGCGTTTTCGACTCGATGTCGTAGCCGAGGCCCTTGGTGGCGCTGACGTCCGCCGGCTCGCGGCCGAGCAATCTCTCGGTCTCCATCACCGCCCGCATGGCGATCAGCTCGATGCGTTTGCGGGCTTCGGCGTCCACGCCGTCGTCCTCCGACAGCGCGGTGCGGCCGTGGAGCTTCTCCAGCATGCCGCGAGGCACTACGAGCGCTCCGCCCTTCACCGTCGGTGCGCCCGCGAAAATGTGGCGCTCGATCTGGAGCTCGTCGAGCCGCGCGCGCAGGCGGTCGGCGAGGCGGTCGGCACGCTCCTGGGCGACGTCGGCGGGGAGCCGGGTGTCGTGGCCTGCCCGCTCCTTCTCCTTGAGATCCTGGGCGCGGCGGTCCCAGTAGTTGATCTCCTTGGTCAGGCGGGCCTTCACTTCGCGCTCCACCTTGTCGATTTGCCGGAGGCGCTCGGTCCTGACCTCCTCGAGGTGGTTGGGCACAATGCCGGCGACGGCGAAGCTCGTGACGTCCCGGTCCCAGTCGCGCTTGAGCCAGGTCGCATCCAGCTCGGACTCGAGCACACCGTGGTCGACGTCAGTAGCCGGCCGGTAGTCGAGGTAGGGCGCTGCCCCGGCGTTGCGGTACTGGCCGTCCGCATCGACCTCCACGAACTCGAGGCGCTTGGAGATGGTGAGGGGCTCTCCTCGCCGGCCCCGGCGGCCGTCCTGGATGGTGTGCTCCAGGTAGAAGAGCAGGCGCGGTGACTCCGATGGATCGTCCTTGTCGACTAGGACCGCACCGCGCTTCAGCAGATCCGCGTGCTGCTCGAGGAGGAGGTCGATGACGGCGTCGAGGAGGGGGTTGCCCGGGCAGATCAGCTCCGCGCGGGGCTGCTCGTCGACCCTGTCCTTCTCGAAGCAGATGCGCTCGTAGCGCCTGAGCACCGGGGCGCCCATCCCGATGTGACGGTCGCGATCTCTCACGGCGGCAGGTACGTGGGTGATCTCCCAGCGGCCCTCCTCGCGGCGGTGGACCTTGCCACCCAGGCGAGGGAAGGCGTCGAGGAAGAAGGCCTGGATGAAGTGCGGCTGGAGCCGGCGCGCGTAGGCGCGCTCCATTTCCTCCCGGATGTTCTGTATGCGCGTGGTGTCCATGGCGTCGCTGACGAGGGCCCGCTCGTCCAGCACCTGCTGGATGCGCTCCCGGTCGACAGCACCGTCGGCCTTCTGGTTGATCCGCGCCCGGACCACCGGGTCGTCCCCGTAGCGGATCGCCTCCATGAGGAGCTCGCGCAGGGCCTTCTGGTCGAAGAGCCGGCCGAGGACGTCGTAGACCTTGCCGCCGAGCGCCTCACGCTCCGCCTCGAGCTTGACGAGAAGGCGGGCGTAGACGTCACCCTCGCGCGTGTCCTTGGCGATGAGGTTCCAGAGGTGGCACACCTCGCGCTGCCCGATGCGGTGGATCCGCCCGAAGCGCTGCTCGAGGCGGTTTGGGTTCCAGGGCAGGTCGTAGTTGATCATCAGGTGGGCGCGCTGGAGGTTGATGCCCTCACCCGCGGCGTCGTTGGCGATGAGGATCAGCACCTCGGGATCGTTCATGAAGGCGTGGACGATGCGGCGCCGCTCCTCGCGGGTGACCGAGCCGTGGATCTCGACCACTGCCTCGGCGCGGCCGAGGCGGTTGCGGACGCGGCGGGTGAGGTAGGTCAGGGTGTCCCTGAACTCGCTGAACACCACGAGCTTCCGGCGGTTGCCGTGCTCGTCGGTCATCAGCGGGTCGTCGAGGATGGAGTCCAGCTGGTTCCACTTGGCGTCCTGGCCGGAGCGCACCATGTCGCGCGCCAGCTCCTCGAGACGTCGAAGGGTCTCGATCTCCTTTTCGAGCTCCTCGATGGTCGCGGCGGCGGTGGCGTTGTCGACCAGCCGCTGCTCGAGCTCCTCGCGTTCGTCCTGCGGGGCCTCGTCGTAGGCGTCGTCCAGGGTCTCCTCGTCGAGCGCGTCGAGGACGGAGTCGCCCCACTTCAGCCTGGTTTCGCCTCCGCGCAGGAGAATGCGTTGTTCCGCCAGGCGGCTCTCGAGGCGCTCGCGGCGGCGCACGAGCGAGCGGAAGATGGCCTCCGGCGAGGAGGCCAGCCGGCGCTGCAGGGTCATGAGGGCGAAGCCGACGTTCACGGCGCGGCGCCCCTCGCCGTCGTCCACAAAGCGCTCCGCTCGGTTCATTTCCTCGCGGACGTACGCGGTGACCTCGGCATAGAGGTGGGCCTCGGCGGGGGATAGCTGGTACTGGGCGGTGTGGGAGCGCCGCTCGGTGAAGAGCGGCGAGCCGTCGAAGCGGAGGAGGTCCTCCTTGACCAGCCGCCGCATGAGGTCGGATGGGTCGGCGGTGTGGACGCCGTCCCGGAACTTTCCCTCGAAGCGATCGCCGTCGAGGAGGGCGAGGAAGATCTGGAAGTCCTCCTCCTTGCCGCTGTGGGGAGTCGCGGTCATGAGCAGGAGGTTGCGGCAGTGTCCACCGAGGACTTGGCCGAGGCGATAGCGCTTGGTGAGCTTGATTTCGTTTCCGAAGTAGTGCCCGCTCATCCGGTGGGCCTCGTCGCAGATCACGAGGTCCCAGTCCTGTGCCGCCTTGAACTTCTCCTGGATTTCCTCGTTGCGGGAAAGCTGGTCCATGCGGGCGATGAGGTAGCTGTTGTGCTCGAAGGGATTGGCGGTTCGTGCCGCGTGAATCATGTCGCTGGTCAGGATCTCGAAGGTGAGCCCGAACTTCTCGGAAAGCTCGTCCTGCCACTGGTCGGTGAGCGAACCGGGCGTAACGATGAGGCAGCGGTCCAGATCGCCACGGATCTTGAGCTCTTTGATGAACAGGCCCGCCATGATGGTTTTGCCAGCGCCGGGGTCATCGGCGAGGAGGAAACGCATGGGCTGGCGGGGCAGCATCTCCTCGTAGACCGCCGAGATCTGGTGCGGCAGCGGCTCGATGATGCTGGTTGTGATCGCGACATAGGGATCGAAGAGCCACGCGAGGTTGATGCGGTATGCCTCGGAGACGAGGCGGAGGAGCTCGCCGTCGCCGTCGAAGGACCATGGCCGGCCGGCCTCGACGAGCGCCAGCGACTGCTCGTCGTCGCGCAGGAGAAGCCGCTCCCCGAGCTTGCCGTTCGAGTCGCGATAGGTCACCTCGGCGACCTGCTCGCCGTGCCAACGAACGTCAAGGACGGTGACGGCGCCGCCGGGCGTGATGCCGGTGACTCGTGCGTCGCGGGTGAGGTCCTCGAGCTTCAACGGGCAACTCCTGAGATCGTGTTCAATCCGCGCTCGCTGCTGACAGGCGCCTTTCTGCAGAAGGCCACTGCACTCTCCATGCCACTCACTCTCCCACCCCGTACTTTCCCAGCCAGTTCGAGAAGGTCTGATAGCTGGGCAGCCCGACCAGTTCGGCGGCGCGGGACTTGTTGCCGCCCGTCTCCTCGAGCGCTCGCCTGAGGTAGTGCTGGGCGACCTCTGCCAGCAGCTCTCGGAGGTCGAGGCCGTTGCCGAGCTGGCGGTTGAGGATGGTCTCGCCGGTCGGGGGGATGCCGTGCTGGAAGGCCTCGCGCATCTCGACGTCGCGGATCACCTCACCTGTGCACCAGATCACGGCCCGGGTGAGCGTGTTCTCGAGCTCGCGGACGTTGCCCGGCCAGCTGTGGTGCAGCAACAGGTTGCGGGCGTTCGGCGACAGCCGCCGGTCCTGCCAGGCAGGGTCGTGGGCGTGCTGCTCGGCGTTGATCTTGGCGAGGAAGTGGTCGATGAGAAGGCCGACGTCGCCCTCGCGCTCGCGCAGCGGCGGCAGGATGAGCACGGCCACCGCCAACCGGTAGTAGAGGTCGGAGCGGAAGCGGCCGGCGACCACGTCGTCGACCAGCTTGCGGTTGGTGGCGGCCACGATCCGCACATCGACCTTGTCAGGCGTCGTGCTGCCGACCGGCGTCACCTCTCCTTCCTGGAGCACGCGAAGGAGCTTGACCTGGGCCTCGGGCGGTAGCTCGCCGACCTCGTCGAGGAGCAGGGTCGAACCGTGGGCGGTCTGGAAGAGGCCGCGCCGGGTGCGGTCGGCGCCGGTGAAGGCGCCCTTGAGGTGGCCGAACAGCTCCGACTCGATGAGCTCGCCCGGGATCGCGCCGCAGTTGACGGCGACCATCGGCCGGGCGTGGCGCGGCGAATGGGCGTGGATGACGCGCGCCAGCAGCTCCTTGCCGGTGCCGGAGTCGCCCTCGATGAGCACCGGAACGGAGCGCGGCGCGACGGCCCGGGCGCGCTCGAGGATGACCTGCATCGAGGGGCTGCGGCCGATGATCGCGTCCACCGCCGGCGATTCAGGCGGGACCGCGGCTGCGAGGCCGGCGATCCGGCGGTCTGACGGGCGGAGGAGCTCCGGGATGTACTCCATCGAAATCTCGAAGGGGAGCTCGACGTCGCGCACGCCGGCCTGGCGCGAGGAGTCGATCAGGTGCGCGTCGTAGCGCGCCTTGGCGAGCAGCAGCCAGACCGCCGCCATCGCTGGCGTGCCGGGGCTGAGGTGGAACGTCAGGTCGAGGTCCTTGCCGTGGTCGGCGCGCGCACACTCGACCGCCTTCACCGCGTGCTCGAAGATCGCGCGGTAGTCGACGGGCGTCGGGAGGCTCACCTGGCGAACCTCGAGGGCAGGGGTGCCGCCGGTGCGGGCGCCCAGCCACGCCGCGTACCGGGCGGCCTCGTCCTCGGGGTAGGTATTGAGGAGCACGATCCTTTCGAACGGGCGCTCGGCAAGGGCACCGGCGATTGGGCCGGCCCCGAGGCGCGCTTCGTTGGAGACACCGTCCAGGTCGGCTTGGCCGAGCCAGGCAAGCAGGAGCTTCATACAAAGACTGTACAAGATTTCTTCAGTTTGAGACAAGAAACGTGACAAATCGACGGATGTCAAAATTCAGTACCAGAGACCGTTTGTTCGTGCAAACATCTCCTTCTACTCGGCTTCTGATGATTCCACAGCGTACATCGCGACCGATGACGACGGCTGGCACGGCTTGCACTGAGGGTCTGCGGCACCGGCAACTGACCCGGCGCAAGAGAGGTGGGCTCCATGAAGCGTCATAACCTCGCCACCATCGTCCTCGCCCTCGTGGGGGCACCGGCCGGCAACGTGATCCTCGGTGGGCTCGTCGGCGCCGCCATCGACGCCGGCTCGGGAGCGATGCACAGCCACAAGCCCAACCCGCTGCACGTCGTCATGGTGCCGTCACACGAGGCGACCTCAGGCCCTGCCGCGACGATCCCTCCGGCGTCGGAAGCGGCTCCGGGCAGTGTGAGCCAGTGAGGAAACACCTCCGGCTGAAAGGAGATTACGATGACGACCGTTCACCGCCATGACGTGACCTGTTCCGTCTGCGGCCACCAGAGCGAGACGATGGTGATCGGCAGCACGAACCAGTTCGGAGCATCGGACCTGGACTCTCGCCCACCGGAGATGATGCGATCCACCATCGACTACTGGCTGCAGGAGTGCCCGAGCTGTGGCTGCTGCGCCGTCTATCTCGCCAAGCTCGACCCGCGTGTGCCCGATGTCGTGCGGAGGCCTGCCTTCCGGGCGATGCGTGAGGGGCTCGGTGAGCTCTCGGAGTCGGCGCGGAAGTTCCGGACCGCCACCTTCATCGCCTGCGAGCTCGGAGAC
>Ga0209201_1003923_pt1 | contig 12528 bp, 9 predicted proteins | sample AD_UKC055_MetaG_FD_184411 | JGI IMG/M metagenome (GOLD analysis project Ga0209201, IMG submission 184411) | Active sludge microbial communities of municipal wastewater-treating anaerobic digesters from USA - AD_UKC055_MetaG (SPAdes) (version 2) | ecosystem: Engineered > Bioreactor > Anaerobic >... | reverse complement strand
TGAAAAGTGGAAGCCAGCTGTCATCTACCTGCAAATGCTATGCTTCACGGGCATGCTCTACCCTTTACATGCCCTGAATTTGAACATGCTTCAGGTAAAGGGGCGCTCCGACCTCTTTTTAAGGTTGGAGGTGATAAAGAAAATTCTCGCCGTTCCTGTAATTGTTATTGGTATTTTCTGGGGTATCAGGGTAATGATTGCCGGAATGATGCTAAACTCCGTAATTGCCCTGTACATCAACAGCTACTGGAGTGGTAGAATGATTGGTTACCCATTTAGACAGCAAATTTCCGATATTCTTCCATCTTTTTCCTTATCTTTAGCCATGGCCATTTCGGTTTACCTGCTGGGCTTAATTCTAACCTATGCGCCCATACTCAACCTGCTAATCCAGGTTACCGCAGGCGCCGCTTTTATTCTAGTATTCTCCGAAATGGCTAAATTTAAGGACTACCTTTTCATTAAGGAAATAGTGATGGAAAGGTTACATTTGAAAAGGTAATAGTTCAACCCGTATATCTAAGCATGCGTAACGTTAAAAATATACCAGCAGAAGTATGGATCGTCCAATATACGTAACCAAGCCCTCACTGCCCGACCTGCAGGAGTTCATCCCCTACCTTGAGCAAATATGGGAAAGTGGGATTCTAACCAACAACGGTCCTTTTCACCAGCAGCTGGAGAAAGAGCTGGCCGAATTTTTGGGTGTGCCCTATGTTTCGCTGTTTGCAAACGGAACACTTGCGCTGGTAACAGCCCTGCAGGCTCTACGAATTACAGGCGAGGTTATCACCACACCCTTTAGCTTCGTGGCAACCACCCATAGCCTGTGGTGGAACAACATAAAACCAGTTTTTGTGGATATAGAACCGGAATTTTGCAACATCAATCCCGATAAAATTGAAGCCGCAATCACATCGAAAACTACGGCCATTATGCCGGTTCACGTCTACGGCAACCCCTGCGGGGTAGAAAAAATAAAGGCAATTGCCGATACTTACGGCTTAAGGGTGATATATGATGCAGCCCATACATTTGGAGCAAGGTACAACGGACAAAGTATATGCAGCTATGGTGATCTTTCCATTTTAAGCTTTCACGCCACCAAAGTATTCAACACGCTGGAGGGAGGGGCTATTATTAGCCACGACGAAGCCACAAAAAAGCGAGTTGACAACTTAAAAAACTTCGGGTTTGTGAATGAAACTACCGTGGTTGCCCCGGGAATCAACTCCAAAATGAATGAGGTACAGGCAGCTCTAGGATTGGTGCAGCTGAAGCATCACCCTGAGAACATTGAAAAAAGAAAGGCAGTAGCAGAAATGTACAGGCAAAGCCTTAAGGGTATCAGCGGTATTTCCTGCCTGTCTGAACCCGAAAAAACGGAACCCAACTATGCATATTTCCCAATTTTAGTAGATGAGCATTTATACGGCATGAGCCGCGACGAGCTGTATGAAAAGCTCAGGAAAAATAATATATACGGACGCCGATACTTTTATCCACTAATCAGTGAGTTCTCCATGTACAAGGGCATTGACTCGGCAGAACCCGCCAATTTACCTGTGGCCAGAAAAATGGCAGAAAGAGTTATATGCCTACCCATTTATCCTGAACTAAGTAAAGATATAGTTAAATCAATAATAAATATTATTAGAAAATGAAACTCGGTATAATGCAGCCTTACTTTTTCCCGTATATAGGGTATTTTAGTTTGATTAAACATACAGATGAATTTATTTTATTAGATACAGTACAATTTATTCGTCATGGTTGGATAGAGCGAAATAGAATATTAAAACCTTCTGACGGTTGGCAATATATAATGGTTCCACTAAAAAAACATTCACGCGAAACTTTGATTAAAAATATTGAAATAAACAACGAACAGCAATGGAAAGAAAAAATTTTAGCACAATTGCAACATTATAAAAAACAAGCTCCATACTTTTCAAACGTAATTGATATTTTAAATGAAATATTTTCCAAAGAATATGCTACCATTGTTGATTTGAATTTAGCCTCTCTAAAAACTGTTTGCTATTATTTAGGGATCAATACTTCTTTTCAGGTTTTTTACCTAATGAATATTGATATAGAACCAGCTAATGCACCTGATGAATGGGCATTAAATATATGTAAAGCACTCGGTAATATAGATGAATATTGGAACCTATCAGGTGGGCAAAGTTTTTTTGATAGAAAAAAATATGAAAATGCTGGCATAAATTTAAAATTCCATTCTGCCATATTAACTGAATATGATCAAAAAAGAAATGTCTTTGAACCAGGACTTTCTATTATAGATGTTATGATGTTTAATTCTGTAGAGGAAATAAATAAAATGTTTGATAATTATGAATTGCTCTGAATTTGACTTTAAAATAAAGACTGCTTCTTATGAAGTAATAATTGATCATTTAAACAAATGTGCCGATAACTTTAATCCTCCATTATATACTTATGTTAATATTGAAGAATATAGTAGAAAAATTTATAATAATGCGATTACTTTTGAATCTTGGGTTAACAATAACCTTGTAGGTCTAATTGCTGCATATTTTAATAATTATGACACTAAGGCTGGATTCATTACTAATGTGAGTGTTATAAAGGAATATCAAGGATATGGAATAGCTTCTATATTATTATCCAACACTATTAAATATGGTAAGAATAATGGTTTTATTAGTGTGGCATTAGAAGTTAATATTAACAACAGTAACGCAATAAAATTATATGAGAAATATGGTTTTATTGCAACTGAACAATCACAAGAAAAAATAAAAATGAAAAGTATAATACTTTTTGACAAATGAATAAAGAAATAATTGTTTCAATTTGCTGTGCAACATATAATCATCAAAAATACATTCGTGATGCTATTGAGGGTTTTTTGATGCAAAAAACAACCTTCCCTTTTGAAATATTGATTCATGATGATGCATCAACCGATGGGACTGCAGATATTATACGAGAATATGAAGCAAAATATCCCGATATCATAAAGCCCATATACCAAACAGAAAATCAATATTCTAAAGGAATAAATCCTTATATAGCTTTTGTTTACCCCAGAGCACAAGGCAAATACATCGCCCTCTGTGAAGGCGACGACTACTGGATAGACCCACTCAAAATGCAAAAACAGGTGGATTTTTTAGAGGCGAATCCGGAGTTTTCCATGTGCTTTCATAATGCAATGTTAGTTTACGAAGGGCGTGAAGATTTGAATAAACCTTTTAAAAAGATTGAAACCAGAGAATACACAGGGGAGGAAATATTAAAGGAATGGACTATTCCAACAGCCTCAGTTATTTTTAGAATGGATGCCTACAAACCGGTGCATCATCCTGATTTTATGTATGGTGATATTATTCTATTTTTAAGCCTTGCAGAAAATGGTAAAATCTGGGGAATGTATGAAATTATGGGTGCATATCGAAAACATGAAGGGAGTATGACATCTCCTAATAAAAATAGTTTGTTAAAAGCATTAAAGTTTATAAAACATCATGAAGCAATAAAAGAACATTTTGGTAGTAAATATGAACAAATTGAAAATGAAATTTTAAGTAAGGCATACATTGGTTTATCCAAAAAACAACTGAAAAAATGTAATTTGAAATTTATAAAAAGTCTCATAGTAGCATATAAACAAGAACCTTCAAAATTTAGAAAGCACGTTTTATTATCATATTTAAAAATCATTCGAGAGAAATGAAAAAAAATCTTCTCATCATAAATAAATTACAGTTTGGCTATCACACCGATTATTACAAATACTGTGAATATTTGCGCGATGAATTTAAGGTTACGTACCTTTGTTTTAACTCTGGCTTAAAAAAACTTGAAATGAATAGGGTAAACGTGAAATACGTTTCCACTAAAGGAAGCAAGATCTTTCGTGGTATTCGATTTATTATAACTGCATTGCTTTCCATTGCAAGTTTTAAAGGAATAGTTCTCATTAGCTATTTTGAAAAATGTCAAATTTTAAAGCAGATTTTCCCAAAAAAGAAAATGATTTTAGATATTCGCACACTATCAATAAGCCCAGATAATAATAAACGCACCAAATACGATAATCAATTAAAAAAAGCAACAAAGTATTTCAATCTCATAACAATAATATCTGAAGGTTTAAGGGAAAAAATTAATCTGAATAGTAAAAAATCAAAAATACTTCCTTTAGGTGCTGACATTATTTCAACCACCAATAAGGATTTCAATAACGCTATACACCTCCTTTACGTTGGCACATTAAATGGCAGAAACATACACCAAACAATTATTGGATTATTACAATATTTAAAAAATAACCATATTCATCGAAAAATCACTTATGACATTATTGGTGATGGGGCAGAATTACCATATATAAAACGTTTAGTATTAGAATATAAACTTGAAAATATAGTTAAAATTCATGGACGAATACCTCATTTTGAAATCAGTCCATTTTTTGATAAATGTAATATTGGGATTTCGTATGTTCCAATAACTGAATACTATGAATATCAACCGGCTACAAAAACCTATGAATATATTCTTTCAGGAATGCCCTGTATTGCTACTAAAACTTATGAAAACCGAAAGCTGATTACAGCCAATAATGGAGTGCTTTGTGAAGATAATACTGAAAGTTTTGCCAATGCTTTAAATGAAATGATTAATAAACTACATAGCTTCAATTCTGATTCAATAAGAAGCTCCTTGTCTGAGTATAAATGGGATAATATTGTACACAATCAATTAAGACCCATATTAGAAAAACTTTGAAGCAATGCTCCAAAGTTTCCTCGTATATAGCATAACAGCCCTATTACTTTTAATTTTTGGTAGCATAGCCGCCAAGCGAGAGCGTATTAACAATAGTATTGGCAAACCAACACCCTTCTGGCTTGGGAAATAGCATTTTTCTTATTCATTTTTGCATTTATTTCAGACATACATTGGTAGGTAGGTGTCGATTATTTAAACTATTTAAATGAATATAAAGCCTTATTAAAATGATGGGACTTAAGTCGAGATAACTACGAAGGTGGATTTGTTCTTATTTCCAAATTATTTGCAAATTTAAACATCCATTTTGTTTTTTATTTTGCGTTTTGGACCTTGATGCAATTATTCTTTATATACTATGCGCATAAAAATGAACGATATCTTTTGCATACGAACCGGCATTCATCATTTAACGATTTATCGTTATCCCGTTATCCCCCTGTTGGCCGAACATTCTTGCGAACGTTTCTACTTGCGCCGTCTTAACATTAGCATTGCCGTCCCGATTTTCTACGTAGACGATACTGTTGACTATTGAGCCAATGTCCGCAAAATATCCTGTTGTGTGTTTGTAGTTGTGCTTGACATCCTATTTTTCGTATTCGATGATTTAATTGACATAATCCAAATCGTACTTCTTGTTGCCCTTTTCAAACTGCAGGGTCAATATCCGGGATTTGATGTTCAAGTCGTTCATTTTTTCATTGATGTTGAACCGGTACTCTTTCCCGCTTGAAGAGATTACAATTGAATCTTCTGTTTCCAACTCTTTTTATTTCCCGAAACAGCGTATCCGAAGCGGCTACCCGGTTTCCTGCTATGTTTTCCAATGTCGATCGCAAATGTTCCTGTACATCTTCTTCTACTTATCCTCCACAAAAGAATATCTCAAACCACATCCTGAATATTTCTCCGTGCTGGTATCACGAAGTGTTCCTTTTCCCCAGGTGTTGTTTTATGAGTTGTAATAAATCGCATTGGTTAAATTCTTCATGAACGAAAGAAATTCCTGTAAATGAGTTCACAGATTGCAAAAATTCATAGACATTGAAATGGTAAGAAGATCAAAAAAAGAAATTTTAAATAATAAATCCGAACACAGCATATGTATTGAGAAGTGAGTGGTACGTGATACGAGTGAAAGTATAGAGTTTGGAGTTCTTAGTATTGAGTGAAAATACCTGGAATTCATAACTCTTGACTTAAAACTTTGAATTTGGAACTCTCAACATTGGCTAGAATTAATAAAAAACTCAATTATTTTCCGAAATATTTTACCCAAAAAGCCATACTACAGTACGTCATATCATTGGCAGCAGTAACAGTGGTTTTATTTCCCCAAGCCATGTCGTTGATATGGTTATTTTTCGGATTGGCGGGAGCAATCGTTTTTTTTATTTTTCCAACGAACTAACGCGTCAGTGGGTAAAATTTCACCGAAAATATTTACCAAACGACTTTTTACTAATGCTTTTATTAGAATAGTTTGGGTAATATTCAGTTATTTTTTCTATAAATTAATGACTGGTCAACCATTTGAATTTGCAGCTGTCGATGCTGTCGCACATCACAGTGATGATTCTTGGCTATCTAACATTATCCATCAAGGAAATCTCAAATCTTATTTCAAATACATTAAAATTGATGCTTTTCCGACATGGGATATCTGTTCTAGGTGGGTTACCTATATGCAGTTACGGACAAATCTATTATCTTTGCCCGATTATTAAAAGTGCTTTATGGAGCGATTACTTGTGTCCTGATTTATAAACTTACTTCACGGAATTTCGAAGAATCAACCGGCAGAATAGCAGGTATTTTTGCCATGTTTATACCCAATCTAATTTATTATTCGGGTGTCCATCTTAAGGAAGCCGAAATGGTTTTTCTGACCGTTACTGTTATTGAAAGGGAACACACTCTGTTTTGGAAACGAAAGTTTATTTTTTATCAATATATTCGTTTCTATACTTTTAGAAGCCTCCCTATTCTTCTTTCGTACTTCTTTAAGGATTACAACCTTATTTGCTGAGTTGATTATGCTGGTTTTTGTCCCAAATAAAATGGTTCGCAATTTGAAAAGATTTATCTATGGACTTTTGATTGGAATAACCATTATTTATTTTGCCTGCACCAGCATATCTTCTGAAGGGGAAAGTCTTTGGCAAAGTCGGAAAGAAAACCAACTTACATCTTTTCTGCGGCGGGCTGAGCGGGAAGGTGGCAACCGTTTGGCTACTTATGCCTCGGAAGTAGTATTTGCCCCGTTGATACTAATAATTCCTTTCCCAATAATAGGTATATTCCGTAACAGGTAAACCAACAAATAATAAATGGTGTAAATTATGTAAAAAATATTTTGGCTTTTTTGTTATTTTTGCTTTGATATGGGTAATAAAAAAAAAGTGTTGCGAAATTATTGGTTGATCAATTCATTTACTTTTGGCTATTTATTAGTAGTGCCTTTTAGTGCTTTTGCCCAATCAGAACGATTTCATTAACCAATTTTGCCTTTTATTTTGATATTGTCGACAGTTGGCATTAGTCAGGCATCCTATCGCAAAAAAAAAATTCGATGGTTGATGGTGTTTATTTTTGTAGCTATTTTTGGCTGAAATTAATTTCAACACCTGCAGGAGGTATTGTAGATATGTTTGAGAACAAAGTTAATGGGTTTCTTTCTGAAGTTTTTCATAGGAATCCTTAAAAAATGCAATAATTATTTTTTTTTAAAGCCATGAGGAGCAAAGGATACATATTTCAGAAAATAATTTAAATAAATACAAACTAAAATATTCAATTAAATATTGCAGCAAAAATTATGTACGAATCTATGAATCCTGGATTGGTGTTTTGGCCAATAAAATATTCAAAATTATCAATTTTTTATGGGCTGTCTATTCCATTACTAATTTCTTTATTCTATCAGCAATATTTTATACCTAATCAATTATACATCATTGGTAGTATTGTAATTATAACTTTTTTTCTCGCTCTACCTTACTATGAAACAAAATGGCAAAATATTAACAAAAAAAATTTTGAACACCGATTATTTTGGACTTCATTTCTATTTCGCTCAATTTATATTCTTTACCTATATTTATTAACATACTTTAATCAGCCAGATAATTTCCCTTTTGAATTAAATGCTGCCGATTCTTTAACCTATCATGATGTAGCCGATAAGATAAAGAATTTACCTTTTTCTGAGTTCCTTTCTCAACTAAATATTTATATGAAAAATCGTGCTGATTTTGGATATCCAATTTATCAAGCATTAATATATAAAATATTTGGTACGTTTACTCTACCTGTTCGTATTTTAAACGCATTATGGGGCTCATTTACCGTTCTGCTTTTAAGTAGGATTGCGAGATTTCTATTTACAGAGAAACATGCACGTATTACAGGTATCATTGCTATGCTTTTCCCTTCCTTACTATGGTATGGAGCAATACAGTTAAAAGAAACTTTGATGATATTCATTATTGTATTTATCTTTTACAATTCATTAAAAATTTATTTTACAAAAAGAAAAATATTAAAATCTACTTTTTATATCATTATTTTATCAGGAATACTATTCTATTTCAGAACATTTTTGGCAGTAATAGTTATTTCATCTTATTTGCTATTTCTTTTGCTTAACTCAAAATCAAAACGTACCATAATAATAAATATTATTTCTGGATTTATCTTCCTATTTAGTTTATGGTTTTTGTCTATTAACACGGATGTTTATCAAGATGTGGAGAATCAATATACAGAAAGTGAGGGTTTTATGGAAAGAAATTTGAGTTATGCAAAAGAAAATTTGGGAAATATAGAATATACCACCGCTGCGGTTGCTCCACTAATTTTTACAGGAGCATTTTTTACTCCTTTCCCATCTTTTTTGTTAACTGAAGAGCGACAATTCCCTATTATTGCTCATTATCAAAATGAAATTATAAAAAATATTATGTACTTCTTTGGATTTTTAGGTTTAATATTTGTTTTTAAAAAGGAATTCTTCCGAAAAACTATCATGTTTTCTTATTTTGTAGTCTGCTATTTATTTGTTCTCACATTTTCTGCAAATAGTTTTATAGACAGATTTCAACTAGTAAATGTACCTTTTATTATTATTTTTATGTCTGTTGGTTTAATTAATATTAAACCTAAATGGATAAATCTTTTCCCATATTATTTTATTGCATTACTAATAATGCATATATCGTGGGTTTTGTTTAAAGTAAACATTAGAGTAATATAATTAGAATATGAATACTATGAATTTTTTATTATCAAAACATCAGTTAGACAACCCTAAGATAAATCTAAAATTTTATTGCAATATTGGAGAGTATTCTCTGTTCATAGGATTTGACAACATTTCAAATATACAAAACAGATCTAATGAAAACATTATTGTTTTTGGCGATTGCATAAACGCCGAGATATTAAATGAAAAAGATAAATTCTCAGCAAGCTATTTAAAGCAATTAAAGGGAATATTTACACTTGTAATTATCACGGGTGATTCTTTTCAAATCTATTCCAGCTTATTTGGATTTCTCCCTGTTTTCTATTCCAATGATTTCAATGTTATTTCTAATTCATTAGATTTAATAAAGAGAGTAGGAAATTATTCATCAGGGATTAATAAGCAGTATATTATTGAATCGTATCTTTTTAACTATTCTTTCAGTAATCAAACATATTTAAAACAGATAAAGAGATTATCTAATTTTTCTTATATTTGTTATGAAAAGGGGAAATTTGAGGTTAAGAAATATATGGACATTGCTGATTGGTTTATCGAAAGACCCTTAAATGGAATTAATCAACTCTCAAACTTAGCGTCTCTTTTTTTAAATCAAGTTCAACATTATTATACTGATGAAATTAACTCGATAACATTTACGAGTGGTTTTGATGGTCGTACAATATTATCAGCAGCCACTTTACACCAGATTAAATTTGATACATTTTCCTTTGGTCGTATTTGGAATCCTGATGTAGAAGTTCCATTAAATAACTCACGGGAGCTAAATATACCCTATCATTATTATGACCTTGGCTTACTTTCGTATCAAAACGAATATTTCGATTTGGCTACAAAATTTAGCCGAATAACTGGGGGATTTAATGGTTTTTTGTATGCTCATTTTCTTTATGGAGCTGAACAAGAGAAGGCGTACAGTGATAATTTATTAACAGGATATTGTGGTAGCGAATTATTTAGGGCATTACATATTCAGGGTGCAATTACTTCTAGAGAATTGGTATCTATTTTCACAGAAACAAATGATAAGAAACTAAAAGAAAATTTATGGAATTCTTCCAAATTAATATTTATTCAGAAATCAGACTACAAAGAAGAATTTGATAATTTATTTGGAGAAATACTTCAATTAAGAGAAACTAAAAAAAAATATTTTTCTATTAATCATTTTTTTTATCACTATATTTTTACTGAGGTTTTTAGAAAAGTCTTTGGAGCTTGGACTGTCGCACAAATGCAAGAAATGAATGTAAGAACGCCTTTTCTTGACTATGATTTCGTTTTAGAACTCCTAAAAACTGATTTAGCAGGTTGTAACAATTACTTTTTTACTCATAACCCATTAAAACGTTTAAAAGGACAGCTGTTGTATGCAGAAATAATCAGACAGTCGAATAGTCAGCTATACAAAATGAAAACGGGGAAAGGATACAGGCCTATAGATTTATTAACACTGCAAGGTAAAGTCAGAATTCTATTCCCGTATTTGAAAAAGAGACATGTAAAACAATCAATAAAACCAAATTTAGATAATCTGGGTATAATATCAGCTTACCAATACCATAAGAATGAGATTGAAAGTTTATACAAAAATCTTGAAGGTTTTGAAATAAGTAGAATATTGGAATCGTCGAACAATCTTAATCCCTATACATCTGAAGAAGAAAGAGGTATTTTATTGCAAACTGCATCATTAGCATCCATACTATGAAGAAAATAATAGCACTTACAGACTACAAAAATAAATTTGGGTCAAAGCATTTTGATAGTCCATATCGAAGTGGAATGGATAAAGATTTGATTAAATTAGAATTTGAAAAACTAAATTTCTCAATAGATTTTATACCCTTTTCAAAAAATACCAATGCTGAAGATATTTCTAAGGACTGCTATTATATATATACATCTTCTGAGGATGCAGGTTATCGCTATAAGAATTTTATCGAAGATCAAATTCTATATCTAGAGGATAACGGATGTAAAGTAATCCCATCCTATAAATACCTCCGTGCTAACAACAATAAGGTGTTTATGGAATTGCTCAGAAAGTCAACCCATGATAATGACCTGCTTTCTATCAAATCTCAGGTTTTTGGGACATACGAAGAAGCTGTTGAGAATATGAATACTTTTTCATTTCCAGCTGTTATTAAAAAATCGGAGGGTGCAAGCGGCAGAGGTGTTTACATGGCGGAAAATCTTAAACAGCTAAAAAATGCCGTAAAGAAAGTCGCTAATACGACCAATATTTTTCATGATTTAAAAGAGATTGGAAGAACATATAAACACAAGGGGTACAAAAAAGAGTCCAAATTTAGATCAAAGTTTATTGTTCAAAATATGATTACAAACCTAAAAAATGATTGGAAGGTATATTATTTCATGGATAAACTCTACATATTTTATCGTCCGATTTTAAAGCACAGAAAATTTAAAGCCAGTGGTGGTGGTTATGATAATTACTCTTATGCTTCAGATGCACATATTCCGGATGGGATATTTAATTTTGTTGAAAAAGTAATGGGTTACTTTAATGTTCCTCACGCTTCATTGGATATTGCTTATGATGGGACATCATTTCATTTAATTGAAATACAATTTATTTATTTTGGTACTGCAGGGATACCTTACTCTGATGGATATTTCTCTAAGGTTAACAATGATTGGCAGTTCATTAAAAATAAACTCTCTATTGAGGAAGTTTATGTTCAAAGTATTGTTCGTTTTATTGAGAACTCCAATTTTTAAAATTTCCCTTACGATAAAATGAAAATACTATTCATCTCTGGTGGTAGGCTTGGCGATACATCGCCTTTAGTTAAGAATCAAGGAGAATCATTAATAAAAAAGGGAGTTGATGTAGATTTTTGTGTAGTAGATGGAAGAGGAATTTTTGGATATTTAAAGGCGATTCCAAGGTTAAGAAAAAAGATTAAGGAGGGTGGCTATAATATTGTGCACGCGCATTACAGCTTTAGCGCGTTTGCAGCATCGTTAGCAGGTTCGTTTCCTTTGGTTGTTTCTTTAATGGGCTCTGATACTTATATGTCAACCTTTTGGCGTTGGTGTGCACATGTTTTCTACTATATAAGATGGGATGCCACAATAGTAAAGACACCGCAGATGAAAGAGATGCTTAATATGCCAAAGCTATACGTTATTCCGAATGGGGTTAATATGGAAAGATATACTCTAATGGAGAAAACAGAAGCACGGGAGAAAATAAAATATTTTTCAGAAAAAAAATTGATTGTTTTTATTGCCGATCCTGCTAGGCCAGAAAAGAATTATGCATTGGCACAACAGGTTGTGGATGCCCTGAATACTCCTGAAATTGAATTAATGCCGGTTTCCGGTGTTTCAAATGAGCAAATTCCGTATTATTTAAATGCCGCTGATGCTTTGTTGCTAACGTCTAAATGGGAAGGGAGCGTTAACGTAGTTAAGGAGGCGTTGGCGTGTAATCTACCAAT
>Ga0209201_1003922_pt1 | contig 12531 bp, 11 predicted proteins | sample AD_UKC055_MetaG_FD_184411 | JGI IMG/M metagenome (GOLD analysis project Ga0209201, IMG submission 184411) | Active sludge microbial communities of municipal wastewater-treating anaerobic digesters from USA - AD_UKC055_MetaG (SPAdes) (version 2) | ecosystem: Engineered > Bioreactor > Anaerobic >... | reverse complement strand
CGAATCTTAAGTTGTGTGTCAAGTCCGTTCGTGAACTCGCCCTCGAAGCTGTTGAAAGCGCTGGGACTATACCCGATAACCGGTCCAGTTAATGTGCTGTTCAGAAAAATACATCTGGTTTCACCGTCCCTTGTAAGGGCGATATACTCTTGAGCAACCTCATCGCTCATAAATACCGGTTTACTCGGACTGGTTGTCAGGCCGTTGCCAGTTGAGTTCAGATAAAGATATCTGACGCCCTCTCCGCGCTGAAGCACAAACCCATTGATCGGGTCAGGAGAGTTTGACACCCACGCGGGCTTTGCGGCATACACCCCGAAGCCGTTCAGGGTTGAGTTCAACACCAAATACGCTGACTTTGCATCGCGCTCAAGGAGATAACAGTCTTGCCCGGAAACTTCTCCTCCCCCTCCGTCCTCCTCAAAGTCTGCGCTATCGAAATAAACAGTCCCGCTCTGAGCGCCAACAACACGAAGCCCGCGCCAGCCCGGAAGCGTGACCGCCAAAACAGATCCTGATGCGCGATACCTTAGGCTAGGGATTGCCTCAACTACTTGCTCGGCATACCCAACGCCAGACGAAACAGTGACCCTTAACGCGTAAACACCACCAACCGTGTAGTCCTGAGACACAGAAAGGGCAGCATTTACAGCGTTCCAGTCGTCAATGCCGTCCTCAAAGTTGCCGTTAACCAACAGGCTTCCCTCCCACCAGTCCTCTTGGAGAGGATCTGAGAACATCTCGGAAGGAGGATCGTCAGAATATGATGGGCTAATTCCGTTAATAAAGTCAGTCAGGGAGCCTGCAAAAGGACAGTATAAAAGCTGCCCGTACCCCTCAAAGGTGTAGTTCAGTACGTTGTCGTCGAACACACCGGAACTGGCTGCAGGATCTATTGCACAAGAGAGCTCAATGACTTGCGAATACTCACCGGGACACCGCAACTCTCCCCCGACCGCCAGACAGTGCTGTTCGTCGTAATAGTTGACATGCTGTGCGCCGAGGTCCTGAAGGTCAGAAATCTTCTGTCCGGGATATTCGCCAGAGACAAGCCCCGCATAAAGGGTCACGCCGGACGCGATCTGGTCCGGCGGTCCCCATACTTTGAACCCAGAATAGCCGACGCCGTCGACCACGTCTGTACAACAAAACGAGAAAAACTGGCTGTAAAGTATTCGCTGTTCGTCCACAGGAATCTCAACGGCGTGTGACTGGATTCCTGTGGAGGCATTCCGATGAAGAATATCTGAGAGGACAATCTTGCCCACGTCCCCACTAAACTTCCCGGGCCGAAGGCCATAAATACGGGTCAAGTTCAGATATTTTTCATATGGAAGCCTGTTCACCGCAACTATTCCTCAGCCTCTTGGAGCATCGCTCGTTTCATTTTCTTCTCGATCTGCGTGAGCTTCTCGACGATGAACGCTCGCATACGGGCTGTGTCTGTTCCGAAGTCCTCCGGCGCGAACCGGGGAATGTCGTACTTGTAGGCAAGCCGGACCAGTTCGTCGATATGGCAGTTCTCGTCCTCGGGAAGGACCCTGATCAGTTCCGCGCCGCGCTTACGGACAAGCTCGATGGCTTTGTAAGGCCGATCGTCCATGGCAAGGGCGAATTCAATGATGCGATTGATCGGTTCCAGCGCGTCCAGCTTCTGCAGCTCCTGCTTGAGCTGAGCCGGCTTCAAAGCGAGAATCTCCTGAACCCGCTCATCTGTGAGAGCATTGGGGGCGCGTTCAGCCTCGTTGAAGTCCGGGGCCTGCTGTTTACCGAAAGACCCGAGTATACTGTCGTCTCTGGTCAAGATGCCATTCATGATATTGGGCAGTTTTTTTGCCAGAAGGTGTTCCCATGTGTTGGCGGGAACCGGAACCGTCTCGCCCGGGCCGATTAAAATAGTGTCCTCGCCATTGGGCCGACCGCCAAGGACGGGAATGGCTTGCCACCCCTTGGAATTATTGCGAACGCCCACATAGACATCGCGGTTTTGAAGCGCGTTCAACCTTGACTGCAAATCGCGAATCAATGCCGCCTGATCTTCTACTACCCTGTTATTGTCCATTTCTGACTCCTTTTGGTTGGAACCCTAAAAGCGTCCGGCCGCGCCAATAAGGCGCGACCGGTGTTTGATGCGAGAACTACTGGATCGCGGCGGCCGCGAAACGGTGGAAGTACTGCTGACGGTTCGCGGCAGCGTTAACTGCGGCGCCGTCTTCCCACTGCCAGTACAGGCTGACGGTCTGGTCTTCCTGATGGCTCTGGGGGGGCTCGGGCCGTGTGGATCCGATTTCGGAATAAACGTTGTAACGGGCCTTCTCAGTGGCAGGGACGATGTAGATGTCCGTGTTGCTGATGGGGTTGACGTTATAACGTTCGTCGGTGAAGTCCTTGATCCGGATGACGGGAATGCCCCGGTACATGCCAAGAACACCCTTGCGATGCAGCTCGGCCTTGGTCGCGTCGTCGAAACCAAGGGCGTCGTAACCAGCAAGGTTGTCGAGCGGGAACAGGGCCCGGGCGCTGCCAACGATGGCCCGGATGTCGCTGACACCACGAACACGGCGGATAGCCGCATCGAGAGCGACCTGACCAATGGCTGCGTTGTTAAGGTTGGTCGAGAAGGCGCCGTTGGCCGGAAACGCGGCATTAAACACGTTCAAGCCGAGGCTGATCTTGTGGACCAGAATGCCCTTCGCGGCCGCCGAAACCAGATCGGACACCAGCAGGCGACCGGTCTGCAGCTTCTGGACGGGGATCCGGAAGTGCATGGCACGGGGGCTCTGACGCACGGTCCAAGCTGTCTGGGTCAGGCTCGAGGCCTTACGAACAGTGCCGTAGGCCCAGTCGTAAACGCGGCCGTAGCCGATAACTTCGCTGAATTCCAGCTCGGTATCGAGGTCGCCCGGAACGACGTCATAGAACATGTCGATCGGGTTGTAGAGCTCAACCTCTTGCGCAACGCGCTGGTAAACATGATTGCCGAAGGCCTCAAGCTTCTCGACCGAGGAATCGCGATTGGAAAACCACTGGAAATCGAGGGCTTCACGCTGCAGTTCCCGGAGTTCGGCCTGAGTTTTCTTGCCTTCTGCCGTAGCTTTCAGAAGATCTTCGAACATGGTATCACTCCAAATTTTATATGAATAGATAGTGTTGACTGTTGATGCGACCGGGCAATTACCCGATCAGATAGGTGACCGTGTTGCCACGCAGATTCCAGAAAGTGCCGATCTCGGTGGCGCCGACAACGGCGTCAGCCTGAGCGGCGAAAGTCGGGAATCCAAGAGCGTTGAGGGTCAGCCGTGTGACGCCCGGAACAGCAGCGGTCCAGTCGGCCTGAGTGCGAGCACCGCCAACCAGCTGGTCGTCCTCGACCATAAAGCCATTGCCGAGGAAGGCGTACGGAAACTTGCCGTCGTCATCGGCGGTGCCGTCGTTGGCCTGAATGGTCTCGTAGAAAGCGTCGCCAGCGTTTTTCGCGATGGCTTCTTTCACGATCATGACCAGCTCAGAACGAGGCGCCTGCGCGTCGGCATTCGCAGCCACTGGAGTGACGAGCGGAGTGTCGGTACCGGCAGCATTGGCGCCAAGACGGCCCCACTGGCCCTGCAGCATGTCTGCGCGGATATCCACTTTCGTGAGCATGTCGCGGAGACCTTGAACGAGAGTAATCATGTTTATCCTCCAAACTGATTTCAGTTAGTTGTCAAGAAAAGAACATCAGTTGTGGACGGCCATGGCGACCGCCCACAACCTTGAAAATTACGGGCCTTGGACAGTGATGGTGACCGTGCCCTGATCGGTCAGCGAGGGATCCCCGTCATTGCTGACTTCATAAACGAATGTATCGTCGCCAATGTAGTCGTTGTCCGGGGTGTATGTAAAGCTGCCGTCGGCGGCGAGAACCAGAGTGCCATGAGTGACATCGGTGACCGGTGTCGTGTTCACGATCAGGTTATCGCCAGCAGGGGCGACGTCGTTGGTCAAGACGTTCTTGTCGTTGAGAGCCGTGTTCTTAGCTGTGTTCCAAGCGTCATCAACGGCGATCTTTGGATGCATCGTGATGCTCACAGTACCCTCATCGGCCAACGGAACGGCATTGCTGTCGCTCACCTCATAGGTGAACTCGTCATCACCGACATAGTTGTTGTCCGGGGTGTAAGTGAAGGTGCCGTCCGCATTGAGAACCAGAGTGCCGTGCGCAACGTCCACGACAGGATTGACATTGACCACCAGTGGGTCGCCGTCCTGATCAGTATCGTTTGTAAGAACGTTGCCGGTGATCACCTGATTCATGATGGCATGGAACTCCTCGTCACCCGCGACGGGCGCATGAGGCGTGATAGTGCCGAGCTCATCGATGAGGTAGTAAACGGCATTGCCGTAGATACCCCAGAACGTACCGATTTCGGTGGCGTTGACGATGTAGTCGGCCTGCCCCTCAAAAGTCGGGAAACCGTTGACATTCAGACTCAGCCGGGTGACGCCGCGAACGGCAGCCGCCCAATTGGCCAGAGTGCGAGCGGCGCTTGTCAGCTGATCGTCTTCAACGATATAGCCGCCGCCAAAAAAGGCGTAGGGAAATTTGCCGTCATCATTGGCAGAGCCATCGTTGGCCTCGATGGTCTCATAAAGAGCATCGGCGCCGTTCAGCGCGATGGCTTCTTTTGCGACCATGACCAGCCTAGCCCTGCCCAGCCGGGCGTGGGCGTTCTGCGAAACAGGGACAACGGCCGGCTCGCCGCCGGGCGCCCCTGCCAGATAGCCCCACTGGCCCTGCAGCATGTCTGCAGAGATGTCGACCTTGGACATCTTGTCGCGCAGACCTTGAACTAATGTGATCATGCTTCCTCCTCTAAGGATAAGCGATAAAAGTGTTGGCGAAAAACACAGCGCAGGGCCATGTTAGATAGCGTCAAAAAGCTTGTCCATGGCTGTCTTCTTGGGCTCGTCTGCGGACGCGCCGGAAGCAACGCCGATGCCGCCATTCTGCGGATCGTCAACCATGTCGCTCTTCATCTCCTCAGGCTCGGCCACGATCAGGTCAACAGCGTTGGCCAGACCCGCGACAAAGGCCTCGAACTCGGCGTCGGAACGACCGGAGATCTCGCCATCAGCCTCGGCAAACATCCACGAGGTCACCATCTCAGCGACCGCGGACGCTTCCAGCTTGTTGCCAACAACCTCTTCGATCTTTTCCTTGCGAGCCGCATTGGCCTGCACCATCTGCAGTTTCTTGTTCTCGGCAGTGATGGTGGCAAGCTGGGCCTCCAGCTCCGCGTTCGCAGCCTCGAGGGTCGCCTTTTCGGCTTCCAGAGTGCCGACCTTCTCAGTCAGCTCATCTTTCTCGGCCTCCAGAGCGCCAGCCTTGGTTTCCAGATCGGCCTTGGCGGCCTCAAGGTCAGAAATTTTCTGATCGGCGGCATTCTGGCCAGCCTCGGCCGCAGCCGCCTCTGCAAGGGCTAGCTTGTCCTTCAGCTCAGCATTTTCAGCCTCGAGACGCTGAATGTCTTTTTCCATGGTAACCTCCAAATTTGTATCGGTATGTTCAATCTCGGTAGCTTCAAGATCAGTGGCGTCATTTTGATTTGCTTCGTCAGACGCCGTAAACGAAACATCAGTAGCAGTGGCGTTTCGGTCGGCCGGATTGTGCGGAGGCAAGATAATCGAGGCAGTCTTGAACCGTGGTTCGCGCACCCATATCTCGCCACCATTTCTCACATGCTCACAGCCACCGGCGCGGGTGGTGGAAACATTGCCGCAAACAGCGCATTCGACCTTGTTTGTATAGCAAGTCATGGAAAACTCGAGCTGCCCGCTTCCAGCCTCCTGCAGGATCTTTTCAGCGATGTCATGGAATCGCCACGCCAGAAAAAGCGAGTCGATCTTCACGCCAACAACCTCTCCGGCCCCATCCAGTGTGCGCTTTTTGGTCGCCCCCTTCAGGACTACACCGCGAACTACAAAGTCGTGGTTGACGTCAAGAACGACGCCAGACTCAACGTGAAACTGGCCGTCAGCAACGGCCGCATATAGATCCTTCTCGTCAAAACGATATCCGTTAGTGTTCACAAACGGGAAGCTGTGGCAGAGCCATGCTTCAATCCTGATGACATCGCCAGCCTTATAATCCTCGCCGGCCGCGGTCAGCGCTTCGGGGTCAGCCCCCTTGGTCACCTTGACCTCGCTTGCCGCCGCAAGGATCTCAAACTTCTCGCCGTCAAACCCATCGGCCTCCGCGCCGAAGACGTCATCCACAACCTTCATATTTTCATCGGCCATATCTACCCTCACCTACATCAGTGTTCCGGAACTCGTCACCGGCTCACACCGGCAGTGATTGTGCATCGGGTATGTTGCCAAAAAATCATCGAGCGTCATCACGACGCCCTCGTTTGCCATGCAGGCCTCGCAAACCTTGTCGTCGCCCGCGGTCACAGGCGAAACGTAGATCGATCCGTCCTGCTTCATTTTCATCAACTTGTTGGCCAGATGACATTTCTGGCCTATTTCCTCGACGTACATCGGCGCCCGATTATCATGCAGGGCAAGCAAATACATCTGAATTGCAAGAATCTTTGCTTCGGGATCAATATTAATATCACTCATAATTCTGTCAACATTACGGAACAGGTCGCTTCTAAACCGAACAACATACCCGGCGTTCCACGCCATCATCGCCTGCGCCGTCATCGGATACTCAGCCGAGAGGCCAGCGTCCAGATACTTCATAATCAGGTCATCAGTGAAGGCCTGAAAAGCCGCAAAACCAGCGACAACGTATTTTTTAATGTCTTCTTCGCCAAGCCGTAGAGCCGCCATAATCGAGTCAATCATGGTCATGAAGACCGCCTTTATGGCCGCGATATCGTCTTCAATTTCCGGATTATCTTCGCGCTCATAATCATCAGGCTGATCATCCTCGGCGGCAACAAAAGCTTCTGTTTTCGTCTCGTCTGCCCCCTCGGGCTCGTCTTTCTTTCTCTTGGGTGTCCCGCTCGAGCCATCAGGCCGGCCGGGCTCATCATTGATCTGACCCTCTCCCTTGCGATTGGTCGAATAGGCCACAGGCGGAGGACCAATCTTTTCGTCGATTCCAGAGGCCTTTTCAGCCAGATGCAGCTCGATAACCTGACGCCCGTTGTAGCCCAGCTCGTGGAGAGTCATGACTCGGGGCAGGACGCCGTCTTCCCACGCCTTCAGGACAGACGATTTCACAGTGCGCTCGTCGCGCAGTGGGGTAATCCGGAACTGATAGGTCGGGATAATGTCTTTTTTGCCGTTCTCGGTCAGGATCTGAAGCAGGAGCCTTTCGGTCCACCGCTTCAGAAGCATTCTGATGTCTTCGACTTTCGCGATGGTATTGAGCAGAGTAAAGGTGTTGGGGCTGCCGCTGGCCGAGCCAGAAGTCAGGACTTCCGGGATACCGGAGGCCCGGCCCATATCGTCATTCACTTCGGCGTAACGTTCTTTCAAGCCCAAAACCTTGCCATCCGGACCGATATCGATCACATTGATATCGCTTCCACCCCAGACCATAAAATGGTCGGTTTTAAGCTTTCTGAGGGCGGTCTGGAGGAGGTTAAATCTGGCAGGATCGGGCAGGGAGAGCGGGTGATTTGGGTCGTCGTGCCCCATGGTGACGATCGTGAGGCGCTGAATCAGACCGGCAATAGTAGAACGGTCCAGCCAGCGGAGCCTGTTCTTGTCAGCCAAGGGCTGCAAGAAACGATCAACATACGAGAAACCAGTTGCAGAGTAATCTCTTTCGCGTCGTTTCAGGTGAACCGTGAACTTGGGCGGAAGCATGATCTTGTCCTTGCCCGCGTTAATTTCTTTCTTAACCCAGTCCGGCAAGGACTCAAGGATAATCTTCTTGACTGGGTCGTCTTTTGTCTTGCCCTTTACGGCATCGACAATATCCCGTGGAACGTTCCATTCTATAATATCAAGGCCAGCAGCAGCGGCTTCTTTGCTTGGCTCAAGTTCGTCAAAATTCAGGGTTGTGATCCGGGTGGGAAGGTTGTACTTCTTGCCGGTCTCTTCGACCAGAACGTTTTCCCACTTGACCGAAGCAACCCAATCACCGAGCACCAGAAGGTGAAGCATGCACTGCTTAAAAACACCCTCAATGCCGCCCGCGCCGACGATGCCAGTCGTGACCTTCGTGTCTTTGCCGATTTTACTGCCGGCCGCGGGGTTGAACCCGTTCACGCTCTTCAGCCAAGCCTCGAGCATCTTCTGGACTTCTTCGTCTTCATTGCTGAGCATCACATATCCGTTGTCGAGAATGCAGTTGTCGATCAACGTGTCGACGCAGTTGCCGACATATCCTTCGAACTTGTAGAGATCCCAAAGAACCTGATTCCGCGTCTTGCTATCTGTCGTCGCAGTCTCAAGGTCACGAACTTTCTGCAGATAGGTTTGAGAGTCCGACATTTTAGAGGGCAAAGAAGCAGCGTAGAACAGCTGCCCGCTTTCTGGAGAGTAATCCCAGAAAACGGACATGGGGCCGCCATCAGAACCGGCGAGACTCACCTCGTCTGGCAGCCCCTTGGATGAAATGGGCAGGCCATACCTTTCGGCAACTTGCGCATATGATAATCCGGCCTCGAGCTTTTCTGGATGCCCGATCCGCACGTCAGCTTGGCCGCCATAATCATCTGAAAACCTTTTGTCCGTCATCTGGAATATCCTCTTTTCTGATCAGATCTAAGGGCAGCTATTCTGTCGCCGGAGGAGCGAAGACTTCCTTCAAGTCCTTCGCTTCTTTGATTAGCTGCTCGCCCTTGTCGATCAGGCGCTGCACTTCGTCGGGATCAAGCTTGCCGTCCTTTGTCGCAATAGCGGCCTCCTGATGCAGGGCCTTGAGCGCTGTAACGACGTCCTCGAACTCATCGAGAAACGCGCCAGCCTTGCCCCAATACAGGTTGAAACGCTCCATGATCCGTCTCAGCTTGGCATTTTTCAGCACGTAACCGATAACGAAAGTGGCAATCGCAGCGACGACATACAGCCAATCGACGCCGAGAAAATTCAGAAAATTATCCATGCAAACCTCCTATGAATTCGCGAATGAACAACCAGCACAAAACTCACACACCGCGTCAAGCCTGACGCTTTTCCTCAACAGCGGCGTACATTCCGCGGGGCAGAGGGGTGGCGGACAAGATCGAAAAACCGGTCATCTCCTCCGCAACCATGGCATCGTTGACGATCTGTCTGGCATCATCGCCACTCATCGCCACAACGAGCTGCACATTGACCCAGCCACGGTAGACGTAAACAACTGCAAAAGCGCTCATTTGAAGCCTCCGTATCAGACAAAAGCAAGCAAGGGTACAGGGACAATCTTTTTCTCGTCCCCCATAAGTCGCTCCCTGACCAAGCTCATCGCGTAGACCATGGAGCTATACAAGTCCTTTTTGTTTTTCTTTGAATTGGGAACAAAAAACGACAGTAAATGCGTCTTTTCGCTCAACCGGGTACGGATGCTGATAAACTGATACAGCATCTCGTTTATCGCGTTATAAGCCTCGCGAATTTCATCAGAATCTTTGCGCATGGTATATTTCGGAAACCTCAACTTCCCACTCTCGAGCTGGCCCTTGACAAAGCTGTTCCATTGGTTGTTCAGGGTATCGGTCGCCTTGATTGTCGCCAAAACAAAGTCGCAATTCGCTCGATTTAGCCGGCTCAAGCGCTCCTCGTCAAGCTTGTCAACCAATGGCCTCTCCCCTTCCGGGACATTGAAGGCCAACTCGTCTAGGATCGCCTCGCCACCACGGGCGTCAATCGCAATGCCAACGGCCCTCGGAAAGCGCTTATAGACTTCCCGAATCATCGAAGCCACATAAGCATAGGGCTGATTGCGACACTGCCACGCATATACCACATGCGAGAAAGAGGCCTTGCCCATCTGAGCTCTGTAATCCCATTCCTTATGTGCCAACTGATTGACGCTCACCACGGTAATAGCCGACCAGTCATCCACTCGCCCCACGTCAATCCCAATCGCAACCGGCGAATAATCGTCGGCAAGCTTGGGTACGAGATATTCATCGTATTCCGGGTCAGCTGTGACGGTGTGTTCGCAGGCGTCATGCATCAGATTGTAAGGATAGTAGTTGCCTGAGTTGCGGATGGGAACGCACCTGTACTCAGAAAGCCAGACCTCCTCAGGGATATCACCGTCTCGAAGCAGCCGCTCAATCTCAGCCACTTTCATCTTATAGGGCGGATCCCACGCCGCGTCATTGCCGTTATTGTCAATTCTCACCGTGTCGGGGTAGGTAAACTGGACAAAACTGTGTTTCTTGTCGCCAGCATTGGCCGCGCTTTGATGGCGCTGAATCATCTCCCAGTAGTGATTCACCTCAAAATCAATTGTGCCAGAGAACACGATCTGGTTCGCCCGGGACTCTGCCCCAGACACCGGATCCATATCAACCACGCCCATGGGGCGCAAAACTCTATCGATCACTCCGCGGGGAACGTCCTTGACCTCGTCGACCATAAGCCGGCTGGCACGATATCCGCGGATCTTGTCAGCTCCGCCAACATCCTCGCTGCCACCAGAAACCGACGTAGGTACAGCCAATATGTAAGAGCCGTTTGTCAGGGTTAATCTCCAAGCGTCCGGCGATTTCTCAATGATCCCACGTGAACCCGGGCGCCTACGTACACACTCTTTTGCAAACCTCACTTGCTCCTGCGACGGGAGCCCACCATCAAAAATGCGCTCGACCTCGAGCATTACTTCCTTCGACTGCCGAAACCCGGACCCAACGAGAAGAATCTTTTCGTTGGTGTACAGGACCGCTATAAGCGCCGCGGCTAGGGCGATGATAAAACTCTTCGAAATACCGCGGCCGCAAAACAGTACCGAACTTTCCACGTAGTCATGCATCACCGACTTGAGCATCAAGCCTTGGTGAATCGAGAGGTCGATCCCGAAGATATCCTTTGCCGCATAAACAGGATATCGTCGGTAAAAGGAGATCATGTCAAGGTATATTTCGATGTCCTTTTCGGACAGCTTGACATTACTCGCCACGCTCAACCTCGTCTACTTCTTTGCTCTCCTCGGGAGCCGGGCCCTCGTCACTGTCGTCGCGATTGCCGATTCTTCCCAGAAAGGCCTTGCTGGCCTCTTCGACAACAGCGGCGTCGATCCCGTTCGCCTGCAGCAGCTTGCGAACTTCTTGGATATCCGTTCTGACGATACGCACAACATCAGTCTCGGTCATGTCTCCACGGGCCCAAGACTGCAGGCAAAGCTGTGCTTCCTGAACAAACCTACGATGCTCATCTTCCGGGAACGACTCAAGGCGTTTCTTGTATCGAGAAACCAGAGCAGAAATACCACCGACGCCATCGCCATCCAGCTTATCGCGCCGCTGCTTGCCAGAAATCCCCAGATTATCTGTCGTTCGTGTGTAAAGCTCCGTCAGGTCAGCCACATCCTTGCCGAGCGGCCGGCTGGAATCGCCGCCCACTTCAAGCTTGACCCGATCGAGCCGCACTTTAATCATAGCCAAAATCTCAAGCCCCAGCATGTCGGACGGACTGGTAAGCTGGGGGAACTCCTGCTGCATTTGTTTTATGAATTTCTTGTATGTCTTCAGTTCTTCTTCGTTCAAAATGGCCGTGACATTTGCGCCATATTTGATCCGGCCGTCCACCCGAGGCAGATCTTCTGGCATCAGCCTGCTGGTAATGAGGCCCTCGGCCATCTCTTTGGTCTTCGAAAGCGCATCGCCGGTATCAAGGTCATAACCGAACACAGCAAGGCGCTTTCTTAATATTGTCCAGTGATCGTCCTGCTCAGCCCCGGGCGCCCGACGCCATGCATTACCATCATCACGCTCGGCACGACAGACCCTCTCCAAAAGTCTCTTTGAATAGAGATATCCGTCTTCGATCCGCCTGCCCTTATGCACTGTGCCTGTGGCAAACATCGTTGAGCTCATCTGCTTCACGATGGACTCGCGAGTGTCCGGATCAAGCTCAACGATTTGCGGGACGAAAACTTTCTTCTTCCGCTTGTAATCGCGGTTTGGATTAATGGCCTTCCCTCTACTCACTTTTCACCCTCGTCGCACGCGACACAACACCGGAGACGATAAGAAGCTCGCCATCTCCACCATCCCGTCCCTCAAACAGCTGCGCATTATTCTCCTGTGCGTCGATCATCTCTCGATCTACGTCAACAATATGATTCTGGCCACAGTGAGGGCAAGTAACAGCTATTCGCATAATAAGCTCCAAGAGAGTCTCTACGATTATACTCGGTATAATTTACAACGAAACTGAGATTTGTCAAGAGGGGTATATTTGTATAAAATAAAAAAGGCCAGCACCGGGAAAGCACTGGCCTCTGGCTACAATCAGGAACAATCTCACATCTGCGTGATCAACTTCTTCGGTTTTTCCGCCTTGCTCGAGCCATCGGCATTGACGATCTCGATATCCGGGATCGAGGGATTCAGAAGCTCATTAAATTCCATGGCCGTGTTCAGCGCCCGGGGATCC
>Ga0209201_1003910_pt1 | contig 12561 bp, 7 predicted proteins | sample AD_UKC055_MetaG_FD_184411 | JGI IMG/M metagenome (GOLD analysis project Ga0209201, IMG submission 184411) | Active sludge microbial communities of municipal wastewater-treating anaerobic digesters from USA - AD_UKC055_MetaG (SPAdes) (version 2) | ecosystem: Engineered > Bioreactor > Anaerobic >... | reverse complement strand
CCAGAGTGTCGATCAGCCCGGCTTTGGCATCTCTGTACTCAATCCGGACATTCGCGTAGTCTCCGACCTGGCCGGTGACCTCAATTTCTCCAACGCAGTCAGCGAGCTCAACGGTCTTCCCGAACGCGCCAATTGTGTAACTGGTCGATGTGCCCGGCAGCTTTACAGAGAAACACTCGACCGGCACCACCGACCCCTGCATCACTTCGATCGGGCGATAGAAGGTTCCCTCGGGCAGCTTTTGCCGCATGAAAGGTTCGCCGTCCACATAGGCCGTTGTGATCTTGGCCTTGTCAAAATCGACGGTGGCATCCACTGGCCGCTTGATCCACATCAGAATCGCGACAACCAACGCGACTATCAGCAGCACGATGCCAAAGACAGCCAGCCAACGCCGACGAACCCGCCCGGCATCACCGTCACCAGCAGCATTCCGGTCAACACCACCAACATCGACCGAGTCTTTTCCGTCCACGCTTCCATCTTGTTCTGACATTCAACAGGCTCCATCCAACGACGGGTTCATTATGCGTTGGTGCCGCGTCTTTGGCAATGACAGCAGGCCCCTTGCGGCCAAGACATCGTGCATCCGAGCCCTTACCCTCCGTTACTTGACAAAACGGCCGGCACGCCTACAAAATGACATCGACCGACAACTTTGGGGCGCTACAGCGATGGACATTCCGACCAACGACACCCGAAGCCGCGAGATCGAGCGAAAGGCCGGCGAATTCACGCTTCTTCTGATCAAATCACTGATGCAGACCGGAACCTACTCGGCGGATCACCCGATGGCCCGCGCGGCCAACGCCGAGATGTACAGTTCTTTCAAGAACGTCACCGAAGGTGTCCAGGAACTGACCTACCTGATGCTCTCGACCGTTGATGATCAGGGTATCCTTGTCGATGGACTTCTTGCCGAGCCGATTCCGGTCGTCAAGGTCTTCCGCGGCATCATGGGCGACCATTTTATCGCCAAGTTTCACGACTATTTTTCGCGAAACCGTATCGCTTCGTTCTCGATCCGCAGCGCGATCTCGCGTGAGGATTTCGACGCGTTCCTGACCTGCCTTACGTCCTGGGCTGCCGAGAGTGCATCCTCCAGCGTCTCGCGTTCGACGGAAGAATTCTCCAGTCAGTTGCTCGACCTGGGGATATTCGACGTCAGCGTGGTCAGCATGGACGAGGTCGTGGGTGGGAAGCGCCACCTGGGCTGGCCCGTCAAGATCGCGCTCTCCAGGTTGCGCAAGGACATATCGAAGCTGCCGATGCTTCGCGGCGCAGACCTCTCGGCAATCCAGTCACTGAAGATTCAATCCATCAAAGACATCGTCCGACCGATCAAACGGGTGGACATGCTCCGAGAACTGCTGCTGAACGCAGATCTCGCCGCGGATGGCATAAACATTACATCTACGACCGAGGTCGAAGGCGCCATCCTGTCCGGCATGCCTTCGGAGACCGTTCACTCCATTGCGGAATCCCTGATGGCGATTAACGACGAGCTTGGTTCGTCCCGCAGTCGGTTGAATATCGTCGGGCGTTCAGTCGAGGAGTTCCAGGAGACCGTCGGACGCTGTCTTGCCAGGTGTCTGTCAACCCTGTCCAGGATGGAGTACCAGACAGCTTTCAACCTGCTGGAGATCGCCTATCGCAAGCAGTTGATCCCCATCACCGAATTGCCCAAGGACCTTCAGAGAAGACTGCGCGCGGGTGAGACAACGGACAAGTTTGTGGCGTCCTCGGAGCAGTATCTGCAGGATTTTTCCGGCACGAACGATCCCCGAAACTACGTCAAGTACCTGAATGTATTCACGGTGGTCCTTCCCGAGCTGGTCACCAGAACAAACCGTCACATGGTTGCGGCGATTCTGAGCATTCTGAAGAGCCACCATGACAACGAAACCGACGAGGTGTTCCCGGATCGACGCGCCTACATTCAGGAGAACCTTGGGCGACTTCAGTCTGGTGGATTTCTCGTCTCGCTGGTTCAGCTTGCCGTCGACACGCCCAAGGAAGAACGCGAGCCGCTTGAGGATGGAATCGCGCTTTTTGGTTCGTATGTTGTCCCCATTCTGATCGGTTTTCTGACGTCCGACGCTGACCCGACGGTGCGTTCGGCTGTATCGTCGATTCTGATAAAGATCGGCGAGCCCTCGATCGAACCGCTTACAGACGAGTTGCGTGCGCACCGTCACAACTGGCAGACAATTCGGGTGCTTCTGAAGGTCCTGGGCCAGATGTACGCAAAGGCATCGGTTCCGATAATTCATCAGTATCTTAATCACCCGCATGCCAAGGTTCGCGAGGAGTGTCTTATTGCGCTGGCCGAGATCATTGGAACCGACGCCGAGGCCTTTATCCTCGAACTGATTTCGGACGAAGACAAAATGGTCGTCAGGCGTTGTGTTTCTCTGCTGTCCCAGATGCACTGCACCAACCAGCGATTCCTGGACTTCATCCATGACGTTATCCGGACCAGGCAGCGTAACGAAGATGAACCCGAGGAAACCGTGCAGATCATGTGCTTGCGCGCCCTGGTTGAGTACCGCGAGATACTACTGCCCCGCGAGCCGGACATCGATGGCGCCTTGATCGAGATTCTCTCTGACGGTGGCTTCAGGTCCTTCCTTCCGGGAAAACTGGGTCGCCGACCCAAGTCCATTCCCATCAAGGTTCAGGCGGTCTATGCCCTTGGTGCACGTGGCGGCACCGAGACTATGGATTTCATCAAGACCCTGCAGTCGTCATCAACACCCGGGATCGCCGAGGCCGCAACGACAGTCCTGCGCGGCACCACCTAGTCCGTCTCCAACCTTCTGTTTCCGTTAGCTTTCCACCTAACCCAGGTTTCTTTTCCGGGGTGTCTTCCACCCAACCCAGTTTTCCTTTCCGGGATGTTTTCCACCCAACCCAGGTTTCCTTTCCGGGATGTTTTCCACCCAACCCAGGTTTCCTTTCCGGGATGTTTTCCACCCAACCCAGGTTTCCTTTCCGGGATGTTTTCCACCCCTTACACCCAACCCAGGTTTCGTTTTTGAACCCAGGTTTCGTTTTTGGCTTTGTATGCTGACGGGTAGGAATGAGCTGTTATCGACTCTGGGCGGATCACTTCACATTGAAGGCCTGAATCAGCCAGAGGGACAGACCGGGAACATATGTGATCAGAATCAGCGCGATCACCCCGATCAACAGATATGGCACGACCGCCTTGACCAGTTCAACAATTGGACGCCTGAACGCCAGCGAGCCAACAAACAGATTTACTCCAACCGGTGGCGTGTTGAAGCCGATCTCAAGGTTTGTCAACATGATGATTCCCAGGTGGACCGGGTTGATGCCGTAGTAAAGCGCGACCGGGGCGATGATTGGAACGACGACCATGATCGCCGAGAAGATGTCCATCAACATGCCGACAACCAGCAGGAAAACGTTCAGGATCAGCAGGAAGGTCAGCGGACTGCTGATCGTCGACTTGACCATGCCGAACAGCTTCTGAGGAATCTCGACGTCGATGAAGAAGTTCGTGAGCGCCTGTGCCGACATTAGAATCAGCAAAATGCCACCAACCAGCACCATGCTTTCCCGAAACACTGCCGCAAGACGCTTGAATGGGACATCCCGGTAGACAAACACCTCGACGACGAAGACCCACGCCGCTGCGAACGCGGCCGCCTCGACGGCGGTAAGGAATCCACCCAGCACTCCACCGACAACGATGAACGGAACCGGAACCTCCCACGCCATGTCCCTGGTCGCACGCAGCAGTTCACCAATCCTGAATGGAGTTCTCGGCACCTTGTGCTTGCGACCGAACCATCCAGCGTAAAACGCTATCATCAACAACGCCAGAAGCCCCGGAACCGCTCCCGCCACGAACAGCCGGTCGACTGTGACCTGCATGAAAGGCTCGGCATCATCAACACTTTCAGGGCTGACCGCTGCAGTCGCGACGACAGCCACAGCCGCGGCTGGCTGAGTCTGTGAGGCATCGCGGTCAACATTTTCACCCGCCGCGCCAGCACCCGAGTCCGCACCGTCGACCTCGGCCAGCGCCGCAGCAATCTGATCGTCAACCGACCCAGGTTTGGTCGCAGTGGTCCCAGCACCCGCGCCAGCACCCGCACCCGCACCGTCGACCTCGGCCAGCGCCGCAGCAATCTGATCGTCAACCGACCCAGGTTTGGTTCCCGCACCCTCACCCGCGCCATCAACCTCGGCCAGTGCCGCCGCAATCTGATCGTCAACCGACCCGCGAGCCGCCGGCTCCCCACCGGCACCACGCCCCGCGCCCGCGTCGGCCATCTCGACCACTTCAACGCCCGACTGGGCTCGGCGCATCTCGGCCAGCGTGTCCGCGTCGATATTCTGCAGCGTCATGCCGGCGATCATCGCGTACACGATCAACGGAAGGCTGGGTGGAAACAGGATTCCACGACTGCCCGACGACGTCAAAAGTCCAATCGAGAACCTCTGCGGGTAGCCGTCCTTTAACAACGCGGGAAGCAACAAACCGCCCAGCGCCACGATCGTCACGCCGGAAGCACCGGTAAAAGCAGTGAAAACCGCGCACGTCACCAGCGCCACGATTGCCAGTCCACCTGGCAGCCACCCCAGAGCCGCTCGTGATATCCTGACCAGCCTTTCCGGCGCGCGGCTTTCCGCAAGCAGGTATCCCGTCAGCGTAAACAATGGAATCGCCAGATAAATCGGATTCCCCGCAACCTGTCGATAAAACGACGCGAAGTACAGCTCAAGCTGGTTGCCAGACGCGGCATAACCGCTCAGAGCGCCGGCCCCGAGCACCAGAAACAGGGGAAGGCCCAGCAGAGCGAGCAAGCCAAGGATTGCTACCACGATCATTGTCATGACGCGCCTCCTTCACCTGCATGCACCGTTTCGTCGGCATCCTCTTTGACCGGAGCACCCATCGCGGCCTGCTTTTGCGCATCCTGCCCCTCCTTGCCGGGGCTTGTGTGCCCGGTCGCTGCGTAAACGGCCGAGAACAACATATGAATCGCTATCAGAGCCAGCCCGACAGGGATGATCGATGCGGCAATCCACCCGGCAATCCCAATCGTCTTTTCCCCGAACGTGAATGAAATAGCGATGTCGCCATCCTTCAGAAGACTCTGCTCGGACGTGAAGACGTACGATATCGCGCTTTGCAGCAGAACAAGGGTCATCACCGCGCCGATGATCCAGACCACGGTCATGATCACCCTGCCCCACCATCCGTGCAGGAAACGAGTCAGGATGTCCACGTTGATATGCCGCCCCTGGTGCGCCGCAACCGCCCCACCCGCGAAGCCGACCCAGATCACGAGGAACCGCGCGGCCTCTTCAAGCTGAATCACCGGCGCTCCGACCAGCTTCAGAATGACGTGAGTCGTCGTCAGCAGCAGCATCGCGGCCACCACAAACACAATCAACCACGTTTCGACGCGGGCCAGTCCCCGATCGACCTTCTTGATGATTTCGATGATTGAATTCACGATTTGACCTGATTATGGGATGCCATCAGCGGCAGTTGACCGTTCGGTCAGGACCGTGACCTACTTGCAGGTCTTTACAACCGAACGGAAGTCCTCGAGGTCCTTCCGCGAGAAAATCTTGCCAACCAGACGATCCGCGGCCTCGGCTCCCTTCTTCGAGAAACCGGCACGCTCGCTGGGGCTGATCGAGAACACCTTCACCCCGCCCTTGACCTTGAGCACATCGATCGCCTTCATGTTTTCGTCACGAGCCCGAAGCGTAAGCGACGAAAGCACGCTGCGCGAGGTCTTCATCAGAACTTCCTGATCAGTCGGGGAAATCTTGTCCCAGACTTCCTTCTTCAAGAGCACCGCCCCTGCGCCGTTGACCACGGGCACGTCAACCATGTTCGGAGCCTTGGAATGCCACCCAAGGCCGGTCAGCGCGGCCGGTGAAATGTAAACGGTGTCGATAATCCCGCTCTGAAGCGACATGTAGACATCCTGAAGAGCCAGGGGCACCGGCTTGAGGCCAAACACCTCGAAGATCGCGCGGGCGAGTTCGTCGGCGCCCCACACCCACGGTTTCGTCTTGCCCATATCGGCGGTCGACTGAATCTGCTTGGCACTGAACACGTAAATCAGGCCCTGCTCAGCCCAACCCAGGTTAATGTAACCGGCCTTTTCAAAGTCCGCCTCGAAGCCTGGCAGCATCTTGCCCAGAACACAGTCAATGTGCCTGGAATTCTCAAAAACGAATGGCAGCTCCATCAATCTGGTGCGCGGGGCGATCGCTCCAATGCCAACACCTGTGAAGGCCGCCGCCTGAACCTGCCCAAACTTCATCTTGTCGATGACCTGCTTGTCGTCGCCAAGAACACTGCCGCCAAAAATCTTTATTTTTACGCGACCTTCCGTCAGCTTTTCGACAACCGTCCCGATCTTGCTGAGTTCCTTGAACCACAGCGAGCCGTTAGGGGCGGATGTAGCCATCTTGATAACAACGGGCTCAGCGGACGCGACACTGTGTCCAGCCAGAACGGTGCCCGCTGTCACAAACGCGAACAGTGCGAGCGTGGAAAACCCTTTTACAAAAATCCGTGTCAAACCCTTCATGTCCAATGCCTCCCGAAAAATCGGCTCCAGCCGACGCCAGTTTGGAAGCCTGGTTCCACGGTCACCATGGACCAGGAACCAGAGGGTTCGGACCGCCGGACAACCAGCCGGACGAGACCGAACAAGCAATGTTACAGAAACAGGTCATCCACCTTCTCAAGCAGCTGCGCTGCCTGGTGCTTGGCGGCCATCGTAACAAGGAACAACGACGGTTCGAGGTCGTCCGGCGCCGCAAGAACCTCGGCGAGGGTTGTCTCGAACAGCGAACGATCCTGGACCTGCACGCAGTAGGTCCGGGCAAAGTAGACCCTGGCGATCAGAAACTTGTTGTCGGAAAGCTCAAACGCCCGGTTGAAGTGCGCAAGGGACAGGTCGGGTCGCCCCCCGATGTTGGTTCCAAGGGTGCCATAGTAGACGCCCATGAACATCTCAGGCCCCCCGAAAAAGAAACCTGGGTTCAATTCCAGGGCCCTTGAAACAAAGGTCAGAACACGACTCAGGTTTGCCATTGCCGCGACATCGTCGAGGTTCAGATTCATATGCGAACCAAGGCAAAGCCCTGCCCAGAAGATCGGCCCGACAGAGTCGGCGTCCTCGTGCGCCAGGACTTCCCGCAGCTTCTCTTCGCCCGAAAACGCAAGGGCCTCGTCCAGGTCCGGCACCTTGTGTTTCAACGCCCTGATCGCGTAGTCATAACCCTTCAGGTACAGGTATGAAGCCCACTCCGGGTCCTCGCCCTCAATCATCAGCATCGAAAATCCGCAATTCATCTCGGCGGCGCGAACCAGCAGGTCGTAGTTTTCGGGCGAACTGACGATGAAACCATCAAGCAGCTTCAACAGCGCCGGAGCTGCCTCGCGTGCATGGCGAACACTCTTCTCGCGGTAGAACGACTGCTTCTGATCGTCCATCGTTGCGGTCATGTTATCGGCGACGATCTTGTTGATCTGGCAGCCCGTCAAGCCGAACACTGCAACCATGAGCACGATAAACAGGCGAAAAGCGGACATATCCGACCTCCGCGAGACTGACGGCATGCTACAACCGGCGCTGACCTCCGTCAAAGCACAGCGCGTCATGCGTCATCCCTGTTCAATCTCCGTTACTCAATATCATACCGCGCAAAAACCATGCTGAAAGTGGCACGTCCCTGCGTAGCCGACCTGAGTTCGGTGGAGTAGCCAAACATCCTGTCGATCGGAGCGTCAGCCTCGATTATCTTGGTCATGCCCCGCTCTTCCATATTGGTGACAGCGCCGCGCCTGGCCTGCAACGACGCGACAACATCGCCCATGCAATCTGACGGGCAGACCACTGTGACCCGGCCGATCGGGGCCATTCTGGCAGGGCCTGCCTGTCCGCAAACCTCACGCACAGCGTTCATAGCCGCGATCTTAACCACGGTTTCCGTGAACTGGCTGCCTTCCCTCTGTTCGACCGATGTTACCAAGGCACGGATATCGGTCATAGAGTATCCGTGCAGAACGCCGCCCTGCATGGCTTCGGTCACGCCCACGACAGCCGCCTGCTGAATGGCCGGCGTTGCCATGATTCCCGGCGCGACTGTGCAGGACACTCCTGAACCGCGCGCGCCAGGTTCCACGGTGAGCCCGACCCCGGCGAAAACCTTGACGTCATCGTTACTGATGTCGCACTCACCACGGCCGGAGGCGCCAATCGTGATGGTTTCTGCGTACACGACCTGGGGACGGCCGACACGCACGGAAAGACCAAAATCGCGTCTCAGGCGGTCCGCGATGATGTCCAGATGAAGCTCACCCATGCCGGACATCAGCATCTGGCCGGTTCCTTCGTCCTCGCGGTACCTGAAGGTCGGGTCCTCATCGGCGATCCTGGCGAGTGTTTCGGACAGCTTATCGCGGTCCGACTGAACGTCCGGCTCGATCGCCATGCTTATGACCGGTTCATATGCACTGATCCGTTCAAGAACGACCTGGTTGTCGGCGTCGCAGATGGTGTCACCCGTGCCGATATCCTTCAAACCCATGACGGAGAAGACGTTGCCGGCGCTAATCGACTCCATGCGGATACGTTCGCGGGCATGCATCATGAAAAGTCGCGACAGGCGTTCCTTCTTACCCTTCGCGGGATTATAAACCTCGGTCTTCTCGTCGACGGTTCCGGAGTAGAGGCGAATATAGGCCAGACGTCTGCCATCCTCGGCAATCTGAACCTTGAAAACCAGACCGCAAAGAGAACCTTTGGGGTCATGAGCGAACTCGACAGGCGCGCCGGTCCGCGGATTGGTGCCGACGACCGGGGGAATATCCCTGGGTGAAGGCAGATAGTCGCAGATGGCGTCCAGCAGTGGCGGAATGCCCTTGTTTCTCAAGGCGGACCCGCACAAAACCGGTACAACGCTTCCAGACAGAGTGACGCGACGAATGCCCGCGCGAAGCTCATCGATCGGGACTTCCTCGCCCATCAGGTACCTGTCGCCAATGGACTCGTCAAAATCGGCAACGGCTGAGAGCAGTTCCTCCCGCATAACGGCCGCTTCGTCGGCGATGTCGGATGGCACCGAGTCGAGCAGCGTGGTCTCGCCCGGGTCATCGCCGTCCCACACCATCGCCTTCATTTCGAGGAGATCCACGACACCCCTGAAATCGCCTTCCGCACCGATCGGTATCTGAATCGGCACAATCCGCTGTGGAAAGCGTGCGCGCATCGACTCAATGGCCTTCTCAAAATCCGCCCCTACACGATCCAGCTTGTTGATGAAGGCAACGCGAGGCACATTGTATCGATCGGCCTGGTGCCAGACGGTCTCGGACTGAGGTTCGACGCCACTTACGCCGTCAAATACAACCACCGCGCCATCGAGGACGCGAAGTGAGCGCTCGACTTCGATGGTGAAGTCGACGTGCCCGGGGGTATCGATCACATGGATGTCGTGCCCCTTCCATTCAAAAGTGGTGACTGCGCTCGAGATGGTGATCCCGCGTTCCTGCTCCTGAACCATGAAGTCCATGACGGCGGCGCCATCATGAACCTCGCCAATTTTGTGTATCTTTCCGGTCACGTAGAGAAGTCGTTCGCTTACAGTGGTCTTGCCCGCGTCAATGTGGGCAATAACCCCGATGTTCCGGATACGATCCATGCCTTTTGGCTTGTCTTTCGAACCCATAATAGCTGGCATCACTTGAAAGGCGGGGGAATTATGCCACGGACCGCCACTGCGATAAACCCAAAGGTGACACTCGGAGCGTTACACGCTAGCATCTATCCGCCTTTACGGTGAATCCACGATGAACCAGGTTTGCGCCCTTTTGCCGTTTTCACTGCTTCTTTTGGCCCTGTCTTCCGGCATTTCCTGCTCGTCGCCCTCCCCCAGTCCCGACGCCACCTCCGACCTAACCCAGGTTTCCGATTCCGGGCTCGACGCATACACTCCGGACAGCGCCTCCGACCTAACCCAGGTTTCCGATTCTGAGTCCGATACGCTCGCAGCGGACAGCGCCTCCGACCTAACCCAGGTTTCCGATTCCGGTGATTCCGGAGAGGTCTACTGGGAGAATATCCCCTTCGAAAACGAGTACTTCGGGTTTGACCGTTCCAACTTCGAGCCAGTCTACGGCTGGATTCTGCTCGACAACGACCACGACAAGGTTCTGTCGGACATCGATGCCGCCGCAACGTACGGAGTCAATCACATTCAGCTGTCGCACGACATCATCATGGACATCGATGATTTGGTGGGCGACGATGCCGAAACACAGGCAAGGGTCAGGACAGTCAAAGATGCCGTGGAGAAGGCGCATGGACTTAACATGAAAGTCTACGTCTGGGCTCACGAGTTACAAGCTGGGGACATCATTGTGTGTTACGGCCAGGATGGGCCAATCTGGAAAAGGCGTGCCGACGCATATCGAAAGGCTTTTGAGATGGTTCCCGATCTGGACGGCGTGATTCTGATGTTCGGCTCTGCCGGGGCCTCACCATGGTTCACGTTGTGTGACTGCGACTGGTGCACGGACACCTTCCCGGATCAGGAAAATGGCAATCCACCGCCTCAGGACGTCAGGATTCAGTTGGTTGTTGAGCAAGTGGGAGCCACGCTGAAGGATTTGGGCAAAGAGATGATCGTCCGAGTCTTCGCGCATGAGCCCGATGAAAATCCATGGCACGCCGACGGTCTGGCACGCTCCAGGAACGTGGAGTTCGTTTCAATGCACAAGTCCGAAGTGGGCGACTGGCAACCATACAACCCCCACGACCCCACACTGGGACAGGTTGGCAGACATCCTTCGATTCTCGAAATGGATGCGGCAGGCGAGTACTTCGGGCGCTCGGAGCTTCCGTTTGCGTCGCCTGCCTACTACCGTTACAGACTGAAGCATGCCTACGACCTGACCGCGATTGGAGCGGTGGCCAGGATTGCTCGAGGTTCTGACACGGCCCTCAACACTCCCAACGAAGTAAACCTCAGGGCGATCGCCGCCTGGATCTCGGACCAGTCAATCAGTATTGATGATGTCTGGCAGACATTCCTCCTGGACAAGTATCTGGCCGAACTGTCGCAGCCAAGTCAGGAAAGCAGATTGCTTCAGAAGATTCTCGAGTCATCTTTGACGGTCATGACAAAGACACACTACGTGTTGGGAATCTGGGCTCTTGAAAAAAGCTCCGACATTCCGTCCTCGCCTTCAGCAAGCGAGTTGGGCGGACGTGGAAACATGCCCAAATGGAACTCCGCATGGCAGGAAATCTACGACAGAGTAAAACAGCCCGACTACGAGACCGTGCTTCAGATTTTCAACGAAGGAACCGAGGGGGTCGAGGTTGCCGAATGGGCTTTCGACACCTTCATCCTATCGGAATGGAACATCGACCCAACCGTGGTTGAAGATTTGAGCCGCAGATTGAAGCACCAACTGGCGGCGGCAAAGGTATGGCGTTCCATCAAGCTTTATATCTTCGCCACCAGGGCTGCGGTTTATGACCCAGAAAACCAGCTCATTCTGAATAGTTTCGCGGCATGGGCGCTGGACGATCTTCTGACTGTCGCAGGGCAGATGGAAATGGACGGGCTTGAAGATGTCTCAGTATGCTCGCCGAGCCGTGTCCGAGGTTTTGTCAACGCGGCGCCCGACTTTCCAGACCTGACTCCAGTTGAACCTGATAGGACGACTCCTGGGCCAATATGGTTCACGGCAGTCAGTGATTCGACTATCGGCCTTCGCTTCGACGCATGCACCCAAGGCACATACGCGGTTGAGTACGGAACAGAATTCCCGGATTTCTCAGATGAGCATCTGATCGGGGTTCTTGAGCCTCCTCAGGGTGAATGCCAATCGGTCGAGGTTACCCTCGACGACTTGCAACCGGACACTCGTTACATCCTTCGACTTCGTCTGAGTCAGGACGACAGTTCGATCCGCCGTTCTGGCGACTTCTGGGAGATGACCCGCAACCACAAGAATTAACACCATTTCCACCAACCCAGGTTTAAAATTCCCGTCGTTCCTTCAACCAACCCAGGTTTCGATTTATCTAACCCAGGTTTCGATTTGTCTCGAGTTATCGCCCTGGCTACCCAACCCAGGTTTCCAGTATCTCGTCCAGTTTCTCGCTGATTGAGGACTGAACTCCTGACAGGACCGAAGACGACGCAGGTACTACAGAACGTAGCCGATCAAAACGAAGCCGCCGATAAGCAGAGCCATGAAAACAAGGGCAAAGATGTCGAAGTACTTTTCGATAAGACGCTTCATTGGTTCGCCGAACATGAAGAGCAAACCGGACACCAGAAAAAAGCGAAGCGCACGTCCGCATATGGAGGAAACCACAAGTGTCACGAAAGGAACCTTGAAGTAACCGCCAGCGATGGTGAAAACCTTGAACGGTATCGGAGTAAAGGCCGCAGTAAAGACTGCCATGAACGCATTTTTGTCGTACAGATCCTTAACCGACAGAAATACTGACTGCCCTTCCCCGCCATCGGGATACC
>Ga0209201_1003907_pt1 | contig 12562 bp, 10 predicted proteins | sample AD_UKC055_MetaG_FD_184411 | JGI IMG/M metagenome (GOLD analysis project Ga0209201, IMG submission 184411) | Active sludge microbial communities of municipal wastewater-treating anaerobic digesters from USA - AD_UKC055_MetaG (SPAdes) (version 2) | ecosystem: Engineered > Bioreactor > Anaerobic >... | reverse complement strand
AAACTCCCCTATGTTATAGGCACTGATTCTGGGAAAGGTAACCCTCATATTGGGTCTCTCGTGTTCCAAAAGCGCATACTCAGTACCTGCAAGCTCCGTATTAAGAAGCTCGGAAAGCTTTCTTCCGCCAAGATACTTCAGTTCTGCAATATCTTCATGTATTTTGGGAATAAAAACTTCCCTTTCAAAGTTTTCAAGCTTTATAAGAGTTATTATTTTATCTTTTGGTCCTTCGTTATAAAGCTGAACCTGTGAGTGCTGATCAGTAGCGCCAAGAGCTTTTACCGGAGTCTGACCAACATTGACCGTTTCTTTTTCGAGATTAAGCTTCTTTCCTATGCTTTCGGCCCATATCTGCCTGTACCAATCAGCAAGAAGGTACAGCCTGTTGGAATAAACCATCATCACGGATAAGTTATATCCTTTTAAATAGTACAGATAGTGTATTAAAGCATTAAGAGCCGCAGGATTTTTCCATACATCTTTATTTTTACACTTTTCACACATATCCCGTGCTCCCAGAAAAAGCTCTTGTATATCAATTCCTCCTGCCATTGCGGAAACAAGTCCGACAGGAGTAAGCACACTGAATCTTCCTCCTACCTGCGGAGGAATCTCAATGGCTCTTATATTTTCATCACGTGACATTTTCCGAAGTATGCCGTTTTGAGGATCGGTTGTAAACAGTATATGGTCTTGGACTTTAAGACCGTTGGTCTGAAGCAGTCCTCTAGCCACCATATAATTTGCCATAGCCTCGGCTGTAGTTCCGGATTTTGAAATAACGTTAAAAAGAGTTGTTTTAATATCTATCTGATCCAAAACACTTGAAAGAAGATCCGGATCGACATTATCCACTATATATACCCTGGGAGTTTTTCTGTTTTTCTGATTATTGTAGTCTGCAGGATTAAGGGCGCTTTGCAGGGCAATATTGCCCAGAGCTGATCCTCCTATTCCCAAAACTACAAGACTTTCAAAAGAGAGTACCCATTCTTTAAGCTCTTCGACTGACTCAAGCCATTTTGAATCGAAAGGTACTCCTATAAACCCAGGATTACTATTAAATATACTTTCAACCACTTCAGAAGCTTTTTCTTTGTAGCCGTTTATATCCTTTTTGGTAAGTCCGCCTTTTAAAACCGGTGAAAACACATTGGTAAAATCAAAAGAGATCCCTTCCATACTCCGCCTCCTTCTTAATATTTAAGGATTGAAGCAACTTTAAGATCTTTAAGACGTTCCCTACCGTTTAAGAAGCCAAGTTCTGCCATGCAGAGCACACCTTCAACATCTGCGCCTACATTGTTGACCATTCTTCTTATCGCATCAAGGGTTCCTCCAGTTGCCAGAACATCATCAACTATTACCACCCTGTCACCCTTTTTAAGTGCGTCAACATGCATCTGAAGCTCGGCACTTCCGTATTCAAGATTATAAGATATATTAACTGTTTTATAAGGAAGCTTTCCTGGTTTCCTTACCGGTATCAGACCTTTTTTCATAGTATATGCCAAAGGGGCGGCAAATAAAAAGCCCCTGGCTTCCGGTGCGACTATGAAATCAAAATCCCAGTCCTTTAACAGTTCCTGAAGTATTTTTATGGTGTATCCGAATGCCTCCGGATCTTTTAGTATTGGCGTAATATCCTTAAAAATAATCCCTTTCTGCGGAAAATCAAGTATATCTCTTACATACTCCTTTAATTCCATACTTTTCCTCCTCTAAAAAATAAATAATGACATCGTATATTGTACCATATTTTTTTATAGATTACATTGTAACTTTTTTTTAATAAAATATATTAAAGCCGCCATTTAATGGCGGCCCGTAAAAATTATTTCTTTTCTTTTTTCGGAGTTTCTTTCTTTTCTGGTTCCTTTTTAACTTCTTTTTTCACTTCTTTTTTTTCCGCCATTTATACCGCCCCCTTTTTTGAGCAATAATTATTCTGACAGAATTTTTTTATAATAAAATTATAGTACCTTTCTCCGGACATGTCAATACTAGAAAATTTTTATTCCCTGTACCGGTCATAGATTCTTCTTATACTATCCAAGCCGGTAGTAAACGCATGAACCACATCCGGGTCAAAGTGACTACCGGACTGCTCTATTATCATCCTTACCGAAAGATCAAAATCAAAAGCTTTTTTATATGGGCGAGCACTGGTCAGAGCATCAAACACATCTGCCAAAGCTACTATTCTTCCGGCAAGAGGAATATCATGCCCGCTTAGCTTTCGCGGATACCCACTCCCGTCCCATTTCTCATGATGCCCCCCGGCAACATCTATAGCAGTCTTCATAAAAGAAAAACCGGTCATGTTCTGTATCTTGCCGTCCATATCCTTAAGAATATTTTCTCCGAAAAGCACATGCTGCTTCATTATATCAAACTCTTCGGGAGTGAGTTTGCCAGGCTTGAGAAGTATATTGTCCGGTATGCCTATCTTTCCTATGTCATGAAGCGAGGCAAACCACAGTATCTCTCTGCGGAACTTTGGCGTAATCGTGGGAAATATTTTATACATCTGATTTGCAATAGTATATGAGTACTGCGACACTCTTGATATATGAAAACCTGTCTCATTATCTTTCTTTTCTACAAGTGAAACAAATGCCTGAGCACTTGTAGATACTATCTGCTGGGTTATATAAGAATAGAAAGTCGTCCCCTTAAGAATATTCATAACTCTTAGCATTATCTGGGAACATTCATTGGTATAAGCATCCTTGTTAACGCTGTTGACAAAAAGAAAGCCTACGACCTTATCGTTGGTTATTATCGGAACAGTCAGACTGGATCTGTATCCTTCCTGGAGAATGAGTTCTGTAGCTCTTGATTTATGAAAATTTTTGTAGTAGTACTCCAAATCATTTATTATTCTTGGGGATCTATTTTCTACTATCCATTTAAGTGAAGTATCGTTTATGTTTTGAATAAATCCTGCGCCAAGTTTAAGATTTTCAGTATAAGAAGCCGCTGTCTCAGCCACCACATTTTCGACACTGTCGATAAATGCCACCCCCACTCTGTCACACTGGATATACTCTTTCAGAAAGGGCATAAGCTGAGGTACAAGATCTTCCAGAGTTCCGTAAACAGGCAGGCTTATTATCCTTTTTTCAAGCCCAAGTTCCTTTTCAATCGAAGAAACATTATCATAAAGCTCCTTTTCTTCAAGCCACCTTATTGGAATATTCTGAGAAGGTGCATTTAGCTTTATAAGGCCTAGAACCTTTTCGGACATATTCTTTACGTAATCGTTGTATGAAACAAATACCCTTTTTGCCTTCATTTCAAAAAACAGCCTTATTCCGCTTATTGCAAGCGCAATCAGAACACTTATGGTAAAAATAAACGTAAAACCTTTATTCACATAAAGATACGACTCATACATAGAATCTTTTGCTTTTCTTATTGCACGGTCCAGCCCGTCAATATCAAAAGAACTGCGATTGAAAAAATATTCTATCTCATCCAAACTCACCGGTTCAGAAAGAGTTTTGTTTATCTGTCCGACAGAAGAAAAGATGCTTTCAAGCTTCTTATAAATTTCGTCGGAAGAATTAACCGTAATTATATTATTTCCTTTTGCAAGATACCCTTCTTCAAGCATTTTTGAAAATTCATTCCCGATCCTATAATATACATTCCCGATTTCCTTCATCTGAAAGTACTTATAAACAACGAGTATGATTACTATGCCGAAACATAAGAGCATTATCCTGGTAAAAAGAAAGTATCTGCTGACAGATTTTATTATACTTTTCATTTTGCCTCTCTCCTTAGCATATTTATTATGACTATTAATTTTATCATAATTTTATTACCTTTGTTGCTTGCTGAAATTTTCATAAAAACATTATCTAATGAAATTTTTTTCATGTTAGTCATTCCATTCCGCCTATAACAATTATGAAATACACTTGTCATTATCCGGAAAATAAATTATAATTATTTGGAGTAAAATATGTAATTGCCATATTAATGTGAGGGGGTCATACTATGAATCTGAATGTTTACTCTGAAATAGGAAACTTAAAAAAAGTAATGCTCCACAGACCTTCCAAGGAACTTGAAAATCTAGCCCCTGAATACTTACAGGAATTACTATTTGACGATATACCTTACTTGGAAAAAGCGCAACAGGAACATGATGAGTTTGCATCAATCCTCCGGAATGAAGGGGTTGAAGTTGTTTATCTGCTAGATCTTCTGCAGCAGACCTTATCCTCATGGGAACTTAAATCTGAGTTTTTGCGAGAGTTCATTGACATGTCGGAAATAACCAATCCTTACATATCCCAGGCTTTATATGATTTTCTTGTTTCCATGGATACTAGGGCCATGATTGAAAAGTTGGTCTGCGGTTTGAGAACTGAAGAACTCGGTCTGAAAAAAGACATCTTTTCCGTCCAGGTCAGAAAATCAAAGCTAAATCATCCCTTCTTTCTCGACCCGCTTGTTAACCTTTACTTCCAGCGAGATCCGGTTGCAGTCGTGGGAAGAGGTGCTACCATAAACAGGATGAATACTCCGGCAAGAAGACGTGAATCAATGTTTATGGAGTATGTGCTTAAATATCATCCGGATTTTTCACGTTCGCCGTTTTACTATTCAAAGGATATGCCTTACTCAATTGAAGGCGGAGATATCCTGATTCTTAACCGTAATACGCTTGCGATAGGAATATCTCAGAGAACCGAACCTGAGGCACTTGAAATAATCGCAAAAAAAGTCTTTTATGAATACGGAGATGAGTTTGATACCATAATAGGTGTCCTTATACCGTCTTTAAGAGCTTTTATGCATCTTGATACCGTTTTCACTATGGTTGATTACGATAAGTTCGTCGTACACTCCAAGCTTGAAAAAAATATGAAGTTTTTTACTATACGCAAAAAAGAGAAGGATGAATTCGAAATAGCTGAAGAAACTGCACCTCTGAACGTTGTACTGGAAAAATACCTTAAGATTAAAAAAGTCACCCTTATAAAATGCGGAGGCTCTGATGATATTGCTGCTTCAAGGGAACAATGGAATGACGGTTCAAACTCTCTTGCCATAAGACCGGGAGTAGTTGTGGTCTATGACCGTAACAGAATAACCAATGCCGAACTAAAAAAATACGGAATAACAACTCTTGAAATGCCTTCAAGCGAACTTTCGTGCGGCAGAGGCGGTCCAAGATGCATGAGTATGCCTCTTTTCAGGCAGGACTGATATGAAAACCGGTAAAAGATGTCCGTGGTCCGATTCGTCCGAACTGTACAGAATCTATCATGATACCGAGTGGGGAGTTCCGGTGCACGACGAAAAAAAACATTTTGAATTTATACTTCTTGAAGGAGTACAAGCCGGACTGAGCTGGATAACCATTCTGAAAAAAAGGGAAAACTACCGCAGTGCATACGATAACTTTGATTATGAAAAAATTGCCCTTTATGATGAACCGAAGGTACTGCAGCTCATGGGAAACACAGGATTGATAAGAAACGAAAGAAAGATACGGGCAAGCATAACCAATGCACAGGCTTTTGTGAGAATACAGAAAGAGTTTGGTTCTTTTGATAAGTATATATGGGGTTTTGTGAATTTTAGGCCAGTTATAAACTATTTTGAAACGCTTTCAGAAATCCCTGTAAAAACCGAGCTTTCAGACAAAATCAGTAGTGATATGAAAAAACGCGGTTTTACTTTCTTCGGTTCTGTAATATGCTATGCCCACATGCAGGCAATAGGAATAGTAAATGATCATTTAACCTGCTGCTTCAGACATCAGGAGCTCTCTGAAAAATTTAATTTTTAACGGATAAGCGCATTTTAAAATACTATACAGGAGGAGAAGAAAATGCCTATTAACCTCAAAGGAAGAAGTTTTTTGACTCTCAGGGATTTCACCACGGAAGAGATCATGTACATGCTTAACCTTGCAAAGGATCTTAAGGCAAAAAAAAGAATGGGTGTAAGGGGAGAGTCACTGAAGGGAAAAAATATCGTCCTTATATTTGACAAAGCTTCCACAAGAACCAGGACAGCCTTCGAAGTTGCCACTTTTGACGAGGGAGGATGCGTTACCTTCCTTACCAACAGCCAGATGGGCAAAAAAGAATCAATAGAGGATACTGCCAAGGTTCTAGGAAGATCTTACGATGGAATCGAATACAGAGGTTTCTCACAAAAACTGGTAGAAGATCTAGCAAAGTTCTCCGGTGTTCCTGTATGGAACGGTCTGACCGACGAGGATCATCCCACACAGGTTCTTGCAGACTTCCTCACCATGATGGAAAATATCTTCAAACCACTGAATAAAATGAAGCTTGCTTTCATAGGGGATACCAGAAACAATATGAGCAATGCTCTTATGATAGGCGCTGCCAAACTTGGAATGCACTATGTGGCCGTAGGACCACAGGAACTTAAGCCAAATGAAGAGCTCATGTCTCAGATGAAGGAAATAGCCAAACAAACCGGAGCAGTTATAGAGTACTCTTCCGACCTTAAAGCAGTCAAGGGCGCAGATGCCATATATACCGACGTATGGGTTTCCATGGGTGAAGAAGCCAAACTTGCCGAAAGAGTAAAGCTGCTTACACCCTACAAAGTAACCATGGATCTTCTCAAAATGACAGAGAACCAGGATGTAATATTCCTCCACTGTCTGCCTTCATTCCACGATTTTGAAACCGATGTGGCAAGAGATGCTAAAGAAAAGTATGGCTTTGATATAAGAGAAGTCGAAGATGAAGTTTTCAGAAGCAAACATTCCAAAGTTTTCGATGAAGCAGAGAACAGAATGCATACAATAAAAGCCGTTATAATGGCAACTATTGTCGGCTAATAATCAATAAGGCCCGGTGATATATGAATAAAAAATTAGCAGTTGTCGCAATAGGCGGAAACGCAGTCAACAGACCCGGTGAATCGCCTACGGCTGAAAACATGATAAAAGCCGTCAGAACCACGGCATCTTATCTGGCAGATATGATACAGATGGGATACTCTCTCATAGTTACCCACGGAAACGGTCCACAGGTAGGAAACATTCTTATACAGCAGGATCTGGCAAAGGATACCATCCCTCCTTTTCCTATGGACTTATGCGGCTCCATGACACAGGGTTACCTTGGATACATGATAGCTCAAGAGCTTCATAATGTATTCATTGAAAGAAAGATAAAAAAAGATGTATGCACCGTGGTTTCACAAGTGGTAGTTGACGAAAACGATGATGGCTTCAAAAACCCTTCAAAACCAGTCGGACCTTTTTACAGCGCCGAATATGCAGAAAAAATGCATAATGAAAAAGGCTGGACCGTAAAAGAAGACTCCGGAAGAGGATGGAGAAAGGTTGTACCTTCTCCCATTCCCCAGGACGTAATCGAGAAAGACACTATTAAAAGTCTTATCGAAAAAGATTATATCGTTGTGGCAGCAGGCGGAGGCGGAATACCTGTTGTAAGAAGAAACAACGGCATGCTTAAAGGCGTTGAAGCTGTAATAGACAAAGATAGGGCTTCTGCTCTGCTTGCAGGTATTATGGATGCCGATGAACTCATAATACTTACAGCTGTAGAAAAAGTATGCCTCAACTACAATAAACCCGATCAGAAAGAACTTGATACTATTACGCTTGCACAGGCACAAGAGTATATCGCACAGGGTCACTTTGCCAAAGGAAGCATGCTTCCAAAAATACAGGCTTGTGTTGATTTTGTAAGAAACACAGGTAAACCGGCACTGATAACCGACATGGAAAAACTAAAAGATGCTTTGGCAGGAAAGACCGGAACCAAAATAACCAGATAATCACATCACAGGGATTGCTTAAGCGATCCCTGTGATTTTTAATATCTGTACACTCTCTGAAAACCTCTTTATTACAGTAAACTTTTTATATAACCTTAAAGACGCACAGATTTAAAATTAGTGGTTGATTTTTTATAATTGTGGTATAATAACTTTAGATTAATATTTTTAAGTGCTTAACCGAAACTTCTTATATAGGGAGGGGAAATATGAAAAAAATTTATGCCCTTTTTGCCTTCTTTGGTGTTTTCTGCATCTGTGCCTTTTCTTTCGGACAATGGACTCCTTCTGAAAAAGAGATACCTGCACTGTACAATAAACTTTTCGGCGAACTCAAGAATGTATATAACGAATGCTCACAGAACGGTTATGCTTCGAAAGATTTTCTTGATGGACTCCAAAAAGCCATTTTCCAACAGATATCTTTTAATATGGCAACCCCGTCCCGTGAAGATATTTCTTCTCAGGCCCTTTCAAGATACTCGGTTATTCTGCAGAGCATTGAGAACGAAAAGGGAAAAAACTCTAATCTTTATACTTTATGCTCCTATATATACCAAAAGTATCAGTCCTACGGGGTTTTTGACTTCAAAAACCTTTCTTCAGAGATTGAAAACAACTACCAAAGTATTTCTGAGTATCAGAACGAAGGAAATTCTAATCTGACTGTGCCGGACAGTCCGCTGATAAAACAAAAACCAACCGCTCCGGTATCTCAGGATTATGTTTCGGTTTTTAAGAAGTTCATAACCAATATGAACGAGTACTCTTCTTCAAAGCTAAGCAACAAAAGTATTTACAACCAGTACCTCACGCAAATAGAAACTATTGTCCAAAAAGCATGGACAGATAAGAGTGCCATTGTTTTTATACTCGAAAAATTAAGTTCACTTACAAGGGGATTCAAAATAGAGTAAATACTAAATCTCATTCACAGGAGGGATAACGGTGAAAAAAGCATTAAGTTTCTTTTTATTGTTGTTAGTACTCAGCTTGGCTTTTGTTTCTTGTACCAAACCTGCTTTGGTAGCAACTATTGCTCTTAAGGATGTCAGGGGAATTGAAGGCTGCCATGTAGCCGGACAGGATCTGCCATTGGCTTGGAAAGTAGTTACAGTAGGAATAGAAAAACCTGTTTTAAAGTATGAGGTATATCTTACCGCTCCAGGAGCAGCCAAAAGACTGCTTGGCGAAGGAACCGCCGATGGATATACTATAGTTGGTTCAAACCTTAACGTTGCCGGGGCTTATACCGCAGAAGTAAAAGTTACGGAGAGTTCCAACACCAAAGAACCTAAAGTTGCCAGTGCAACCTTCAACTTTTCTGTTCTTGACCAGCAGGCCAAAGTAAAAGACGGTAACGAAAATTATTTTGGTACCAAAAAACCGGTTTCCATAGAAGTTCAGTCGGTTGATGGAAAAAATCACATCTTTGAATACGCTTTAGATGTTGCAGAAAATTGGAAGGCCTCAACCTCTTCAACTTCTTTAATTATTGATGAGTCAAAACTGAAAGCTGACTATGGTCCTACATGCCTCTCAAAATCAGAAAGTCATATCCTTTACTACAGACTGAAAGATTCACAAACTGTACATAATTTTAAGTTTTTATATGATATAACCGCTCCTTCGATAACTTTCAAGGGTTCACAGAGGGAAGGAACAGGTTCCACAGCTCATGCATCAGTTATCCCATCAGGTTCATACTCACTCATTAACTTCAATATAAATGAATCTTCTGGAAATATCCAGAGCTTTAAAATAGGTTTCAGAGTAATGCGCCAGACCGGAATAAACATAGGTGATTTCGAAAGACTTGTGATTCCAGGGAAAACCGATGAAATCGGATATGTAGATGTTCCGGTAGCTCTTTTTAATACCAACAAGGTAAAAACTTTTGGTTTCAGGATAAACAACGAGTACATGTCCCTTACATATAACACTAACAGAAATGTACCTTTAATAGGCGCAGACGGAAAGCCTTTTGATATAATGAGCTTCTATAATATATTCAGATCAGAAGGCTACAACGTTACGTTTGCAATAGGAATAGAGGTTATTGATACCCTTGGAAACAGAGGCTTCAATCTTATTCCTTTCAGACCGGAAGAAAGATTTGATACTGATCCTATAATGGGTGTGGTAACAGCTACAGAAGAAGCTTCGCCAAACAGCAATATTCCGTTTTTACTAAGAACAGCAAGAGTTAAAGAGTATCTGGGAGTAGACAGCAAATCAACAGCAAATAACCCTGCAAATGACAGACCTGTTCAAAATGGGCTTTCTTACTTACAGGTACCTATACAGGTTCTTGAAATTGTCGACGGTAACCCTGTTGATATAACTAACTGTGAAACAGTCACTGTATCTGACGTTGCGGCGTTGAACTTCTCCGATTTGTACAATGAAAAGGTAGCCATGACTCCCGATAAGATGCTTACAGTCGGTTTGACCAAGTATGGAACAGGACCTTTGGGAACTGTTGTAGATGATATTGCTTCTTTCAATCTTAAAATTGACGGAACAGGTCTCTTTGTTGTTCAGATTCCATACGAAGCTGGCTTCAAGTTAACAGACAGAACCGGAAAAACCACAGACGGTGTACAGGTTCTTTATACGCCTAACGTAATATTATTATACTAAGGGGGGCTTAAGAATGAAAAAGTTAATGGTCTTTTTACTTTTAGTAGTTCTGCTGTCGGCAGCTTCCTTTGCCGGAGTAAGAGAAGAGATAGAATCTCAGGTTAAAGATATCAACTCTACAAAACTTCCTTGGGTAGCTGGTGTGAACCAGTCTTTCCTGGATCTTGAGCAGATGCTTTGGAACAACGGAATGTCCGTTTCTTACAAGGATATAGTAACTAAACTCAATGGATACAGGGATCTTCTTAAAGAAGATAAGGCTCTCAAGGCTGATACTTTAACTGCTAATGACGATGTATACGAGGCTTCAAGATTTGTATATAAGTCTATTGGCACACCTGTTCATACCTCGTATATCCAGATACACACGCCTGTAAAGAACCAGCTTTATCACGGAACCTGCTGGGCTTTTTCTACAACCGCAGCTTTCGAAAGCGCCCTTTTAGTTCAGAGAGATAAGCTTACCGGTTCTTCTGATTCGGCATCACCTTTAGAACTGGAAAATGATACTTACGATCTTTCGGAACAGTACACTTCGTATCATAATATTGACTGGGATGTATACAGAGACTCTATATATGCAGGTTACTATACCGGAAACGGAACCATACAGCTTCAGGACTGCAATCTGGATGCCGGTGGAAATGCATACTTTTCAACCTTTAACCTTATAAGGTACGGAATAACCACGGAAGAAAAGATGCCGTATCAGTTTGACAGAAACGGTTGGATAAGCTGGAATGCAAAAGACGGATGGAAAGAAGAGATTGATAATAACTATTTCTTTGCTTCTAAGACCACTTACATTCCTTCTGCAGATTATGCAAAAGCAAGAGGCTTTGATTATGAAACTTATATAAAGTCCATTAAAGAACTTCTTGTAACCAATGGTGCTCTTATGGTTTCATATGCTGTTCCTGTTGATTTTGACGTATACTTGGGAGGAATATATGTTCCTTCAGCCGTTTTTGGAAGCTATGTGGACGCAGGCTTGAGTCCTTATGATGGAGGACACGCAGTAAGCTTAGTCGGATGGGCAGATATGGCTAAGATAAAAACCATGTTCCCGACTATGGTTGATTCGGACGCTACTTACATAGAATGGACTAACTATGAGCACAAGGTCGGCGGTGTCGCTTCAAAAAATCAGGCTACAGAGTTCTGGATAATCAAAAACTCATGGGGTAACAACTGGGGATGGCACGGATACTACCTTGTTCCTATGATAACTCAGGCTCAGTATGATGCTTTTGACGGTAACAATGCAAGCATACAAGATTGGATGATTGAAAGCAGAGATATCTTCTCAACTATTCTTGGTGAAAAGGCATTTTATGATATTAACGACAACCTTAAAGTAATAGATTTTACTGATGATCATTCCGTTAACGATGCCGATTATGCTCTTATCCTTGGAAAAGTAACCGAATCTCCAAAGGTTTATGAAGAAAAATACGATATTTCAGCAGTTAAAGACGGAGTTATTGATTACGACGATCTTGAAATGTTCTTCATAATCTCTGCCATTAAGTCTTCTTTTAAATAACAGTATAAAATTACAGGAGGCTTTCCTTGAAAGCCTCCTGTTTTTTTTAATACTCTACAAGCTTTAAAAAACCTTTCGCACATTTCAGCTGTTCAATCGCGAAGTTCATTATGCTTAAACCGCATACAGAGGTTTGATACTCCACGGCTGTTTTCAGCTTTTCCTCCAATTCAGATATATCCCTCTTGAGCAAGTATATATCGTCTTTTCCGTACCTTTCAATCGCAACAGGAATAGAATCTTTAACTAAAACCGCTGAAAGTCTAAGTACCTCAGACCATCCATGAAACTCTTCAAGCCATAAGGATATATCTTCAAGCATACTCTTGTCTAAAGAAGATTTTAGTTTTTGATAAACTTCCTCCATCCTGAGACTTTTTTTAAAGATAAGACTTAGAGCACCCTGTATATTATTACTTTCATACATTCTGAATATCTCACCGAAAATATCCGTTAAATACTCGGGTTCACTATTATGCAGAGGACTTTTGATATTACACATTGAAAACTCATAAAATTCTTGAGCTGCATCGGGATAAAGCTCCATGCATACTTTTT
>Ga0209201_1003903_pt1 | contig 12570 bp, 11 predicted proteins | sample AD_UKC055_MetaG_FD_184411 | JGI IMG/M metagenome (GOLD analysis project Ga0209201, IMG submission 184411) | Active sludge microbial communities of municipal wastewater-treating anaerobic digesters from USA - AD_UKC055_MetaG (SPAdes) (version 2) | ecosystem: Engineered > Bioreactor > Anaerobic >... | reverse complement strand
TGTATTTCCTTGAATATCATGCGCCGCCTGGGTTATCGGTATATCCCTGACGGCCACCGCGCCGCAGCTGCCTTGCCTGATCGCGGCTTAGCCTGGCTGAGGTCGGTATGAGCGTTGATAAGCCCTACCACCCACCGCCGACACTGGCGCAATACTGCCATCAAGGCTTCATATATCCGCGACGTGTTTTCCATATTTCCTCTCCTGTGACTGGGATGGCGGAGAGTATACCGCAATCTGCGGCACTTGGAAACACGCCTTCTAACCTTTTCTGTCAGTCAATCAGCTACGCCCCACATCCCTCTGACGGCGAGCGCCGCCTGATGCTCGCTCGGTTCGTCGCGCCTGTTACCCGTCCCGGAGTGGTCCGCCAGCCCCGCGCGGCCGCTTGGACACCACGGTGATGGCTCTACGATGCGCACAACCCTCGTGACAGCGGTTTCATTCGCTTCACGGGACGCCTGCTCTCACTGCCCATGCCCGCCGATAGAGCGGCGGTTTCTCAGGAAGCCCTTGTTAGGGTGGTAGGCGGGTTTCACGTGGGCTTCCTCTAGCAAGACCTCTTTCCCATACAACCGAGCCATGGCAGAGGCTTTCCTTCGTGGTGAGTCCACTTGCGCTTCCCACAGCACATTGCAACACGCCAGCCGTTCCTTTGCAGAACCCTTCCAGCCGGACACCCTAACGGCCAGGGTAAGCCGCGCCGCCCGTTCCTCGCCGGCCCAACCACCCTTCACCAGGAGACACCACCACAAGCGCAGCCCTTTTGGCCGCCGCTGAGGGCGGCGTCGGCTTCACCCGATGTTGGGCCGCTCGCTCTTGCGGTAAGACAGAGCTTCGCAACCAGCCTATCAGCGATTCTTGAGCACTACCGGTATGTACACTGGCCAGGGCGTCCTAAAGCGTATCGCGTCCACCGCCAGACGGCAAAACCAGTCCCCACCACTTTGGTAGTAACACAAGTGAGCCTGTCCCCTATGCTCATTGGGCCCCTCACCGGTTGCATCGCTCATCCACAGTCCAAGCCACGGCGCAGACGGCCAGGACCCAAAGCGATGGATGCCCAGGCTGATCCACCGATTCGAGGCTCCCCACTGATCCACGACCATATACGTGGTCGGCATGTAGAAGTTTGAAGAAACCAGCCAGTAGCGCGCCGCCCAAGTCGTGCCATTTTGTGATGGAATCCACACCTGCACATCGTACAAGCCAGGATGTGGGGGTTGCCAGCGTGCCCAGTAGTCAGCCGTATTCCCGTTGACGTAGGTGTACAGCATATCGCCATCGTATCCCACGTTGGTAACTCTCCACCAGTACGGGCAGTTACCCGGCGGACAGAACGTTCCACCCCATCCGCCACGACCCTTGGTGAAATAAGGGTCGTCGTTAGGGTCGCCCACCGTCACCGGATTGTCGTCGTCCACGACAAGGGTTGTTCCATACCTTGGCTCTGGCTGACCAACCCACCGGCCTTGTGCATTCCACGCGCCGTCACGCCACAACCACTGAGACCCAGCGCCGCCGAAGGGATCGGTGGAATTGCCATTCAAACGCACCTCAAAGTGTAAATGTGCGCCGGACGAGGCACCGGTATTCCCGCTGGTGCCGATGATCTGGCCGCGAGAGACTGTCGCGTTGGTGATTACGGCAAGCGCGCTCAAGTGACCATAGAGCGTTTCGTATCCGCTAGAATGGGAGATGCGGAGATGCAACCCGTATCCTGCATAACGGTCGTTCCAGTTGTCCCACCAGGCTGTCGTTACAGTTCCATCCGCTGCCGCAAGGACAGGTTCATAGTCCAGGCTGAAGTCGTTGCCGGCATGCCCCTCATACCAGATACATTCCCCCTCTCCATTTGGCTGAGTCCAGTATGCAATGGCTTGGCCCTGATTGTTCCATCCGCATGCTCCGTTTTCGACCCGTGCCACCCTGCCATCATAGACTACAATGCGGTTGTTGATCTGCCAATTGGGGAACTCGTGGTCGAAATAAGCGGTGAGACGCTTTGCACCATGGTATGGCACGCTCAGGAACGGTGTAGTTTGTTGTGGGCTGAGTGGTGAAACGAACGTAGTGGGCTGTGCCTCGGCGCGCCCCGACGAGATCAGCGCGGCCAATATCATTATCCCGGCCAGCAGGCTGGCAACCGCCGCAATCCGGGCATATTTGCAGGAAGGTAAGCCTTTCATGGTCATTCTCCTCGTGTTACTGTCCCATCTGTAGCCAAATGGGGTAGCGATCCAGTTCCGGAGTGTCTGTTACCCGTCTCAAGTTGTCGCCACTGACGTCAACTATCCAGATGTCGACCTGCCCACGTTCATCCATCCGAGATAGCGCCAGAAGCGAACCATCAGGCGACCAGGTCGGGTCTACGGCGTTCGATGCGACGAGCCGCACTTCTCCCGTCTCTACATTCTCCACGTAGACCCCCGCGTTCCTGAACAGACAGAGGGGATCAACCGGTTGGTTTTCTCCAGGCCGCCAACACCGAATGGTCTCGCCAACACCGCCTATACCAGCTATATACTGTCCCGTCGGTGACCACACAGGTTTCTGATCGGTGAAACCGGAAGTATCCCACGGCAAGTTCAACGAGCGGCGGTTTTGGCCTTCCCTGTCCATCACCCACAGCCGCGGCCACGGAGGCAACGGCGTTCCTTTTCCCGCCTCGGGCATCGGCTCTCCACCGTAAAGCAGGTAACGCTCATCCGGGGACCAAGCATAGACAATTGCCGAGGTATTGCTTTCCAACACCAGGTGTGGCTCGCTGCCGTCGGCGTTCGCCATCCAGATTTGTTCGATGCCCGGTCCACTGATGCTGTAAGCCAATATTCGCCCATCTGGCGAAATCGCGGCGCCGGAAAGGTTGGTGTAATTCAACGCGGCCGGTTGAGCCAACAGCCGATACCTGCCTGTGTGCGCCTCGACCAGCCACAAGCCCGGATTGGCTTGGGAACTCTGCTCAAACAAGAATTCGACTCCATTGGGATGCCAGTTGAAGAATTGTCCTCCCCAGACGTAAGATGTTTCTTGTGCCGTTGCCAGATCGACAATGACAACCGATTCACCTGCTTCCGTGTCATAAGCACTGGTCAGGTATGCTCCATTGGGGGAAACAGTTAATCGTCCCACAACCATTCGATTATCGTCAAGAGTTGTCCAGATGAAAGGAACAGGAGGAGTAACAACCTGACCTCGTTGGTCAACTGTGACTTGTAGTATCTCGGGTTCCGAAGGCGCTGTTCCTGGAGCAAAGAAGACCGCGTAAAGTATAGTGCCTGCCGGACTTGTCGCTGCCTGAAGCAATGGTAAGGGAGTTGGCGTTTGCGCCGACGGCGTAGGTGGCACAAACGGCGTCGGCGTGGGGAACGGCGAAGTGGGCGTAGGTTCAGGAGTAGGCAGCCAGGAACAGGCTTCCGACGGCGGGGTGGGCCACGGCGGGTTGCACGTAGGCGTAAGCGTTGCCTGCGGCGTTGGTGTGGCCAATGGTGATTGCCCTGCGTCAAGTGATGCAGTGGATGACAACGGTGAATATGTTTCACCGGCAGGAGTTGGGCTGCACGACGATACAAACACCCCTAGTAAAATCAGGGCCAGCAAGCCCAGACTGTGGGCAAAACAAAACGCTCGTCTCATTTCGCTTCCTCCTTTGTCAGCCAGACCGGGCGACGGTCGGCTTCGAGTGTGTCCACCACCCGGCGTAATCCTGCGCCATCCCGATTCACCAGCCAGATGTCCACTTGTTCTCGCTCGTCCATTCTCGACACGGCCAGCAGTGATCCGTCCGGTGACCAAGCCGGGTCAATGGCATTGCGCACTGCCAATTGCGCCCTTCTAGCACCTACGGTTTCCACGTATACGCCAGTGCCCCGATACCGGCAAAGCGGGCCAGACAGAAAAGCGTCACCACTTTGCCAACACGACGCCGGTTCTTCGGTCGCGCCCACGGCAGCCACCCGATACCCTACCGGTGACCATACTGGTTCAAATCCAAAGCCAAAAACAAACGGCAGTCGTAGCGATCTGCGATTTTGGCCTTCGCGATCCATCACCCACAATGGGCCGCTGCCATCAGCGTTGGTTGCACTGGGTTCGCCCACGTAGAGCACATAGCGTCCATCAGGCGACCAGGAGAACACGTACACGATCGTATCACTCTCCAGGAGCAAGCGTGGTTCGCTTCCATCGGCGTTGGCCGCCCATATCTGGTGTACGTCAAAGGTATTGGTGGCGTAGACCAGGCGCTGTCCATCGGGGGAAATCGCGGCTCCCGAAACGTCCACCGTCAATGGTTGAGCAACGAGCCGGTGTTCTCCTGTACGCGCATCCACCAGCCACAGCCCCCGGTCAGGCGCATTGTCCTCCCGGAATAAGAACTCGTAGCCGTTGGGATGCCACCCATAGAAGACCCCTTCTGCGCCGACAGGCTCGCCCTTGGTGTTCAACCAGTAAAGCCCCCTGGATTGACTCGTTTCCAGATCAACGATGTCTACTACATCCCCTGACTCGACCGCGGCGACGACCACAGCATACTTGCCGCGAGGCGCGGGAACGAGTCGGTCGAAGTGGGCGAAGTAGTCATAGCCCGGCGTCACTTCTACAGGCGGTTGAAGATCCAGCCTTTGAGCAACCTGTGCTACGCTACCATGTCTGTCAACGCTGCGTCCTTGGAACGAATTGCCCCGGTACGCCAGAGTACCGGCCGGATTCCTCGCTGCGGGCACAAGAGGCAATGGGGTTGGTGTTTGCACTGGCGGTACTGGCGGCTCCCACGGAGTTGGCGTTGGGAATGGCGATGTTGGTTGTGGAGAAGGGGTAGGCAGCCAGGGGCAAGCCAGGGCAGGAGGAGTAGGCCAGGGGGCGTTGCAGGTTGGGAGGGATGGGGTGGCTAACGGCGATTGGCCTACTGTTGTCATCGCAGAGGAAGTGCCTACTGATGCAAGCAGCCTGACCATCAGAGCAATTGCTGCCAGCAAGATCAGCATGCTTCCAATGAACTTGAGTGATCGTATCATCTTTTGGCTCCTTTCGTTTTGTGATTTCGATAGCCGCAAGACTTTGGTACGTGTCAGCGGCCCAACGGCCTGGGCTTCACCTGCGCGGCGGCTGCGGGAAAACCACCTTCGCTGATCAACCTACCTGAAAGCGCGTGCGGCCTTCGGTTTGCCGCAGCTCAGCCGCGTCAGGTGCAAGCCCTTGTTAGGGTGGTAGGCGGGTTTCACGTGGGCTTCCTCTAGCAAGACCTCTTTCTCATACAACCGAGCCATGGCAGAGGCTTTCCTTCGTGGTGAGTCCACTTGCGCTTCCCACAGCACATTGCAACACGCCAGCCGTTCCTTTGCAGAACCCTTCCAGCCGGACACCCTAACGGCCTGGGCTTCACCTGCGCGGCGGCTGCGGGAAAACCACCTTCGCTGATCAACCTACCTGAAAGCGCGTGCGGCCTTCGGTTTGCCGCAGCTCAGCCGCGTCAGGTGCAAGCCCTTGTTAGGGTGGTAGGCGGGTTTCACGTGGGCTTCCTCTAGCAAGACCTCTTTCCCATACAACCGAGCCATGGCAGAGGCTTTCCTTCGTGGTGAGTCCACTTGCGCTTCCCACAGCACATTGCAACACGCCAGCCGTTCCTTTGCAGAACCCTTCCAGCCGGACACCCTAACTAGTAACTATACGGAATGGGTGTCCCCAGGGATACTCCGGTATCCTCCGGGTTACTCCGGGTCGCCTTCCAGGGCGACCTTCCCTTCAACCCACAACTTCAACAACGCCACGATGACGTCCACCAACTTGCGCCCGTTTAGCTTTTGCACCGCCCGCCAGAACGACGGCTGGCTGATGACGGTCGTATACAGGTCAATGGAGCGCCGGCACATCTCGGCCCGCGACATGCCCACCCGCCGGGCATGACGGCCCAGTAGCTCGTAGTGTTCCTCCCCAATCTTTACCTGCTCGGTCATACGTTCCTCTGGCGCGCCGGGCCGGCCGGGGGATCACCTGCCTCAGAATTCGGTGAATTCCCGCCGCCTCAGCCCCTCCAGGTCCAGCGTCCCTGTCTTGGGGTCCAGGTCGATCTCCCAACGTTCCAGCGTGAGCGCACCGATGACCGCATCCACCTCGTAGCCATCTGCCCGCCCCAGATCGGCCACCGGCACCGCGTCGGTCAGGAAGCTCAACCCCTCGATCTTGCCCTGCACCAGGCACAACTCCCGCATGTCAACCTCCCGGCCGCCCAAAGCGACGTGAGCCGGAGGGTCCATTTCCCTTCTAGGGGCGTCTCCCAGGAAGGAAGAGCGGACATAGGTGTACATAGCCCCCCTGTCAAACAGCGCCACCGCCGGCTGTCCCTCAATTTCGACGGTTTTGATGGTGCGTGCCATCTGGCCTCCCGCAGGTTTGGGCCTTACCGCCAACGACTCAAAGACTTCGCAAGTCTGTGCCGCGCTTCAAGTCTCGTCGTAGTACCGGTTGCATTGACAGAAATCTCCCCTATAATAACTCCATCCAGGCCCTTTTGTGGAATACGTGGTCTTGCTAAAACATTGTAGCACAAAATTCCCCCAATGTCAAATCCTCGTATTCTCTCAGGTAAAATGTTACCGAAGGGGGACTGATTCTCTCAAAAGAAAACGTTACCGGAGGTAGACATGAAAACAGGAGTAGAACAGCTGACTTTGGACGAACGCTTGAAGTATTTGCGCATCATGCGTGCCCGGTACCAACAAGCCGATCGCCAGACCAAGACCGCCTTGTTGGATCAAATGGTGGCCGTCACCGGGCTCCATCGCAAGAGCGTACTGCGGCAACTCGGCGGAGATTTGCAACGCCATCCGCGTTCCACGGAACGCAGCGCTACGTATGGCCCGGAAGTACAAGCGGCCTTAACTTCTTTCAACCCGTCTTGCACCTGGTCGAGAAAACTTATACCCCAGCACAAGACGCACAACCTGCGCGGTTGTACCGCCAACATGATCAAGCCCGTCCGCCGCTCCAGCGACTTCTGGAGACCGAGGTGCTGACCGCGACGCAACAAGCGGCATGAGTCGCCCAACTATGTATTATACGGACTATAATATCCAGCCGTATCTATTCTGTTGCCATCTACTTGTATATATCTACCCCTATATCACCTTCTCTGCCCCTGACCGGTCGCGCGGCCCCAAGTGCACTACCTGCTGGCGGAGCGCTGTCTCCTCAATCCCCCCGCGAATGGCGACCACTTCTGGCGGCTGCCATTCGCGCTCTTCTACGATCAGCGCCACCGTCTTGTAGCGCTGGCGCTTTTGCGCATCTACCGATACCGCATACCTGGTGGCCCTGGCAACAACGTCAAGCGGGCTCGCATCGGTCAGCTCCGACGCTGGTCAGGGGATGTTTTGCATTTATAATGATAGGGACAAATTTGCATAAAGTCAACAGACAGCAGAGTCTTTGCGGGGACTATCAGCTGACCCATGGAGAAACCGCAGGGCGCTCACCTGATTTCCTGACCGGGTGGCCTGCATCTGGCGTTGATCCCTGGACGCAAAGTTGAATGATGGAACGAGAACGTCTGGATGTATTGTTGGTAGCGCGGGGGCTGGCGGAATCCCGCAGTCTGGCGCAACGGCTCATCGGCGCGGGCGAGGTGCTGGTGGATGGCCGGGTGGTGGACAAGCCCGGCGCGCAGGTGCCGATGACCGCGACGTTGACGCTGGCTGCCCGGCCGCGCTTCGTGAGCCGCGGCGGTGAGAAGCTCGACGCGGCCCTGGAACGTTTCGCCATCCCCGTGGCGGGGCGCGTCGCGGCGGACATCGGCGCTTCGACGGGCGGCTTCACCGATTGCCTGCTGCAGCGCGGCGCGCTGCGGGTCTACGCCCTGGATGTGGGATACGGTCAACTCGCGTGGACACTGCGCCAGGATCCGCGCGTCGTGGCGCTGGAGCGCACCAATGCGCGTTACGTGACGGCGTTGCCGGAGCGGGTGGACCTCATCGTCTCCGACGTCTCCTTCATCTCCGTGCGGCTGATCTATCCGATGGCGGTGCGTTGGCTGCGCGAGGGTGGGGAGATCGTCTCCCTCATCAAACCGCAGTTCGAGGCGGGCCGCGCGCAGGTGGGCAAAGGTGGCGTGGTGCGCGATCCCACCGTACATCGGCAGGTGCTGGTAGAGGTCTGTGCGGCGCTGGCGGAGCTGGGATTGGGCCTGCGCGGGCTGATGGTCTCCCCGCTGCTGGGCCCGGCAGGCAACCTCGAGTTCCTGGGATGGTGGCAGCCCGGGGTGGCAGGAGATGACGTCCCGGCATGGATCGAGCGGGCGTTGCAAGAAGCGCTCGCACGTTGATGCGTCGCCAGCAATTCCAGAATCGTGGTACAATGCAGACGGGCCGGGTTCGTGCGTGGGACGGCAGCGAGGGAGCCGGGCCGCGGGCATGGTCCGGCTTAAGACTTATGGACTCATGAATGGCATGAATGGCATGAATGGCATGAATGGCATGAATGGCATGAATGGCATGAATGGCATGAATGGCATGAATGGAAGGAAGTTTTGATCCATGGATCCTTCACGGATTCGGAATTTCAGCATCATTGCGCATATTGATCACGGCAAGTCCACGCTGGCCGATCGCCTGTTGGAAGTGACCGGCACCGTGGATGCGCGGCAGATGGCAACGCAATCGCAGCTGCTGGACAGCATGGAGCTGGAGAAGGAGAAGGGCGTCACCATCAAAGCGTCGGCGGTGCAGATGCACTGGCAGGCGGCTGACGGCGAGACGTACGAGCTCAATCTCATTGACACGCCGGGACATGTGGACTTCGCCTACGAGGTCAGCCGCGCGCTGGCCGCCTGCGAGGGGGCGTTGCTGGTCGTGGACGCGACCCAGGGCATCGAGGCGCAGACGCTGGCCAATCTTTACCTGGCGCTGGAGAACGACCTGGAGATCATTCCGGTCATCAACAAGATTGATTTGCCGACGGCGCAGGTGGAGGCCGTGGCAGCGGACGTGGCCGAGCTGTTGGGCATTCCGGTCACGGAAGTGTTAGCGGTCTCGGCCAAGGAAGGGACGAACGTCCCGCTCGTGTTGCAGGCGATCGTGGATCGCGTCCCCCCGCCGCCGGCAGCGGATGTCAACGCGCCGCTGCAGGCCCTGATTTTCGACTCCCATTACGATTCCTACAAGGGCGTGATTGCCTACGTGCGCCTGCGCGAAGGGCGGGTGAACCGCGACACGGTGCTGTTGATGCTGGCGACGGGGGCCAGGACGGAGCCGGTGGAGGTGGGGGTGTTCACGCCGGAGATGACCCCGGTCGCGGAGCTCTCCGCCGGCGAGGTGGGCTACATCGCTACCGGGCTCAAGTCGGTGCGCGAGGCGCGGGTCGGCGATACAGTCACCGACGCGCGGCGTCCGGCGGCTGAGCCGTTGCCGGGCTACAAACCGGCAAAGCCGATGGTCTTTGCGAGCCTGTATCCCTCGGAGGCGGATGATTACGCTAACCTGCGGGACGCGCTGGAGAAACTGCAGCTCAACGATGCGTCGCTCACGTTCACGCCGGAGACTTCGAAGGCGTTGCAGTTTGGCTTCCGCTGTGGATTTTTGGGCCTGTTCCACATGGAAATCATCCAGGAGCGGTTGGAGCGCGAATACGGGCAGGATCTGGTGGTGACGGCGCCCAGCGTGGCCTATCAGGTGCTGTTGCGGAATGGCGAGGAGCTCGAGATCCATCGCCCGGCGGATTTGCCCGATCCCACCCTGGTCGCCGAGGTCCGTGAGCCGTGGATGAAGGTCCAGGTCATCACACCCAGTGAATACCTCGGCGCGCTGATGGAGATTTTCCGACGCAAGCGCGCGAATTTCCTGCTCACCGAAACGCTTGACAAGCGGCGCGTCCTGCTCACCTTTGAGGTGCCGTTGGCGGAGATGGTGATTGATCTGCATGATAAGATCAAGTCGGCGACGCGGGGGTATGCTTCGATGGATTACACTTTCGATAGCTATCGTGCGGACGACCTGGTGAAAGTGGACATCCTGGTCAACCGGGAGCCGGTGGACGCGCTGGCGATCATCGTGCATCGGGAGAAGGCCTACGAGAAGGGGTCGCTGCTGATCCGCAAGATGAAGGAAGTCATCCCGCGGCAGCTGTTTGAGGTGCCGATCCAGGCGGTCACGGGGGGCAAGGTGCTGGCGCGGGTGAACGTCCAGGCGCTGCGGAAGGACGTGCTGGCCAAATGCTATGGCGGCGACGTCACGCGCAAGCGCAAATTGCTGGAGAAACAGAAAGCCGGCAAGAAGCGGATGAAGATGCTGGGAACGGTCGTGTTGCCGCAGGAGGCTTTCCTGGCGATGCTCCGGCTGGACGAGGATTAAGGGCGCCGGGACAGCGAGGAGCGGGTTTTCATGAGTGTTTTGATCGAGCGCTGGTTGGAGATTCCGGTGTCGCGGCGTCGGCGGACGCTCCTGATCGTGGCGGGGGCGATTTTCCTGGGCGTCATCCTGTGGCACACCCGTACCGTGCTGTTGCCCTTCATGCTGGGGCTGCTGCTGGCCTATCTCCTGGCGCCGCTGGTGAAGGTCGTCGAGCGGGGCTGGCGCTGGGTCGGCGCGCGGCCTCGGTTGCGCTTCTTCCGCCGGGCGGCGCGGCCTCTCGCGTTGGTGCTGACTTACCTGCTGGTCATTGCCGCGCTGGTAGGATTTTCGGCGTTGATCGTGCCCATCCTGAGTCAACAGGGGCAGACGCTGTGGGAGGAGCGCGAGAGGGTGTTAGACTACCTCACGGGTCTCGGCGACAGCCTCATCGCGCAATATCGGCTATTGCCGCCGCAGGTCCAGACGCAGATTGATGAGACCCTCAGCCGTTTCACGGGCCAGCTCGGCGTCATCATCCAGCAGGCCTTGAGCGGCACCGCCATCGCTATCTCGTACACGGTCACCTTCGTGTTGGCCGTCTTGCTCATTCCCTTCTGGACTTTTTATCTGCTGTTGGATGCGGAGCGGCTGACGCAATCGGCGAAGCACAACATCCCCTCGGTGATTCGGGAGGACGTGCTCAAAATCATGACGCTGGCAGACGCCGCGTTCGGCTCGTATTTGCGGGGGCAATTGTTTCTCGGCCTGATCATCGGCTCGGTTTCGGCGATCGCGTTTACCATCATGGGGGTGCGCTTTTCGCTGTTTCTGGGGATGGTGGCGGGCGCCTTCGAGTTGATCCCCAACATCGGCCCGCTGCTGGGAGCGATTCCGGCGGTGTTGGTGGCGCTCACCCAAAGTCCAATTCTGGCGTTGTGGGTGGCGTTATACGCGCTGGGCATTCAGCAAGTGGAGAACCTCTTCATCACGCCGCGGGTAGTCGGGCGGAGCGTCAAGCTGCATCCGGTGGTGGTGATGGTGGTGCTGGTGATCGGCAGCGAGTTAGGTGGACTGGCGGGCCTGTTCCTGGCGCCGGTGGCGACCGCGGCGTTGCGGGACCTGTTCCGCTACCTGTATTACCGTTCGGGCGACGTGCCCCTTTCGCCGGAAGAGGCGTTGGACAGAGTCTGGCACGAGAAGCACTTTGACCTCAAAGTGTGAACGGCTTGTCAAAATCGTGAAATGCGGTATAATCTTGATGGCTGGCGGGGCGTAGCCCAGTTTGGCTAGGGCGCTACAATGGGGTTGTAGAGGCCGACGGTTCAAATCCGTCCGCCCCGACAGGAAAAAAGAGATGTCCGTTCTTATTGTGAAGACAATGAGGACGGACATCTTTGTATTACATTTGTGGCAAGTGCTCTTTAAGTTCTTCAGGTATGATTTTCCTGAGGAGTGCTGCCATGGATGATTCAGCGCTTCCTGGAAGCGTTCCGTCAAGACTGCTGTAAACTTCCCTGGCCAGTTCTTCTGTAGCCGCGGTGTAAACCTGCGTTACATTGGCTTGACGATTGATCAGCATCAGATTGCTCGTTGGCGTGTGTTGGAGAAGTCGTTTACGGAGAGCTTGACCTATCAGCGTCGCGAGAAGTGAGCGGGGTGTGAGGAATTCTGAGGCAAACGTGGCCCGCGTTTGCCTTATTTGTTTTTGTCCATATACTAAATTGTGTGCCAGTTGGGCAAATGATAAAAGATCGCCCTATGGCTCGAAGTGTAGGTTTGGCGTATTTGCAGAATGAGGACTGTGGTGGTGAAGATTCTGAGTCAACTTAAACCCAATGCGATTGTTCGCAGCCCGCTGTTCTCTGAACCGCTCAAGGTACTGGTGGTGATGCCGCTGGGCGCAACGACCAAACTGATCGGGCAGGGCATGCGCACGAATCAGGTGCATGAGGCGATCTTGACTGCGGCGCAGCTGGCGACGCTGGACATCGCGCCGGAAGAACCGCCAGGCGACGGCGACCCGTTACGTTTCCGCCTGGCGATTGAGGCGCTGCGCCTGGGATTGGCTTACGAATATGACCCGTACTTCGCGCTCTCCATTGCGCGGATTGATCCCCTGCCACACCAACTGGAAGCTTCGCTGATTCGTTCGGCCCAAGCGCTGACACGGCTGTGTTTGGTGCTGGCCGTTGCCACGCTCTATCTGGTGGCCCAGGGAACTGAAGTTGTGGCCCACGGCAAACGACGCTGG
>Ga0209201_1003901_pt1 | contig 12573 bp, 6 predicted proteins | sample AD_UKC055_MetaG_FD_184411 | JGI IMG/M metagenome (GOLD analysis project Ga0209201, IMG submission 184411) | Active sludge microbial communities of municipal wastewater-treating anaerobic digesters from USA - AD_UKC055_MetaG (SPAdes) (version 2) | ecosystem: Engineered > Bioreactor > Anaerobic >... | reverse complement strand
GACATACTCAAAATCGCGATAGATATTCAGGGTTAGCGTCGATTCCGTTGCTCCCGGAAGATCCGCGCGCGGTTTTTGCGTGGGCGTGATTATGTTGGACACTTGCGGCTGGCTGGAATCCGCGGGGGCAGGGGCGGAGGACTGAGCACCGGGCGCACCGGCTGCTGCGGGCGTTTCGACCGCGCCGGACTGGGATAGACCTCCCAAAGCGGTTCTTACGGCTTCGCGTATCGCCGGACCGCGCAGGTCTCTGGCCACGATGCGGCCTTCGGGATCCAGAAGGAACAAGTAGGGGATTCCGTCGACTCCGAATTGACTGGGTACAGGCGTTTTGGCCCAGTCGCCCAGAAGAATGTGGCGCCAATTCATGCCGTTGTCGGCAATGAATCTCTCCGCATCTGCGGGCTGAGGGTCAAGGTTAAGACCTACGATAATAATCCGCGGGTCATTCTTATACTCCTCGTAAACCGCTTTGACAGCAGGCATCTCTTCGCGGCAGGGCTCGCACCACGCGGCCCAGAAATCGAGCAGGACGTATTTGCCGCGATAGTCGGCAAGATTGAATTCGGTGCGGTAGGGGCTTTGGCTGGCGGCTTGTACGCCGTTTGGTTGGCTGTTCAATCGAATCTCGACCGGCTGGTTGCCTGTGGGCAGCCAATCGCATGTTTGCTCCTGATAGCCCGGGGCCGTGACGGTCAGTTGCCACTGCCCGGCAATCAGCCGGGGGAAAAGGAACGAACCGTCGGCGCCTGTCTTGACGCTCAACAAGGCTATGGGAATGGGGTCGAGCACCACTTCTTCGTTCTGGCTCCGGATCTGAGTCGGGTAAACGTTGGCGTTGGCAATGGGGTTGCCGTCGGGCGCGAGCACGCGGCCTGCCAACTGGGCCGAAGGCCGCAACTCGATGGACATGTGGGCGCGAGCCACGTTGTACGCGATGCGGCCCTCCGGATTGCCGGGAATTGAGTTGGGACGAACAGGCATGTCATCCACGCCGCAGGCCGTGCCAGTGAAGGCCTCGATCCCGTAGTGGCCGATGTCCAGACCGGTAAAGATGTACTTCCCCTCCGCATCGGTTTGGCCAACCCATGCACTTTTTCCGAAGAGCTCAGCGGCAACCATGGACCGGTCAGACGCATTGTTGGCAATTTCAGGCGGAAGCCGCCGCATGATGACGGTGGCGCCGGCCACGGGTTTGCCGTCGATGACGACTTCGCCGGCAATGCCGCGATCTTCATATACCTTCTTCGTAAAAGCATCCAGCGGATTGCCGAATATGTCGACCTCGCCTGTGGGGTAGATCGCGGGCACATTGGCTTGTTCCACCGGTCCGGATCTCAGGTCGCTTTGCATTACGAACACCTGGCGTGGGTTCGTGCTCGATAGCGTGTAGAAGATTCGAATGCCGCCGTCAATCGGTTGCGTGAAACGGGACATTAGATAGGGGCCGTATTCATTGCCGGTCTCGGTATTGCGATTGGGGTCGCTGAGCGCATCGTTCTTTTCGGGAGCATGCATGAACTGGCCGTATGCGTTGTCCCGCTGAGGCTCAAAGATGGTCACGCCTTCAGACCAAGGTCCCCACGGGGTATCGGCCCACCTCAGGGTGATGCCCCGCGGTTGATCCGAGTCGTACAACATGATGAACTTTTGGATTGACGGGACAAAGCCGACGGAAAAATTGCCGACGGCCGCGCTCTGGAACAAGGGAATGGCATCTGTGTCCCTCGATCTGGGGATGAACTGGCCGGCTCCGTCTATGCCGGCGAAGAAGTCCAGCCGGGGCTGTCCGGCCTGGATTTCAGCGATCCTGGCGCGGGCCAGATACACACTGCTTTTGCGGAATTCGCCGCAGCCGTAAAGGTACATCCATTCGCCCGCGGTGCAGAACGAAACGGTCTTGAACCGGCCTCCAGGCCACATGAAAATCGCGGCAAAGGTACGGCCATCATCGATCGAACTCGCCAGGATGCATCCCTGATTGACGTTGAAGACTGCGTACATAACGTCGCCGACCGAGACGCCGCCGGTTGGACGAAGTACGGTGCCTTCATTAAACCCGGCGAGGGTCGGGGGAAGCCACTTGCCATCGGGGCGTGTGCTGACGTCCAGAACCAGATTGGCCGGGTCGGTGCCGCTGGTCGAGGCCAGCACGGGATGGCTTCCAGGTTGCTCCCAGGATTCCCAAGCGGGCCCGAAGAGAAAACAGAGTTGGCCCTTATGTTCAAATGACGTGCCCAGATCGGCTGCCACGATTCCGAACCGTTTGCCGGTTTGACTGAGGGTGGGGGCGCCGGTGGCCCGGTCAACGTCGCCTGTCAGCTGGCAGACCTTCCTGGTCGAGTTGGGGACATAGGCTAGTGGACCGCATCTGATCGTGGCTTGTGCGGCTGCTTGTGGGGCCACTTGCGGGGGCACTTGTGCGGGCGTGGGCCCGGGTGCAAGCACGGGCACGGGCGCGGCCGCAGGTGCGGGTGCAGGCGCGGGTGCGGGTGCGGGTGCGGGAACGGGCGCGAAATTGCCCTGTTGAGCGACAGCGCCGGGTGAATCAGTGGCTGGTTTGACGTTGCGGGGTGTAAACACCAGCAAACCCATCAGAAAAGCCAGCGGAACCAGTGTGGCAACCGCCGTCCAAACATAACGTTTCCACATCAGACGAGCCTCCTTCTCTTCAGATAGGACTCGAAGCGCATCCCGATGACAATCAGACCGATGCCGGCGCAAACCAGGATCAATGCCCGCAGTTGGAAATCCATCTGGAATTCAAAGATGCGCCACACGGCCATCGCCGCAACAAAGAGTGTACCGGCCCAGAAAACACAGCGGTTCAACAACGTCACACCTGTCCAGGCTATGGTCGCACCAAAAACCAGAACGGCCAGATTAGCCGCCAAGATAGCGGCCAGCATCAGGCCTGTGGGAGCCGCGTTCGAGGGGCCAAGGCGCCAGCCAACCACCAAGGCGCCAGACACAATTGCCGTAACGGCCGCAAAGCCCCCTAAAAGCAGGCGCAGTTCGGCGGGCCATGCCTTGCGCAGGATTGTCCAGACCCAAAGGCCTGCCGCCACGAGAGCGGCCGCCGCCAACGGAACAAACGGCTTCAATCCATTTGCGTTTCCCGCCAGGCTCAAGTTGAAGACCTCTTGCGCATGCCACGACGACATCGCGACAAGCGGAATCACGAGAAAGGCCGTCCCGAGGCCTACGGCATTCTCACCTGCGCGCTTCCGGTAGGGACCCGAATATGACAACAATCCCCAAGGTAAAAAGAGCATGGCCATGGCCAGTGCCGCCAGGAAAAACCGGCCGACGCCTCCATCGGCAATGGCAATGGCCACGGCCGTCACACTGACGGCCACCATCGTGGCGCCAAACGCGCGCGCGGTACCCCAACCGTAACAAACGGGCACAAAGATTGCCGCCACCAGGATCGGATAACCATAAACCTGCGGTTGTAACCCACCACTGCTGAATACAAAGAATCCTTCAAGAAACCAAAGCAGACTGACGACCAGCGACAGCATAGTGATGGAGTTGCTGCGGATAACCGCGGCGACCGCAAACGAACCGAGGGCCCAGAAAAGAAACAGTATATGTTCGGGTGTGGCGCCTGGTATGCTGGCTCGCCCGGCCAGCCCCCAACTACCCGACAGCGGGATGTGGTAGATATGGCAGAGCAGCAGCAGGTCTATGCCGAACATGAGTACGCCGAGGAAGATCAGCACATGGCCCAGCTGTGGGCGGCTCCCTGAAATGCTCCGGAAGTACAGTCCGCTTCCCAAAAGGGCCATCATCGTTGTCACAATCAAGACGGCCTGCCCGTTCGGGGGTATTCGTTTCCAATTGTACACAACCAGGGTAATGATGCCGGCCGCGATGAGCATGGCCCCGACCCCGTAAACGGCCGCGAGGAATGACACACGGGCCTCCCGTTCACGGAACACCCGCCCCGTGATGAACGCCTGGATGTCTTCGGCGAGTTCCTTGGCGGACGGGTGGCGGTCTGCCGGATTCCGAGCCATGGCCCGTTCGCAGATGGCCGCCAACTCCGATGGAATTTGGCGCTCGACCTGGAGCACTGGAGCCGGCCGGCGGCTTGACACCTTGTCGAGAATATCCATCGCGCTGGTTCCCGTAAACGGCGGCTGGCCGGTGAGAACCTCGTACAGAACCGCTCCCAAGGCATATACGTCCGAACGTTCATCGACATGTTCTACATCCCCGGCCGCTTGTTCGGGGGCCATATAGGCCGCGGTCCCAAGGACGGTCCCGTCCGCGGTTTGAAAGACTGCCGCTCCCGACGGATATTCCTCGGGGGAGGCCATCTTTCCGTCCTCACCGGGAGACGCAGCGGAGGCGTGCGATTTTGCCAGCCCCCAGTCAATCACGACCGTTTCCCCGAACTCGCCCACCATGACGTTCCTGGGCTTGATGTCGCGGTGAATTACGCCGCGGCTGTGGGCAAAGGCGATGGCTTGGCACAGGTCCACGACGTGTGGCAACAGTTTCATGCGTTCGCTGGCCGTTTTGGTCTGAACCACGGCTTCGTGCAGCGTTTTGCCGCGCACGAGTTTCATTGTGTAATAGAGCGTGCCGTCGGCGCGGTGGCCCACTTCATAGACCGGGACGATCCCCGGGTGTTCGAGTTGTCCGGTGAGTTGCGCCTCGCGCAGGAAACGGGCTGAGACCTCGGCCACATGCCGCACCGGCGTGTCCCCGCTCCCACTGGGCGCAGGAGGGAGTAGTTCCTTGAGCGCGATGTCGCGGCCGATAACCTGGTCGTGTACAAGCAAAATGCGCCCCATCCCGCCGCGCGAGTGTTCGCCCCGCTGTGAATAACGTCCGGGGGTCTCATCGAGGATGAAGCTGTCGGCGGGCAAATCCTCGGGTTTGGGTTTCATGAGCGGGAGTTCGGTGCTTTCGAACCCTTCCCCCGTTTGCACAAACGATTCCGGTATTTTGGAAACTGCCAAGCCAGCCTTGAGCAGGCATCGGGGGCACAGACCTTCCGGCGCGTCGGCGGGAAGTGGCGACCGGCATTGGGGGCATTGCGCTTGACGGTTCATCTTGTCCCTCCAAGGCATTTCCTGGGTTGTCATTCCTTTATAGAAGGGAAACTCGCGAAAGGTTACGGAAACAACAGTGCCTTGGAGTGGCGGGATTTATTCCCGGCAGCTCAAGATGGGTCGGCAGACACTATGGAATCGACCGGGCCAGCCGCATCCCAGATTCTGATTGTATCCGGGGCTCGTCCGTTTGTTCCGCACGAAGCAGCGAGGGAACGGCCGTCCGGGCTGAAGGCGATACAATAATAGGAGGAGGACTCGAGCTGGCCAAACGTGGCGAGGGAGTCGCCGGTTTCGGGGTCCCAGATACGGATGTCCATGCCACCGGTGGCGATCCGGTTGCCGTCGGGACTGAAGGCCAGACCGTGGACCCAATGCGGATGTTTGAAAGCGGGCCGGACTTCCTGCCCGGTATCGGCGTCCCATAATCGCATTTTGGTGTCGAAACTGCACGTTGCGATTTGCTTCCCGTCGGGCCGATAGGCGATGTCAGTGATAGGTCCGTCGTGTGCCTGTACGGCGCGCAGGAGTTTGCCGGTTACCACATCCCACAGGGCAATATAGCCGTCAAACGTGCCGCCTGCCACCCGTGTGTAATCGGGATTGAACAAGAGGATGTTGACTCGCTGCCGGCTGTCTCCGCCCGGATTGAAATAGAAAGGCGTGAGCTCGTTCGGGATTTCTTCGAAACGCATCATGTAATCGCCGGTGTTTGTATCGTGGATACCCGGGACGCCTTCGTTGTCAAATCCCAATTCTTGGTTTCCGTGAGGCGAACAGCGATCAGGCATATAACGGTGGCTGTGGTCTTCAACCTTCCGGCCCGAGGCACAGTCCCAAGCAAGCACATTCTCCGCAGTCTCTACCAGCAGGAGTTTCCCATCCGGGCTGAATGCTAAGTCGCCGATGGCCGTTTCCGGGAAGCTGATGATGCGGGTCTCGTCAATCGGCTCGACGTTCCATAGCTTGATGGTGCGGTCCCGCGACGCGGATACGAGTCGTTGCCCATCCGGACTGAAATCCACGCTGAGTACAGTGTGGCTGTGTCCCCGGAACGTGGCGGTTGGGCGGCCGGTAGCCGTATCCCACAAGCGGAGCGTGGCGTCGCGCCCTGACGAGCATAGCCGCGTGCCATCCGGGTTGAAGGCCACGGCCTGCACGCCTTGGGTATGGCCGCGGAGCAGCAATCGTTCGTTGCCCGTGGCTGTGTCCCAAAGGTGGACCAATTGATCTTCTCCGCCACAAGCCAGTAGCTTGCCATCAGGACTGAACGCCACGTCAAAGACGCGACTGCCTCCAGACTCCTGAAGTGTGCGCACGGCCGCGCCCGTGGAAGCATCCCAAATCCGTACCGAGCCGTCCCAGGCCGAAGTGGCCAGCCACTGTCCATCCTTGTGGTACGCAATCGCCGCTATCAGGACATCCCCAGCAGCGGCAAATGAACCCTCCTCTTTGCCGGTGCTTGCATTTCGAAAGGAGACACGTCCTGAACACGTGCCGACTGCAATCCGCTGGCCGTTCGGGCTGAACCGGGCGCAATTGGGCTGGTCCTTCAGGTCGAGCGCCCAAATGGGGCGCCACTCCGTGACATCCCACACTTCCAGCGCGCCCACCGACCCGGTGGTGGTGAATACGATTCGGTTTCCCGTGGTGTCGTAAGCAGCCATGGATGCCTTATAGCTACTCGTTCCGCCACGTTCGTGTAGCAGCTGACCGGTCTGAGCGTCCCAGAGCCGGAGGAATGTGCCGGTGGAGATTAAGCGAAGTCCGTCCGGACTGAAAGCGGCGGACAAAGCGTCGGTCGGATACGGGGCGAGCGTCATTTGGCTTTGGTCGGCCAGGGATTTGATTCGATACCATTCCCACCCCCGCAGTTCCGCCGGGCATTGTTCGAGCAGATCCTTGAGCGTGCTGGAGTTGGTATCGAGCGCCTGTTGGGTCAGCATCATTTGGCGGCTGTACAGGCGTCTCCTGACCTCGCGCGTCTTGGCATCGGCGACGAGGCGCGCTTCTTCTGCGGCTTTGCGGCCCTGTTCGGCCTCAAGAAAGTTCTTCCGGGCACGATACCAGAGTGATGCGGAAACCACAAGCGCACCTGAGAGCAGGAGGACAAACGCCGCAGCCACGGAGACGGGCAGCCAGTGACGCCTCAGAGTCTTCCTCAAGACGTAGGCGGCGCTGTCTCGTTTGGCTTCGATGGGTTCGCCAGCCAGATAATGATTGATGTCGCGGGCCAATTCGCCCGCAGTCTGGTACCGGCGGTCGCGATCTTTGGCCAGGCATTTGAGGATGATGGTCTCTACTTCGTCGCCGATATTGTGACAGAACGCTCTTGGTTTTGCCGGCTCCTGATTGCGTATCCGCTCGAGGATATCCAGGACATTGCCGGTAACTTCGTAAGGGAAATGCCCGGTTACGACCTGAAAGAGTATCACGCCCAATGCGTAAACGTCGGTCCGGAGATCGATCATTTCCGGCCGGCCCTCGGCCTGTTCTGGCGCCGCCCACGGGGGGCTGCCCACAAACTCTCCCGTAATGGTCATCACTCCCATCTGCGATTCTCCGGCAACCTCGCCGAGGGCTACCCGTGCCAAACCAAAATCTAGCACATGGGGTTCGCCCTCAGCGTCCACGAGGATGTTGGCCGGCTTCAAGTCGCGGTGAATGATCCCGCGCAGGTGGGCGGCATTTACGGCATCACATGTTTTCGCGAACAGCCGGAGGACATCATTGATGCCCAAGAGGTGTTCCTCAACGTACTTGTCCAGCCGCTGTCCGGAAATGTAGTCCATCGTGAAATAGAAGTTGCCCGAGGCAGTCCCGCTGTCGTGTACAGACACAATATGTGGGTGGCGGATAGCCGCGAGGATGCGTACTTCGCGTTCGAATCTGGAACAATCTTGCGGTCCGGCAAAAGGACCCTCCCGCATCACCTTGATGGCGACGCGCCGCCGGGTAGTCTTGTGAATGGCCTGGTACACGACGCCCTGCCCACCGCGGTGCAATTCCTGGAGGATTTCGTAGCCCGGGATGCTGTCCCCCGCCAGAGGAGTAGTGGTTGCGGTGGCTGGCGGTTTGTCCTTGGGCTCGAGCAGGGGGGGCTGGTCCGGCAATGTCTCGCTGGATTCGCAATCAGAGCGCAGGGCCGTGTTCAAAAGGCATTGGGGGCACAGCCCGTGGAGGGCGTTGGAAGAAATCGCCGAACCACAAATCGTGCACAATGCCTCGGTGCGCATTCTTACGCCTCCGGCGGATATTCTCAATCGCTTTGGCACGTAAAAGCAACTAAACAAAGCAGGAAGTCTGTAACCACACTCCCCCTTTTCCTTCTTTAAGTGACAAGACAAGAGGAGAGTCAACATAGAACAAAAAAGGAAGGCATTCGATGTTCAAATTAAGTGCGGTAACAAACGATTTGGCCATGGCCGCGGAACAAAACCGGCTCGAACCGGGCTACGAGATGGAGAAAGAAGTCTTCCGTATCCGTCAATTTCTTTCAAGGAAAGATCGCAAGAACGTTCTAATAGTGGGAGAGCACGGCGTTGGTAAGACCAAGCTGGCCCAAGGGGTTGCCATTGCTGGCGTAAAAGGCGCTGCCGAGGAAGGTTCACGTCAGTGCAGGGTACTTGAACTGAATCTGCCGGCCCTACTGGCTATACCAAAGGAGCAGTGCCAGGATGCGATGGCTTCCCTGGTGAAGTTCCTCAAGGCGAACCCGGAGCGGGTCCTGTTTATAGACGACATCAGCCCGTTATTTTCCGCGCAAGACGACGCGAGTGTGAGAAACGTGTTGGGGTCGGCTGTTCGGACCGGCGAGATACCATGCCTCGGAACGCTGACCACGGAGGAGTATGGCAAACTGGCCGCAGCGAACGCCTTGGCGGGCGCGCATCTGGAGTTGCTGCGGCTGGAGCCGGCGTCCGAAGAGAAAACGACCGCCATTCTGGAAAAGATTCGGCCGGCGCTTGAACGCCATCATACGGTTCAGATTGGAGACGAGGCGCTTGAAGATGCAATCAGGATGACCCAACAGTACATGCCGAAACAACACCTGCCCGGCAAGGCCATAGAGGTGCTGGATCAGGCATGCGCGCGCTATAAGCTCAAGATCATTTCCCGCGACCAGTGTGCGGACCTCGTGGACTCGGGTTCGCTCAGACATTTGGGGATCAAGGTGGGCTCGCATGATGTGAAGCGCGTGGTGATGGAAATCACGGCGATCGACATCGACGTCGACCAGGCGGAGGCGTGGAGGAAACAATTGGAGCAGCGGATGAAACGGCATGTCGTCGGTCAGGACGATGCGGTTGAACAGATCGCCACCGTCATGACCAAGGTCCGGATGTCGTTCGGGAAACCAGGTCGTCCCGCGGGCGTGATGTTGCTCGCCGGCCCTACCGGTATGGGCAAGATGCACGCCGTGCGCTGCCTGACTTACCAGTTACTGGGATCGGGCGAGGACCTTACGGTTTTCAATCTGGCCAACTTCACTGCACCTGAAGACTTCCAGCGGCTTTTCGGAATAGCACCAACCCATGAAGGTAACGCCGCCAAAGGACTTTTGGCCAAGGCACGAAACGCCCCGTTTGCCATCATAGCGTTTGAAGGCATCGAACACGCCCCGCAGGCCTTCTTCGAAACATTGGCGCCAATACTAGCCTCAGGGGTCATGAAAGACCTAAATGGAGGGGAGATCGGGTTCAAGAATTGCCTGCTCGTACTGACGCTGAACATGCCATCTGCAACGGGAGGAACGCTAACCAAGGAATCCGTGGCCCAATACGTCTCCAAGGAAATCCTCGACTGCTGCAGCGCAATTATCGCTTTTCGCGGAATTGAACTTCCCGAGGTGCGCACCATCATCCGAAAAGGGCTGGAAGAACTGTATCGGACGTTGAAACCGCGCGGGATCGGATTGCGAGTGCACGACGGGGTTTATGACCTGGTAGCATCTCGGGCCTACGACCCGGATAACGGCATGGCCGGGCTTCCGGAGGTGTTGGAAGGCTTGGTGGCGAGACCGGTCAGCAACCTGGTGGAAAGCGGCAATGTCCCAAGCGGCGGGACTATCGAGGTTACCGAAAAGGGCGGCACAGTGCTCGTTCGCGTCGCCGAGTAGACGGGCAACAGAAACGCACGGCTTCCCTGTCTAACATACGATCAAACATGACCGGGGCCGGCCATGATGGCCAACGCCAGCAGCGCGATAAGACCGAGTGCCAAGAGCGGTCCCAGGACATTTCCAAGGACAAGAAGCCACTGCCGCCGCCACGCGTTGAACGCTGGGAAGAAAGCAGCAATAAGGAACACAAGACCTATTCCATAGGAGTCGATGAAACGGAGCAACTGCGTCGGATAGTGGTGGGCGCTGAAGTAGTCCGCCAGGATAAAGAACACGATGCCGACCAAGAAGGTCTCGCCTGTTCCAAGAAGAAAGACACCCGCCCCGGCCAGCAGCCGCGTGAGCTTAGACGTGCCATTGTTTTCCGGGCCTGTCTCGGTTGCGTCGTCCTTTTTCTTTCTCCGGGCCCACGCTATGCTTGCCAATATCACCACCAGCCCTGCGGCAAGGGCGGCCATCAAACCGGTCAGGAGGTGGTATTCGGACAGGATAAGAACTGCAAAGGCAGCCATGGCGGTGTTGATGCTCAGCGCACCAATAAACGCCTCCCGGGTCGTTGGGATCCGCCTTCTTCCGATGAGGGATCTCGTTTCCATCATGACCAGCCTTTCCGCGAGATCATCGCCGCGTCAGCTCGTTCCCTAGTCCTCAGAAATGAGTTTCGGATCTGGCGGGCAACGTCAATACGCCTGAGAGCGCGACAAACGCGAAGCACGGCAGGGGTCGGCTAAGGGTCCCCGCATGGAGATTTGCCGCCCGTCCGGTCCGCCGTGCATTCAGTGATCATAGTGACAACCATAAACACCAGCGCCCCAAACGCGGCCAGTGCGAAAGCCCACTTCACGCACGCATGGCCGGTTCTCATTGTCGAGTCCTCCTTTCATTCCAATCGGCGAGGCATGTCCGCGCGGCCCTTCTACCGATAGCTTTGAAGCCGTTTGACGAGCAATCTGTAGCAATCTTGTTTGGATACGGGCTTGATGCTCTGGTAATCAGGATGATGCGAGTTCTGCATGTCGACGATCACCCACTCGCCTTGGCGGTCGCAGACCACAAAGTGCACCATTCCCTGCTCCCAGTTCTGCGGGTTGAACAGGCAGTCTGCATAAAGAACGTAGTCGGCATCCACGGGATTCTTCTTCACATACTCCCTGAACTCGCGCGCGAGATCCCACAGGTTTTTCATCTCATTTGGGTCGGCGAGGGAAGCCTTAAGCAACAGGGACTGCTTGGCAGGTTCCGCCTTGAACAAACCCGCCTCATTAATCATTTTCGCGATGTCGCCGGCGCTTGCGGCGTCTTCCTGATTGCCCCCAACCCGCGCCGGGTAAACCACCAGCGTCGCCTGGGGTCCCAATTGTTTCATGGCCTTCTGGCGGTCCGGCAAAGGTGCGGTCTCTTCCTCGGGCGGCACCCCGCTCCGTTCTGCCATGATGCGTGCCATTTCACCAGGTGTGGCCGCCTTGGCGGTTTGCTCGTTGAGGCCGAATCGCGGGGCCAGGCTTTCGACCAGCGCGGTACAGCAGACGAGCAAGTCGCCATCGCCTCCCAACGCCTTCCATGCACGATCCTGCGGCGTGAGCCGCTCGCTCCAGACCAACGCGCCCGACTTGTCCACCACAATTGCGCGGATTTCGTTCACGCGTTCCCGGCCATTGAAGTCGGCGTACAGGGCATACTCCGTTGTAATCGATGCGGTCTTGATATACTCACTGAGCGAAGCTGCCACCTGTGCCGGGTCGGTTTGGGTTCCGGGCGCAAAGGCGGTTTTTCCCAGCTCGATATTCTTCAGCCCCTTCTGTTCGAGCTGCCACCCAATGGCTTCAGTCATTCGGTCAAATGGGTTTCCGCCCACCCGGGCCGGAAGGATAGTCAGCGACGCGTCCGTTCCCCGGGATTTGAGGAGATCCAGCCGTTGCTGCTGATCAGGCGTGGGCCCCGCCATTATCGCCGGCTCTGCGGCGTCCTGGGCGGGTTTGCATGCCGGCAGAATGACTGCCAGTACAAACAGCGCCATCGCTATATCGAGACGGACCTTTTCGCTCATCTCACACCGTCCTTTCCGTTTGGTGCAGCAGACCATGTTGCGCACCTCCTATACAGAAGGAATCCTGCCCAGTGGTTACTTGCGGATCATTTCCTCCACAGGCCTGCCATCGACGAAGAGGCCCGTTATCACGCCGGTGCCGCGCGAGATACGGACCGTGACATAGACCATGGAATTGCGGGCGCGTTCACGATAGATTCTCTCCGCCTCGGGCGCCGCGGCCTCCTCCATGTAGTAGCGGTCGAACGGCCAGACGATCTGGGCTTTGCCGGTGTTGCCGGTTCTCAGGTTGTACTCAGGCTGGAGGGTTACGGCCAGGTAGTCGTTTGAGTCGGGGG
>Ga0209201_1003892_pt1 | contig 12589 bp, 12 predicted proteins | sample AD_UKC055_MetaG_FD_184411 | JGI IMG/M metagenome (GOLD analysis project Ga0209201, IMG submission 184411) | Active sludge microbial communities of municipal wastewater-treating anaerobic digesters from USA - AD_UKC055_MetaG (SPAdes) (version 2) | ecosystem: Engineered > Bioreactor > Anaerobic >... | reverse complement strand
GGGGAAAGGCATGAGCATCTGCAGCGCCGCATTAAGCCGTTGCTCTGAGGTGAATTCGGGAACACGGTACTCGGCCATCGCAACCTCCTGTCATAGGTGAAAGTGGATGCCTGCTATTATCCCTGAAGTAGCCGCTCGTGGCAAGCTTATGAGATCGTGAAAGTGTTAACCTATTCTGAACCATCCCTGAAATTCGATTGATAAAGTACCACCTCTTGCCTTGACTTATGGCCAGGGTCAACGGGTTTGTCTAAACTCGAGTTACAAGCAAGCGATTGAAAAACGGCTCGTAGTATACTAGCCTCATTTTCCCAATTAAATCGAGTTTCTGCTGCCCTTCGACCATTTTCGCTCATCTTGTTTCGTAAATCTTCATCTTGAGCAAGCCGAATTATTGCAGATGCTATTTCGGTAGGGGAAGTGGGATCTACCACCAAACCACAGTCATTTTCCACTAATACCTTCTGTATAGTGGGCACATTGGCCCCCACAACTGGTAACCCCATAGCAAGGTATTCATAAAGTTTTTGTGGAGCTGCCAGAAAATGAGATCTATCGATAGGCAACACTAAACTGATGCCTATATCACTGATCGCAAGCCAACGAGCAACTCCTGAAGGGGGAATTTGCTCAGCCAACTCTAAAATACCTGCTTTACTTAAGGCAGCCACAAGATTCATGTTGGATAAACTACCGGCAACGCCGCCAAGGGCTATAAATTTTACATTGGGTATAACTTCAGCAACCAACTTCATAGCATCAAGGAGCTGCTCTGCGGCATAACTTGCGCGAAGTGCCCCAGCGTGAATAGCAATAATTGATTCTGGGGCCGCTTTTGCATGGATATCGCAGCTATCTAACCGAAAAGATGAAATCTCTGGATAATTGCCAATAACAACCCCCTCTTTATTTAAATAACCATAAATTCTCTTGCGCTCTTCACTAACATGTATAACTTCATCAGTGTACTTACTTAGACTTTTCATCAAAGATCTAAGCAATCTTTGAACTGATCTTTGCATAGTTCTAGGGAATGCCAATCCCCGATCTTCATAAACTTCTCGTAAATCAACGACTACTTTGCAACCCACCAGCTTTTTCGTTATAATTGCTACCAGCCAAGCATCAGGCTCAGAGCACAGACATATAGCAGGCTTTAAGAATAGCAACTTGCGCAAAAGTAAAAGACTTATCCATACTCGTTGAATGATGGCCAGTATTATATACAATAAATTACTATCATACCAAAAATTTCTCTTTGGGGAAGGGAGGGTAATATGAGTTACTTGACTTTCAAGTGATGTGTCGCTGATCGCACCAGGCATAATTGTAATTACAGAACATCCCATCTCCAAGGATGTTTTTAAAAAAAGGAGAGTGCGCGGGTAGTTCACTTTTCCAACACACGAAATGAATGCCACTGATCTTTGCATACAAAACTTTCCCCCCGCCGAAGTACAATTTCTAGAGAAACTTTATAAATATGTAAACTATTGACATTAACACCCCAAAAATCATCATCATAATCCAAATGTCTACTCTATATTTATGATAAGCAAGATACCCTTGTGCTACAATCAATGCGGCATATGGAATAAAAACAACTATATGTCTACTCGTAAAAGTAAATAAGCTTGCGCTATAAAACGAAATAAAAGATAGGCTCCACAACCGCCCATTCTGAGAACGAAAAGCCAGCGGAAAACCTAAAGCCAAAAAAGGAAGAAAGGCAAAATGCAAAAGGGTTCCTGCGCCTTGGAATAATTCTTCAAAATGTTGTCCAATGATAGGCAAAGGATATATTAATCCATAGGCTATACGTAGAAAGACAGAAATAGGCAACGGTGCAGAAAAAATATAATTCGAAATTCCGGATGAAATGGAAAGACGATAATCAGTATAGGTCCTAGCATAGAAAACTACCGGTTCAAGCACCATTTCGCTTGCCGTTTCGCTGGTTATTTGCGTTGCTGCAGCTAAAAGCATACATAACATAGCAATGCGATAAAGCACACTCCCTTTACCAGAAACCCAGCGTGGTTTGAGTATAAACGAGTTACATACTAATGCTATTATCAAAAGAGGAAACACCAGCACTTGTCTTGTTTCCCAAATTATGGCGGCCACAATAGCAGTCCAAAGCCACGCTTTAATTATTTTGGATCTAGTTGCACTAATGATCGCATTATCCCATTGAAAAACCCCCCAAATTATCAACAATGAGACCAGTATATCGCGAAAAGTATGCGCAGCATTGAAAGTCATAATAGGCAATAACCCAACAAATAATGCAATATTATTTGCCATTTCGTGTATAACTTGATTGCGCCGAGCAAGCACAAACGTAATAACTGCTATCCACCCCAACAACATGGCATTAAAGAATCGAGGGAGCATGGTATTGAAGCCACCCCAAAGCTCCCCAATACGATACAAGATGCTTACCAGATAGATATATCCAACAGAATTATTATAATAACCAACAATATCACGAATGACTGAATACTCGAGGAGCGAGGTATTTGTTGCTATTTGTTTTGCATATAGTTCATAATTCAAATCATCAGAACCGCCATAGTAATAGGGTGTCCCATAATAATTCATGTAGAAAATATATATTATTATCGCAATCAACACATTTGCGCAATACACGATAATGAACAAATGGCTGGCTGATTTCCCAGCTTTATGCGACAAGAGAACGCCCAAAAAGCCAAAAGATAAGAAGGCTATCATTACAGATGGGGATCTCATTATTACCGAAAAAATGAGAGCGGTAATAATAGCAAGAATCAACAATACATATGCAAAACCCAATCTTGGCTTAGTAGAAATTGAATCTGAATTCATGATCTTTGTTCGCGTTACCATTGACACTATTACTACTGCACCATAAAAAGACAGGGTAATGGCACAAGAAATAATCCTAAATTATCTATTTGCAAATTGCCGACCGAGTTAATATTTAGAATCCATACTTGTAACGCACTCGCACCCTGAGGCGCTTGTAATATACCTGAAAATGTAGTCCACTCTGGTGTGGGCTGAGTAACTATATAAGTAGAAATATTATCATCCCAGGCTTGTGAATCTTCCAATAACCAGCGTATCCCAATCAACGGGCGCGAACTGGGAGCAGTACGATACTCCCCTGTCAAAACATAGCTTCCACAAGAATCCACAACGACTGGTAGGGATTCTGTACTTAACCCACTGATGGTTTGTTCTTGACCCTCAATTTCCAAAATCAAGTTTTCAATGTTCATAGATCGTTCACGAGCTGTAAGGCGACAATGACAAGCACCATTACATAGGCCTATTGGCAACTGTAAAAAGTTCCCCTCTCGTGGAAGTATAGCTGCCTCAAACCCACCATCAGGAATAAGGTTTACTGCTGTCCCGACCTGATATAATTGCTCACCCCAGACATAGAAGTGGAAATTACCCGATTCAAAAGGAAATTCTCTCCAAGATAATTTTGAGGCAAATTCAGGCGTGATTTGCCAAACCATTGCTAAGTGAACAGGTCGCTGTAAAGCTAAATCGTGTATGTCAATATAACCGCCTAATAATGTCTTGTCAGTAAAAGCAGAAGGACATTGCCAAGAGGGTAGTGAAAGGGATAAAGTCTTTACCATTGTAGTTTCAAATGCATGTGCATTGTCATTTATCCGAAACAAACGAGCGAGACCAAGATAGGCTTCTAATTGTACTTGCTCAGTACCTGAAGAAATTGCCTCGTTGTAGCTGCTTATCGCCGCAACGTATCTATCACTTCTGCTCGCAAGTCGATCTCCCTCTTGTAAAAACATCCTTCCCGTTTGGTAGGTCTGATATTCAGAAGAACGATTGCGTTCGAGCAAACCCTGCACACGCAATTGATAATCTTTCATTTTTACTTCTCTGGCATTAAAAGGCATAATAAAGATTTGATTTGCCCATATAAGACGCCAATCGTTAGCAGCTGACGATGGAGTAGCGAGATAATCAACAAAAGCAAGCATTCCTATGTTAACCAAAACTGGTTTGTAGACATACCCGCAAAATAATATAGCAATCACACAAATAGCCGAAATTCTGATCTGCTTCATCAAAAACACTCTTACTCAAGTGATAAACCAAGATTGCCTAACGCCTTCTCGAACCTCGCCTGCCATGTATGCTGGCGCGCGATTTGCTGTCGCCGTTCAACCATAGCCGAAGTGTTCATGCATTTAAGCTTTAGAGCTGCCTGAACGAATGCGTCCGGCTCATCGGCACATATGACTACCCCCTCTTCTTGAAAAGGGAGCACTTCAGGCATAGACGTTGAAATCACTGGCAAGCCAGCTGCTAAATATTCATAGAGTTTGATCGGGCTGGTACTCCTAATCAAATCATTCAATACAAAGGGAATCATGGTAATATCAAATCTAGCCAGGATAGCCGGTAAATCCTCATAAGGTTGCCTCCCTAAGAAATGAATGTTCGGACGAGTGAGACCTTGTCGCTGCTGTGCATCCAACAACACCGGCCCCACCAGAACAATATCCCATTCCGGTAAAGCATCTGCCACAGCCGCCACTAAATGCACATCAAACCAGGCATAGAGTGTGCCTACATAGCCAAGTACAGGCCGGGAGTGCAGAACTTTCAATTGAGGCGTGATCGCGAAATGTTCATATTCTACGCCATTTGGCACATATTCCAGCTTGGCGCCAAATTCCAATTCAAACTTACGATAAAGATGTTCACTGACAACCCAAATCCGGTCTGCCATTTGACATAAACGCCGTTCATTTTCTATGACTGATTCTGAAAGATGTGGAAAGTCAGACCAATCATCCAAACAGTCATAAACCAAGAGAGGGGGTTTATAAAGCAAGGGTTGAACAGGAGCTGTCGCATATACATGAGCATCCGCTCCAAATTCACTAAAGCGGTGAAGAAGCCTACGACTTTGCCAATTACTAAACTGAACAAAAGGGGGAGGAAATACCGGGAAGATTGAACAAAGGTGCCCCACAGGCATATTCGGTAAAGAGTGACGTCGAATCCCTCTGAAATAATTAGCAATTGAGCAGGTAGAGAATATCTCTATTGTATATCCTCCCTTACTCAATACTTCAGCAAAATGATGTGGGCGCTGACGCCACGTAAACCAGTAAGTAAAAAGGGCGATTTTCATCTTAATGAATGCTCCTTTGTCAATGTGTTATATAGACAACGGGATGCCTGATGTGCATCTTCTATGAAACGAGGCTGTTTTCGTCTCAACTGCTCTCGCAGAGAAGCTCGATGAGCAAGAAGCGTAGCAACTTTCAGTTCCGCTTCAGACGTTACGAACTTTTCCAGTGGGATACATAAAGCGTCGTCTCCATAAATGTAGTGAGCCATCCCGCGAGATTTGGCGCTGTAAGCCAAAAATAACACAGGTGTACCAACTGAAGCCGCATGAATTCCACAATGCATTCGTGCGGCAATCACAGCATCACACTGTGCCAGAATTCCTTTCATCTTCCGCACTCCTGGGTCATCAGAAATTATGCCTACACGGTTTGGAATTTGTGGCTGAATGATCTCGTAAATGCGCTGCAAGTAGCGGAGATCATCATCAGACACATCTTCACTTATAACATGCGGCAGCAATACAATCTCCACATCATGCCTCAAAGCTAATTGCACCAGAGCAGTAGCTTGCAATTGCACGACTGTATCAACGGAATTATCTTGTAACGCATATTTGACAGATAAAGGACTCAAATTTATGCCAACAAGTGGCAAACTTGGTTCTTTACGTGTATAACTATAGCTATGATCAATAGGGGTCAAAAATGCGGGATCAGCAACAGGGCAGACAGTATCCGAAATTCCAACAATGTTCAGATATTCAATCGTCAATGGCTCACGAGCAGTAATTAAAGTCACTCTTGATAAATGCTCTACATAGTGTTTTTTTGCTAAAGGCCAGGCTTCGAATGGGCCTATCGAAGCACCCCAGACAACAAAAGGAATTCCATTGTTCAAAATATATTGACCAATGTCTAACAACTGAGTGGCATAAAAACGCTTGGTTGAGTCAAAAGTTGCCTGCGGAGGCAAGGTATATAAATCTCCTCCAACAGAAAGTACGCAATCTATATTACGTAACCAGCTCATATTTTCGGAGACAAAAACGGCCCTTTGATGAAAAAGCCTGAATGCAGCATTGATTCCCCATTTTAGCGAGCCTCGCTTTGTCGCCACCCGTGGAATAACATCAACACCACTATCCTGCAACCGCCTGCGATCCTCATCAGGTCTCGGTGAAACATAGACGATTTCACAATCAGGCCACACAGCACGTAATGCAACCTCAGTGCCGCGTATAATGGACTCGGTTCCATAATTATACGTTCCTAGAATTCCATAAAGTGCAAAACGCGGAGAATTAGAAATGGTGGCATTCATTAATCCAATCCTTGCTATCTAAACAACCTGTTTTTCGCGCAATAATTTATCAAACAGCAAGTAAAAAACAACAAGAAAAAGTAATAACAATAATAGTCTAAAAGTCCATGGCAGTCCAAGCCCCACTGAAAGACTGGCTAAAATTAGCACGCCCCAGATAAAAATGACTTGTCTGGAAATTAACACGTTTTTGGGCACAAGCCCACGTTTCGTATAAAAAGGAATGAAAACAATAGTATTTAAACCATAAGCAATCACATAAGCCAATGCCAATCCTTGGGCTCCTATCTCACGTAAAGCAAATGTAGCACTAATTAATAAGACTCCCCAGACAATATTACTTAATACTCCCCACCACATCAATGACTTGGCTACTAAAACACGGGCCAAACCATCTTTATAGGCCACGATTATCGTAAATAGCATAACTAGACTAAGCGTTGGCGCAAAAACACTAAATGAGTATTGTTCGCCATAAATCCAATACACTAGTTCTGGCAAAAGTAATAACGGAACCGCACAAGTCAAACCTATTACCCAAGAAGATAGGATATTAAAATATGCCAATTTCTCAGATGATTGTGTCGCTCTCTGTGAAAGCAATGTTAATAAAACATTACTCAAAGCTGTCGGCAAGAACATGATAACACGCTGCCATTGCATAGCGGCTTGAAATGAGCCGAGCATTACATAACCCTGAGGTTGGTTTACCATCATGGTATTACTCAGCCAAATAACAGGGCTGACCAATAATCCAGAGAGTGCCGCAGGGATCGAAAAACCCAACAGTAGTTTTAGTTCTCGATGCGATTGCAAGAAGTCAATTGAAATCCCATATTTCGCATACTGCTTACGTAACATAAACGAGTTTGCCAAACAGGAAATGCCGACCGCTACGGTCATACTAACAATACCACCATTAACACCATAGGTATAGACACCCAGAGGTAGTGCTAACAAAAGTGCAAGTCCATAAATAGCGCGAGTACCAGCAATAGATGCGAAGGCTTCAAACCCTGCCAATGCCCCTATTTGAACTCCATCTAGAGCTGATAACAACAATAGCAATGCTCCAATTTGCAAACCCCGAAACAAGTGGGGCGCAGCCAAGGTATATTGTGCTAACAATGGGGCAAAAAAGAACACTAAAGCAGCAACTAACCCACCAAAAAGTAAAGTGACGAGGTATCCTAAGCCAATAATACGCCCGCTACGTTGCGGATCAACCTCGCGTAACTCAGCGATATATCTCACCCCAGTCGTGCCCATACCTAAACCGGCTAAAACTCCGAACATACCTACCGTGCTGTAAATGATCCCCAACTCACCAAATTTCTCGGGCCCTAAGAGGCGTGCAGCGATGGCATTAGCTATTAGGCCTAAACCCTGTCCCGCAGCCGTACCTATAAGTGACCAAAATGCTCCTGCTAAAAAACGTTGGCGGTAACGACTCTGCGCTTTCCATTTATCAATAATGCGCCCTTTCGCAATGTACTGCCAAAATCTGTTCAAAGTTGTCATTTTCCGCGCCAAAAACATGCCCACCGTTTAGACAAAGCCGATAGAATCAGCCGGGGGAAAAACACTATTCTGCTCCATAGGTTCAAGAAACGTAGCGGGCCTTGCATTTCGGCGTCAAACATTTCCGTTCCTGTAGTTTCACGTTGCTTTAACCAAGCTGTATGGCTAAGTTCCCGCACTTGCATCCGCTGTCGGTAGAGCCGAGATTTTAGTGGATTGAACACGAAACGGAGCGGTCGAGTACGTTTACGAGGAACATTGCAATGCGCACGCACCGCAAAATGCAAACGATAAGCCAACCCCTCGCACCGATGGCGATAATTGCCAGCCTGAGATTCCACAATTTGAGGAGGAGAGATAGGTACCAGCTCTAATTCGCCCTGCAATATGCCTGCACTCACAAGCTGGCGTGCAACATCCGAACGTACTATCAAGAGGTTGTTTCCTTGCCAATCATCAACATATTCAGGAAGCCAGGCGTCTCCTAAAGAGATATCGGATAACTCTGCGGTTATGTCATCACAATAATCACAAGCATTAGGCTTAAAAAAACCAGTTCCCCACATATCGCCGATGGAGCACATATCCAATTTCATGATTATTGCAGGATCAGATTTCCGAGAGCAGCTGAATGAATAACATGAGGCCAGCCTGTTTTCATTCTTAACACGGAAGTCTGGAAGAAAACAATCATCTCTGCCAATCCCCATCTTTGCAGCCAAGTACTCGACAAAATAAGACGTTTTTCCTCCTCCGCAAAATACACCTATACAGAAAATAATACTCTTTCTTAACGTTGTATCAAGTCTCTGTGCCAAACGTATTGCTTTGAGCACGCAAGGCAAAGCCACAATAGCATATCGCGCCTTCTCCTCTCTAACCGACTGCAACACATCTGCAACATGCACGGGATAATATCGGCTCTTGGCGCATGACAGCACCTCTTCAGGAGTTGAACTGATCGTATATTGAAAGAAAGGAGATGTGTTTCCCCTAACAGGCGCAACGCTGATAACTTTATCTACGATACCTTGCTTCAATAAGCTTATCGACAGCCAGGTACCAAGACCACCAGAGGAGCCTAACATACGTGTCGCGGGGGCATGACCCACCCAACACTCCTGATAAAATCCCAATGCTGGATGATAATCACCCAGCACACCATCGAATAAATCTTTGGCGATTTCATCTTCATTTGGATTAATTTGGTTTGGCGCTAAACCATCGGCAAAAGGGCAAACAGTTAAACAACGATTACACAAAATGCAATCACTGTCTCCCAAGACTGGCTCCAACATTCCCAGCTCATTCCAGCCCATGCGAATTGCTTGAGTAGGACAGATTCCTACACACACCCCACATCCACTACAATATCCATCGCCTTGCTTGACCACAAACTCAATCACAGGTGGAATAGCCATTTATTTTGCACCTCAACTATACCGCAGTTTTGACTGTTTCGCTGCAAGTAGCATCCGCACAATCCGCTCCGCCGCGTAACCATCGCCGTAGGGGTTTGCAGCCTGGGCCATCCATCTATAGCAGCCATCATCCTCCAATAATCGGGTTGTTTCCCCCACAATAGACTCTCGGCCAGTGCCCACCACTCTCACCGTGCCGGCTGCCACGGCTTCCGGGCGTTCTGTCGTCTCCCGCAACACCAGCACCGGCTTCCCCAGTCCCGGCGCCTCCTCCTGAATCCCGCCGGAATCCGTCAACACCAAAGTACAACGCTTCATCAAGTGTACCATCGGCAAGTAATCCAGCGGCGGCAACAAGGTGATATTGGGGACATTCCCTAACAGACGATACACCGGTTCCTGAACATTGGGGTTCAGATGAACCGGGTATACGATCTGCACCTCGTCTGCATACTGCATAGCAATCTCGCGCAATGCGGCGCAAATATTTTCCAACGGCTGACCGAAATTCTCCCGCCGGTGCGCCGTCACCAGAAGAACGCGCCTATCCCACGGAATGCCTGCCAATGGACCATGCTCCACATCATAAGGCATATCAGCCACCATCTTCAACGCGTCAATCACCGGATTGCCGGTGACGTGAATGGCCTCCGGCGCTACGCCCTCACGCAGCAGATTAGCTTTAGCAGTCTCAGTAGGTGCAAAATGCAAATCCGCAACCACTCCGGCGACCCTCCGGTTGATTTCCTCTGGGAACGGTTGCCACTTATCGTGGGTTCGCAAGCCAGCCTCTACGTGCCCCACCTTCACCCGGTGGTAAAACGCCACCAGGCTAGCCGCCATCACCGTCGTCGTATCGCCCTGTACAAGCACCCAATCCGGTCGCTCTTGGGCAATCACTGCGTCCACGTCGGTGAAGACACGTGCCGCTAACTCAGAAGGGGATTGGTCAGGGCGCATCAAGTCTAGATCGTAATCAGGCACAATCTGAAACAGGTTCAACACCTGATCCAACATTTCCCGATGCTGTGCAGTCACGCAAACCCGTGAAAAGATCTCGTGAGAATGCTGCTCCAGTTCCTTGATCACCGGAGCCATCTTGATAGCCTCAGGGCGTGTACCGAAAATGGAAAGGACTTTCATCTTCACCCCAACCATCGCCAAAGTTCTTTGTCATCCCCAAAAATTTAACTTTATTAGAGTCGTCAATACTAACCTATCACAATGCAGCTTGCCCACGCCCGATTTCGCACGCTCCCTTTTCACACCACGGCAATGCCCTGCCGGGCTGAGACCGTGACGAAACTCAAAAATATCCCCTACCCCTGCACCGCAAATTGTCAAGCAAGATCCCTTCTCACGCCCGGCACACGCGCGCTCATCCGAAATGACTGCCGGCGCTCAGGATACTCCCGAAACCCTCGTCTGCGTTCATCTGCGCCGATCTGCGGATCGCCCTCTGCAACCACGGCTTACACAGAGGTGCGAGAATGGCGCCCTTTCCCACGGACGCGCTTCTTCTCGCCATCGGCGTCGTAAATACTCGCCGTAGTAATAGTAATCGGTCGTTGCACTGCCGCGCCGCGCCGGCAGGCCTCACGCGCCGCAACGATCTCCGTCGCCAGCTGGAGCCGCCGTTCTTCGATCCAACGCCGGTAAGCGACGTCAAACAGCAGCTCTTTCTCCCATGAAAATAAAGGGATCAGTGAGAAGAAAGCCGGGCCGTCGCTGCTCACGACTCACATTCTCATTCTCGGCGATGCCCCCGAAGCACACAACTCCTCAGAAATACAAAACTTGTCAGCGGCAAGCCCATCCTCTCGACTATAGGATCAAACTCTCCCCCAACGCATACAGCTCTGCAAGGAACTGTTCTGCCGGTGGGGGCGCAATCCAGCGTATCCGCTCCCAATCGCCAGAGGTTGCCGAGAGCAATAAACGTGCCAGATCCGCAGGGAAGATGCCGGCAGCCTTGCTTTGCGCTCCCGTCAGCGCTTCCACAACCGATAACCCCATGCGGCAACAAAATCCCCAAATATCTGCCAGGTCTTTGGCTTCTTCACGATCTACGAGCGCGGTGATTTTGTTGGCAAGAATATTCTCCGGGCTATCCAAACGTCCCAATAGGGGATGCTGGACGATAGCTCCTACCCGAGTCGGCACATCATTGATGAATTCAATCTTCAGCAGTTCAGCATCGGCGACAAGCGTCAGGCGCACAAAACGTTCTTCCTGAAGAAGCACGTCGGTGCGCCAGTCCGTCTCACGGGTCAGGCGCTCGATAACGCGAGCAGTCCAGAGTCTGAAGCGGGCATCATCATTGACAAAGAAATCCAGGTCATCCGAAAAACGGTGTTGCAGATACCCACGTGAAGCCGCAGTTCCACCGCCGAGATAGAAGCCCGTGTCCAGAGCATTGAGAATCCGCAGCACACGATCCTGGAACGGATACAACACCTCGAAATAATAAGCCGGATTAACCCGCATACCTTACAACAACTCCGGGTGATGTTCCGGCAGCCACGCTGCCAAAAAGTCCAGCCCGCGCTTGCGGCTGACGGAACGCACCCGCGCACGCCAGCGGGGCCAACCCGCGAGCAGCGCCCGGTATCCCAGGAGGCGGATGATGTCCCGGTAGGGCGCAACCTCCAACAGGCGCACCGCCGCCCAATCCCGATCCAGTCGCCCAAACTGCGCCTCTCCCCGCAAAATCGCCTCGAACTCCGCCTCGGTCATATCATAGTCCCACACATAGGGCAACCGTGACATCTCATCCTCTCCCCGAAAACAAGACGGCGCTCACTGCCAGGACTCCCTGGTCAGGGGCAAGCCATATGCCGCGCGCACCTCGAGACATCGCGGCATCGCCTCACAGATATTTTCCAGCGCTTCTTCTTTAGTGTGCCCCTGACTCACACACCCTGGAATGGCGGGACACTCGACCACCCATACACCGTCTTCATCGCGATCAAACGCCACCGTAAACCTTATCGTTGCCTCCAGCCATCTTCACACGAGAGACGCGCTCCAACTGAGCGCTGGCATTCCCCCATCAACTCCGCCCCCAGGTCGTCCACAGGACCCCGCTGCACCTCGCCGCGCCGGCAGGCCTCACGCGCCGCAACGATCTCCGTCGCCAGCTGGAGCCGCCGTTCTTCGATCCAACGCCGGTAAGCGACGTCAGACCACAGCTCTTGCTTCTCGGAAAATGGCTCACG